>ERZ1034913.370-NODE-370-length-38503-cov-8.347820_pt1 | contig 38503 bp, 38 predicted proteins | sample MGYA00520697_ERZ1034913 | MGnify/ENA primary metagenome ERZ1034913 (study PRJEB33766, sample SAMN09781786) | gut metagenome | biome: gut microbiome | host: Homo sapiens | place: Madagascar | study: EMG produced TPA metagenomics assembly of the PRJNA485056 data set...
CGCTGGGGGAAGGCGGGGATGGGGGCCAACCTGGTTGGAAAATGGCCGCAAAGGCGCTGTGCTACAGCCGCTGGTTTTCTGAATGAAATATGCCTCTAGCGCTTATGCAGCAAGCGCTGGTAGCTATGGATTTTGTTGTTTCTCCCTCTCCCTCTGGCGGGAGAGGGTAGGGTGAGGGGGCAGGTGCTGCTTGGCGCTGAGGCGCAGGCACTGGCCGCCTCACTCACCGCCCGCAGGTGCAGGTTTGCCTTTCAGGCGCTGCCACAGGCTTTGCCCTTCAAAGTCTGCGCGCAGCGTAGCTTTGAGGCGGCGCACCTGCGCCACCTTGCCTGCATCCAGCTCCTCGGGCGTGCCCAGGTCAAACACAAAGCTGTAATGCGGCTCCTGCCCCATGCGCAAATCGCTCAGCAGCACGCGGCCGTCCACCACCTCCATGCGCACCGGGCCTTGCGTAAAGCGCAGCATGCGCTGTACATGGGGCACATCGGCCCAGCGCTCCAGGTATGCCTGCCCGCGCTCGGTGGCTGTGAGCGGAATGTGCTTATCGGCATCGAGCAGGCTGTAGAAACCTTCATGGCTGTGCGTGGGCGTAACCGCCAGCACCCGCCACAGCACGGTGTTAAAGGGCGATGCATACACCCACAGCTGCGCGTTGTGGATGTCCTGTGCCTCCAGCGACTTGTGCGCCACCGTACGCACATGCTGCTGCGCAGCCACGCTCCACAGCAGATACACACAGCTCAAGACCAGTGCCCAGGCATTGGGCGCTCCCCAAGCCTTGCCCTTGCGTGCCCGCAGGCCAGACCACACCAGCCCCACGATCAGCGGCACGGTGTAGAGCGGGTCAATGATGAACATGCTGCCCACGGCATAGGCATGGTCGGTAAACGGCTGGAAGAACTGCGTGCCGTAGCTGGTCATGGCGTCAATGCCCACGTGGGTGATCAGCACCAGCAGCCACGCCAGCGTCCACCGCCCCGCATGCCCGGGTGTGCCCGGCGGAGCCTTGCGTTGCAGCCACCAGTTGGTGAGCCAGCCCAACAGCGGGGAGAGCAGGGCCAGAAAGAACAGCGAATGCGACTCCGCCCGGTGGCGCACCATGTTGAGCAAGTCGTCGCCATGGTCGATCACCACGTCCAGATCAGGCAGCGTGCCTGCAATGGCACCGATCAGGGCTGCTTTGCCAAAGGAGGTACTGCGGCCCATGACGGCCACGGTCACGCTGGCGCCGAGCACGGCTTGGGTGAGGGAGTCCATGTGTTGTGAGATGGTGGAGTGAAAAGGGTTTTGCGGGAGGCGGTGTGTTTGAGGCGAATTTGGTCGGTTGTGCCCGTCAATTCTGCGTTAGTTGCTCTGCTGTTTGAAAAGTTCTTTTCTTTGCTGTGGCTTGGTGTGCTGGTTTGGCGGTGTGCTTGGTTTGAGGGAGGGAGTCGGGTCTCGGCCCGACAGCCGACCCCATTTCTTTTGCGTCGCCAAAAGAAATGGGGGAAAGAAAAGGCGAGCCTTGCAGGCGGCTTGTCCGGCGAAACTCACTGCGCTCCTGCGTCGCTCCGTTCAGACAGCCGCCGGAAATTTGAATTTTTATATGGAGGCACGCCAGTCCTGCGGCTGGCGTGCGGGGTAGCACAAGCGCTGCGCCTTGAACTCCCTCTCCCGCAAGCAGGCGAAGGAGCCAGCTCGCGCATCAAAAAGGACTTTTCACCCTCAGCAGCAGATATCAACGGCCATCAGCGACACATACAAAAACGAGAATCAAATCAGCCGCTAACGCCCATCCAGCAAGCGCTACCAGCTATAAAAATAGAAAAGAACTTTTCACGAGCAGACCGCCCGTGCGCAGGCGGCCTACTTATTCACTGCCCCTCAGGCCGTGGCCAGGAAATACGAAGACTTGTGCGGATTGCGGCTGCTGCTGATGCACAGCTTCAGCCGCGCTTCCATGTACTGGCGCACTTCGGAGCGGTCGCACATCTGCGCCAGGTCTTCCCAGTACAGCAGGCTGGTGAACGCAGGCTTGGCAGGTGCGGCGCTGGCTTCGCCTTCGGGGGCTTCGGTGGCTTCCACGGCTTCCGGTGCGGCGGTGGTCGCAGGGGGTGCCGGAGCCACGGGCGCATAGGCAAACAGCGGAGAGTTCACGGGCGTGTAGTGCTGCACGGGGCGGCCAGCGGCTTCTTCCTTGCGGCGTGAGGTGAGGATGAAGTAGTGGTGGTGTGCATCTGCCAGGTGGGGCTTTTTCTCGGCATCAAACACCTTCTGCAGGCGCTCCAGGCCCTTGGCCACATCGGCGGCGTAGGTCCAGTTCGTCAGGTACTTGGTTTCGATGAACAGGAACACCTGGCGTGCGGCGTCAGACACCAGCACGTCCGAGAGCTTGCTGCGCAGGCGCTCGTGCATCAGGTAGGCGTGCGTGTCGAAGGAGACGTTGGGCGCTTCAATGCGCAGATCGTCGCGGCCCGAGGCTTCCTGGATGTAGCGGTTGAACAGGGCGATGCGCTTGGAGTAGCCGGCGGTGAATTCGTTGAAAAAGTAGCCTGCAAAAAACTTGGTGCAGAGGTTGCGTTCTTTTTCGGATTCGATGAGGGAAGCGTTCGCAAAAATCACAGAAAAACTTTGCTGCGCGCTGCGCAGGCCAGGAAACAGAAAGCAAGGCAGCCGACGGGTAGCCCGCTGCAATCAACAAGGCCGCAGGTAGGGTGTACCTGCGGCCTGGCGCATTATCTGGTGCTGCACACGCGTTCCGGGGAACGCGCGTGTAACAAGACTTTGAAGGCGGGTGTCAGGCCAGCTTGGCCTTGAGCAGCTCGTTCACCTGGGCAGGGTTGGCCTTGCCCTTGGAGGCCTTCATCACCTGGCCGACCAGGGCGTTGAAGGCCTTGTCCTTGCCAGCCTTGTACTGCTCGACGTTGCCGGGGTTGGCGGCGATCACTTCGTCAATGATCTTCTCCAGCGCGCCGGTGTCGTTCATCTGCTTGAGGCCCTTGGCTTCAATCACGGCGTCTACATGAGAGCCTTCACCCGTCCACAGGGCTTCAAACACCTGCTTGGCAGCGTTGTTGGAGATGGTGCCGTCCGAGATGCGCTTGATCAGGGCGGCCAGCTGGTCGCTGGAGACCTTCACGGCGTCCATACCGATTTCTTCGGTGTTCAGGCGGCGTGAGATTTCACCCATCACCCAGTTGGAGGCCAGCTTGGCCTGACCGCAGGCCTTGGCCGTGCGCTCAAAGTAGGCGGCCATTTCCTGCGACTGGGTCAGGGTGGTGGCATCGTACTCAGGCAGGCTGTACTGCTCCACAAAGCGGGCAGCCATGTGGCGGGGCAGCTCGGGCATTTCGGCCTTGACCTGCTCCACCCAGCTGTCGGCCACGACCAGGGGTGGCAGGTCGGGGTCGGGGAAGTAGCGGTAGTCGGCCGCGTCTTCCTTGGTGCGCATGGCGCGGGTTTCGCCCGTGTCGGGGTTGAACAGCACGGTGGCCTGCTGAATCTCGTAGCCGTCTTCGATCTGCTCGATCTGCCAGCGAATTTCGTAGTCGATGGCGATCTGCATGTTCTTGAACGAGTTCAGGTTCTTGATCTCGCGGCGGGTGCCCAGCGGTGCACCGGGCTTGCGCACGGAGACGTTGGCGTCGCAGCGGAACGAGCCTTCCTGCATATTGCCGTCGCAAATGCCAATCCAGGTCACGATCTTGTGCAGTTCCTTGGCGTAGGCCACGGCTTCTTCGGTGCTGCGGATATCGGGCTCGGTCACGATTTCCAGCAGGGGTGTGCCCGCGCGGTTCAGGTCAATGCCGGACTCGGTGGGGAACTGGTCGTGCACGGACTTGCCCGCGTCTTCTTCCAGGTGGGCACGCACCAGACGCACGGTGTGCAGCTTGTCGCCCACGTAGAAGCTCACTTCGCCGCCTTGCACCACGGGAATCTCGAACTGGGAGATCTGGTAGCCCTTGGGCAGGTCAGGGTAGAAGTAGTTCTTGCGCGCAAAAATGCTGCGGGGCGCGATGTGGCTGCCCAGCGCCAGGCCGAGTTTGATGGCGCATTCCACCGCCTTCTTGTTCATCACAGGCAGGGTGCCGGGCAGGGCCATGTCCACGGCGCAGGCCTGGGTGTTGGGCTCGGCACCAAAGGCGGTGCTGGCGCGGCTGAAGATTTTGGAGTTGGTCGCCAGTTGGGCGTGGGTTTCAAAGCCGATGACGACTTCGTACCCGTTGATCAGTTTCGCAGTCATGATGCTGATGTGTCCTTGCTGCTATGAATAGAAAAGCTGCTAGCGCTCGTATTTGCTTGATTTCAAAGTGTTTTATTTCTAAAAACCTTGCAGATCAAGCGCGGGCAGCTATCGTTTTTAAATGCCTGTGGGGCGTTGCAGGTGGAAGTCCGTCGCCTGCTGGAAGCGGTGGGCTGCGTTGAGCAGCTTGCCTTCGGCAAAGTAGTTGCCGATCAGCTGCAGACCCACGGGCATGCCGCCTTCGCCAAAACCGGCGGGCAGGGACAGGCCGGGCAGACCCGCCAGCGATGCAGGCAGGGTGAACACGTCAGCCAGGTAGTTGGACACGGGGTCGGCCTTGCCGCCAATGGCCCATGCGGTGGTGGGTGCAGCGGGGCCGGCGATCACGTCGCATTCCTTGAAGGCGGCCTGGAAGTCGTCGGCAATCATGCGGCGGATCTTCTGCGCCTTCAGGTAGTAGGCGTCGTAATAGCCTTCGGACAGCACATAGGCACCGATCATGATGCGGCGCTTGACCTCGTCGCCAAAGCCTTCGGCGCGGGTCTTTTTGTACATGTCGTTCAGGTCGGCAAAGTCCTTGGCACGGTGGCCGAACTTCACGCCGTCAAAGCGCGACAGGTTGGACGATGCTTCCGCGGGTGCCAGGATGTAGTACACGGGCACAGACAGCTCGGTACGGGGCAGGCTGATGGGCACCAGCTTGGCGCCCAGCTTTTCGTATTCCTTGAGCGCTGCGTCCACGGCAGTGCGCACGTCGGCAGACAGGCCTTCACCAAAGAACTCGGCAGGCACACCAATGCGCAGGCCTTCGATGCTGTCACCCAGCTTGGCGGTGAAGTCTTCGGCAGGCACGTCCAGGCTGGTGGAGTCGCGGTCCAGATCGGGGCCGCACATCTCGCTCAGCAACAAAGCGCAGTCTTCGGCGCTGCGGCCCATGGGGCCTGCTTGGTCCAGCGAGGAGGCAAAGGCAATCATGCCGTAGCGGGAAGCGCGGCCATAGGTGGGCTTGATGCCGGTGATGCCGCAGAACGACGCAGGCTGGCGAATCGAGCCACCGGTGTCTGTGCCTGTCACCGCAGGGGCCAGACGGGCTGCCACGGCAGCGGCAGAGCCACCGGAGGAACCACCAGGCACGCGCTCGGTGTTCCAGGGGTTGCGCACGGGCTGGGCGCTGTCAAAGCCCACGGGGGCGATGGCGGAGTTTTCGTTGGCACCGCCCATGGCGAATTCGTCGCAGTTGAGCTTGCCCAGCGTCACCACACCGGCGTCGGCCAGCTTGGTCACCACGGTCGCGTCAAACGGCGACTTGTAGCCTTCCAGCATCTTGGAGGCGGCGGTGGTGGGGAAGTCCTTGGTGACGAAGATGTCCTTGTGCGCAATCGGCACACCGGCCAGGCGGCCGCCCTTGCCTTCGGCGATCAGCGCGTCCGCTGCCTTGGCCTGGGCCAGCGTGGCGTCTTCATTGATGGCTACAAAAGCGCCCAGGTGCTGGTGCTGCTTGGCACGGGCCAGAAAGTGCTGGGCGGCTTCGACGGCGGAAATTTGCTTGTTCTTGAGCTGGGCAGCCAGCTCGGCCACGCCCAGATTGTGCAGTTCGGTATTGCTCATGGTGCTGCTTGTTCGCTTATTCGATGACCTTGGGAACGAGGAACAGACCCTCGCCTTGCGCAGGGGCGTTCTGCATGTTGGCTTCACGCTGATTGGGTTCCCAGGCCTGGTCTTCACGCAGACGCAGCACCACGTCCTGAATGGCGGCTACGGGGTGTGCCAGAGGCTGCACGCCCGAGGTATCCACAGCTTGCATCTTTTCGACAATGCCGAAAAAACTGTTCAACTGAGATAGCATGCGCTCACTTTCTTTTGAAGAAAGCTCGAGCCGCGCTAGGTTGGCGATGCGGTCAATGTCTTGGGATGTGAGTGCCATAGTGTTTCTGCGGCTCGAAACTGGATGTAAACAGGTGTCATCCAGAACCCGCCGCCATGAGTTATTCACAGGGGATACGGTATTATCTGTGCTTTGCACAATCAGCATCTTGCGATGGCATAGATTGTGCAAAAAGCCTCTTTTTGCTTCCCCACATTTTTCAGTTGAACCAACACCCCGGCGATAGCAGGCCGAAGCGCATGCTGTGCCTGAGAGGATTTTTGAATGTTCGGTGCTTTACGTCGGTACTTTTCCACCGACCTCGCTATTGACCTTGGCACTGCCAATACTTTGATCTTTGCCCGTGACAAGGGCATCGTGCTGGATGAGCCTTCGGTGGTTGCCATTCGCCACGAGGGCGGCCCCCACGGCAAGAAGGTCATTCAGGCCGTAGGCCGTGAAGCCAAGGCCATGCTGGGCAAGGTGCCCGGCAATATTGAAGCCATCCGCCCCATGAAGGACGGCGTGATTGCGGACTTTGTGATCACCGAGCAGATGATCAAGCAGTTCATCAAGATGGTGCACCCCCGCAATGTGATGACGCCCAGCCCACGCATCATCATCTGCGTGCCCTGCGGCTCCACCCAGGTGGAACGCCGTGCCATCAAGGACGCTGCAGAAGCCGCCGGTGCGACTGCGGTGTACCTGATTGAGGAACCCATGGCGGCCGGTATCGGCGCGGGCCTGCCTGTGTCTGAGGCCTCCGGCTCCATGGTCGTGGACATCGGCGGCGGCACCACCGAAGTGGGCGTGATCTCGCTGGGCGGCATGGTCTACAAGGGCAGTGTGCGCGTGGGTGGTGACAAGTTTGACGAAGCCATCATCAGCTACATCCGCCGCAACTACGGCATGCTGATCGGTGAGCCCACGGCCGAAATGATCAAGAAGGAAATTGGCTCGGCCTTCCCCGGCTCTGAAGTCAAGGAAATCGAGGTCAAGGGCCGCAATCTGTCCGAAGGCGTGCCCCGCAGCTTCACCATCTCTTCCAACGAAGTGCTGGAAGCGCTGACCGAGCCGCTGAACCAGATCGTCTCCGCCGTGAAGAACGCGCTGGAGCAGACCCCTCCCGAGCTGGGCGCCGACATTGCCGAGCGCGGCATGATGCTGACCGGTGGTGGCGCGCTGCTGCGTGACCTGGACCGTCTGCTGGCGGAAGAAACCGGCCTGCCCGTGCTGGTGGCAGAAGAGCCTCTGACCTGCGTGGTACGTGGCTGCGGCATGGCGCTGGACAGCCTGGACCGCCAGGGCAGCATCTTTACCAGCGACTGATCGCTGTCTGCCCCTGACCTGCGGCCTGCAGCATGAAGCTGGGCCGCAGGTTTTTTTGCTGGAATCGCTTCCCATGTTCTTAGCGAACGCACACCTTTCCCCTGCGCCGTACTGCCTGGACGGTGGTGTTCGTTCGCACATCCCAAGGCAGCAAGCATGAGTTTGCGAACGCTGGAACGGGACGCCCCCTCTTCTTTCAAGCACAGTGTGGCCGCTGGCACGCGCGCCCTGCTGCTGTGTGCCCTGGCCGTGGTGCTGATGCTGGCGGACGTGCGCTTCAAGCTCACGGAGCCGGTGCGCCAGGCCGTCTCTGCCGTGCTGTTTCCCATCCAGTGGGCGGTGATGCAGCCCGTGGAGTGGCTCGGCGGTGCCAAAAACTATTTCCAGGACTTGGGCCAGGCCCAGGAAGAAGCCGCGGAGGCCCGTCGGCTGATGGCTGCCATGTCGCTCAAGGCCTATGACGCCGAAAAACTGCTGGCCGAGAACCAGCAGCTGCGCGATCTGCTGGAGCTGCGCCCGCGCCTTGTGGTGGATTCGGTGGCCGCAGAGGTGATGTATGAGTCCCCGGACAGCTACACGCGCCGCGTGGTGCTGGACAAGGGGCAGGTGGCAGGCATTGTGGCGGGTAGCCCCGTGGTGGATGACCTGGGTGTGCTGGGCCAGATCACGCGCGTGCAGCCGTTTTCCAGCGAGGTGACGTTGCTGTCTGATCGTGAACAGGCGATTCCCGTCATGGTGCTGCGCACCGGCCAGCGTGCCGTAGCCTTTGGTGATGCTTCCAACCTGCGCAGCGACGGCATGGAGCTGCGCTTTGTGCCCAATGATGCAGATATTGACGTGGGTGACGAGCTGGTCACCAGCGGTGTAGATGGCGTCTACATGGCGGGCCTGCCCGTGGCCCGTGTGGTGGAGGTGGAGCGCCGCCTGCAGTCTTCCTTCATGCGTGTGTACTGTGAGCCCATGGCGCGTCTGGATGGCGCACGCCATGTGGTGGTACTCACGCCGCTGAATGCGATCAAGGCCGAGCATGTGCCCGATGCCCATGAGCTGGCCGCAGAGCCACAGACGGCCGCGCAGAACCAGCGTGAAGACAAGTCTGCCCAGCGCCGCGCCGTGCCAGCCGGGGTACAGCCTGCAGGAGTCAAGCCATGATCATGCCGCGTGGCCAGCAGCTGCTGCTGCCAGTGAACCCCACTTTCATCGCATTCAGCGTGGCGCTGGCCTTTGTGCTGAGTCTGCTGCCCTGGAGCGGCTATGTCTGGATGCCTGACCTGCTGATGCTGGTGCTGGCCTTCTGGGCACTGCACCACCCCAACCGCATGCCCATGAGTGTGGGCTTTTTGCTGGGGCTGGCAGTGGATGTGCAGCAGACTTCTCTTTTGGGTCAGCATGCGCTCACTTATGTGCTGGTGATTTATGCATCGCAACGCCTGAGCCGGCGCATGATGTGGTTTTCGCTGTTTACGCAGGCCGTGCAGATGCTGCCGCTGTTCGTGCTGGCGGCGGTGCTGCAGATGGCCATCCGCATGCTGGCGGGGGGGATTTTCCCCGGTCTGTCGATTGCGCTGGCTCCGGTGTTCGAGATGGTGCTCTGGCCGTTTCTGAGTGTGCTGCTGCTTGCGCCCCAGCGCCGTGCGCCGGACTCAGACCGTGACCGTCCACTGTGAAGCCGTGCATGAGGGGCCGTTGCCATGAACAGCTTTGAGGTCCGCGACAGCGAACATGAACTCTCCCGCTTTCGCCTGCGTCTGCTGGTGGTGGCGGTGGTGGTGCTGCTCATGTTCAGCATTCTGGTGTTCCGCCTGTTTATGCTGCAGGTGGTGCGCCACGACGCTTTTGCCCAGCGTGCAGAGAGCAACCGCACGGCGGTGGTGCCCATCGTGCCCAATCGCGGGCAGATTCTGGACCGCAACGGCATTGTGCTGGCCAGCAACTACTCGGCCTATACGCTGGAGCTCACGCGCTCCAAGGTGAAAAACCTGGAAGAGACCATTAACGCCCTGTCTGAGGTGGTGGAAATCACTGCGCGCGACCGGCGCAAGTTCCGGCGGCTGATGGAGGACTCCAAGCGCTTTGAGTCCATCCCCATCCGTACGCGCCTGACCGATGAAGAAGTGGCGCGCTTTGCGGCGCAGCGCTGGCGCTTTCCGGGCGTAGACATCAAGGCCCGCTTTTTCCGCAACTACCCGCTGGAAGACGTAGCAGGCCACGTGGTGGGCTATATCGGCCGCATCAACCAGAAAGAGCAGGAAGCGATCGAGGACAGCGAGGACTACGCCAACTACCGTGGCACCGAAGTCATCGGAAAGCTGGGCATCGAGCAAAGCTATGAAAAGCAGTTGCACGGCCTGACGGGCTGGGAGCAGCTGGAAACCACGGCAGGTGGCTTTGCCGTGCGTCGACTGAACAGCCGCCCGGCCACGCCCGGGGACTCGGTGGTGCTGAGTCTGGACGTCGGCCTGCAAAAGCTGACCGAAGACCTGTTTGGCAACCGCCGTGGGGCGCTGGTAGCCATTGACCCGCGCAACGGGGAAGTGCTGGCCATGGTCAGCAAGCCGACCTACGACCTGAACCTGTTTGTGGATGGCATTGACCAGGAAAGCTGGGACATGCTGAACAATTCCATTGACCGGCCGCTGCTCAACCGTGCGCTGCGCGGCACCTACCCGCCGGGCTCCACCTACAAGCCCTTCATGGGGCTGGCAGGCCTGGAATCTGGCAAGCGCCGTGTGGACACCACCATCCAGGACAACGGCAGCTGGACTTTTGGTGGCCACACCTTCCGCTCCGGTCACCCCAACGGGCCCACCAATCTGCGCCGCTCCATCATCAAGTCGTCCAATGTGTACTACTACATGCTGGCCAATGACATGGGCGTGGACCTGATTCATGAATACCTCTCGCCCATGGGCTTTGGCAGCCAGACAGGCATAGACCTGCATGGTGAAGCCAGAGGCGTGCTGCCCAGCACGGAGTGGAAGCGCAATGCCTACAGGCGCCCCGAGCAGAAGAAGTGGTATGCCGGTGAGACCATCTCCCTGGGCATCGGCCAGGGCTACAACCACTTCACCATGCTGCAGCTGGCCTCGGCCACGGCCATGCTGGCCAACCACGGCGTCAAGCACCGTCCACATCTGGGCATGGGCGTGATCCAGGCGGGCACACAGGCCTATCAGCCGCTGTACAAAAGTGATGGCGAGGATCTGGGCTACAAGCCCGAGCACGTCGAAGCCGTGCGCAGCGCCGTGCAGGCCGTGACAGTGGAAGGCACGGCGCGCCGTGTGTTTGCCGGTGCGCCCTACACATCAGCGGGCAAGACTGGCACGGCGCAGGCCGTGACCATTGGGCAGAAAGACAAATACGACGCAGCCAAGCTGGCTGAGCACCAGCGCGACCACTCGCTCTACATTGCCTATGCACCGGCCGAAAACCCACAGATTGCGCTGGCCGTGATTGTGGAAAACGCGGGTTTTGGTGCGGCCGCGGCTGCGCCTATTGCACGCCGCGTGTTTGACTACTGGCTGCTGGGCCAGTACCCCAGTGAGGCAGACCTGGCAGCCGTGCGCAAGGGCCAGGCCACGCGCCCCATTGGCCAGCCACGCAGTGCGGCCGAAGTCATGGCCAGGTACGAGCGCGTCCATATCCCCGGCCTGACCGAGCGCAGGCTGGAGCCCCTGCGCGGCGGGGATGCTGCCGTGCCGACTGCTGCAGAAGCAGCGGCCACAGAGCACGACACCGACGACGATTGATGCCAGCGCAGGCGCCTAGGCCATGCGTCCATCTGACTGGGTGGTGGGCAGGCGCTGCAGCCCTTGCTGGAACCAGCCAATGCGCTCGGTCCAGCGGATATCCAGTGCGGGCACATAGGGCTTAATGTCCAGCACAGGCGTGCCGTCCAGCATGTCGTTGCCCCGAAAGTGCAGACAGCCTTCCTGCACGCTGATCAGTTGCACGATGGAGAACCCCAGCCGGTTGGGCCGCGCTGGCGCACGCGTGGCAAACACGCCATGGCTTTGCGTGTCCATGAACGGCACCACCTCCAGCTTTTCCACGGCCTGGTGCAGGTGGGTGAACAGCATCAAAAACTCAAAACCCTCAATGTCGCGCAGCCCGGGCTGGAACTGCGGCAGCACCTGCAGCATGCCTTCTACGCCTTCGGCGGCCACGGTTTGGATGGGCATGCCCTGCACCGATTGAAAAGGGCTTTGCACAAACCCGATGGGCTGCAATGTGATGGGCGAGGTGGGCAGGGGCAAATGGGACATAAGGCCTCAGAAGACTTCAGAAAACCGGGTGCACGCAGGCCGTGGCATGGTGTGCAGCGTGTTTTCGCTATTCATAAATGGAATAGCGCTGCGGTATTATTGCGCACGCCGCTTGGGCACGAGGCGCAGGCCTTGCACGCACGGCAGCGCGGCAACTGCGGCGCGCTGTGCAACTGCTGGCACAGCCCAAGCTCTCGAGGTGCAACGCACCTGCTTTTCCCCTCTGATTTTTTGAAAGGCCCGGCAGCCATGCCCGGCCATGGAGTGCTATGTTTCGACGCGTTTTTTTGTGCTGCGCCACCTGGGCGCTGGCGGTGCCTGCCATGGCAGGCGATGGGCTGTTGATTGCGGCGGGGGCGGGCTACCGCAAGCCCGTGCTGGAGCTGGTACAGGCGTTTACGGAGGCCACTGGCATCAAGGCCGAGGCCAGCTTTGGCAATATGAAGCAGATTGAAATGCAGGCCCGCCAGAACCCAGATATCAGCGTGCTGATCGGTGACAAGGCCTTTTTGGCGCCCATGCAGCTGAGCGAAAAGTTTGACCTGCTGGGCCAGGGCAAGCTGGTGCTGGTGGCCGCACAAGGCCAGTCGCTGCAGGGGCTGGAAGATTTGAAGGGCGCTGCGTTCCAGCGCATTGCCATGCCTGACCGCAGCAAAGCCGTGTACGGCAATGCGGCATACACCTGCCTGGAGCGCAGCGGCTTGATGCCCGCCGTGCAAGCACGCTTGCTGGAGGTGGCCACGGTGCCGCAGGTCAGCGCCTATGTGCTGACCCGGCAGGTGGATGCAGGTTTTGTGAATGCGACCGAAGCACTGGCGTTGCAAGACAAAGCCGGGCCACAGGTGGCCGTGGCAGCCACGTGCTATGACCCGATTGAGCTGAGCATGACGGTACTTACCGGCCGTGAAAACAGCACCGGGGTGCAAGCCTTTCAAGACTTTGTGGCCACGCCTACGGCCCGCAAGGTCATGCAACGCCACGGCATGTAAGGCGTGAGGGCTGTGGTGTGGCGCTTGTGGAGGGTGTAGCGCTGTGCGCCAGCGCGCCCGTGTGGCTGACGGCCCAAGTCATTGGCACCAGCTTGCTGCTGCAGCTGGTGGTGGGTGGCGCGATTGGCTGGCAGCTGGCGCGGCGGCGCTGGGCCGGGAATGCGTGGTTGGATGTGCTGGTCACGCTGCCGCTGGTGTTTCCGCCGATCGTGCTGGGCTACGGCCTGTTGCTGGCGCTGGGGCGCCATGGCTGGCTGGTGCAGTGGTTGCCGCCAGGGCTGCAGCCGGATGTGATTTTTACCCCGACCGGTCTGGTGGTGGCTGCCTTTGTGGCGGGCTTGCCGCTGATGGTCAAACCTACGCAGAACGCATTTGCGAATACTTCGCCGCGCATGCGCGAGGCTGCGGCCGTGCTGGGTTTGTCGAACTGGCAGATCTTTTGGCGGGTGGAGCTGCCACTGGCGCGGCGCGGCATTGCGGCGGGCCTGATCTTGGCCGGTGGCCGCGCGTTGGGTGAAGTGGGGCTGTCGCTCATGCTGGGCGGCAACATTGTGGGTCGCACGGAGACGCTGTCGCTGGCCATCTTCAACCAGGTGATGGATGGCAATCTGGCCTGTGCCAACCAGTTGTCACTGCTGCTGTGCCTGCTGGTCATTCCGGTGTTTTTGATGCTGCGGCGCTTGGGCGCTTTGTAAGTGAAAGCAGCGCCGTGCGCTGCGCCAGAAAGTGGAGCCAATGAGTGATTTGAATCTGTCTTTGACCGCGCTGTTCATGCTGTCGGTGGTGTCGTTGCTGGTCACGCCGGGGCCGGTGACCTTGCTGGTGGTGCGCGCTGGCATGGCGGGCGGTATGCGCCATGCGGTGCAGACCATTGCAGGCACCAATGCCGCATCGTTGGTGCTGATTGCTGTGTCGGCACTGCTGATCAAGGGGCTACTGGTGCTGGACGACGGGGTGCTGACGGCGGTGCGTGCGCTGGGTTGCGCCTACATCAGCTGGATGGCGTGGGGCATGTTGCAAGAGGCGCGGAAGGTGCCCGTGGAGGGCACAGAAAACCCCGCAGCTGCCCCGGCGCTGGCGGGCGTTGGCCGAGGCTTTGCGCTGGGCATTTCCAACCCCAAAGACATCGTATTTTTTGCGGCGTTTTTTCCGCAGTTCATTGGCGTGCTGCCTTCGGCCGATCACAGCATGGTGCTGCTGACCGGGCTGTGGGTGGTGCTGGATTTCAGCGTGCTGGGCTTGCTGGCTTTGCTGATGCCCAAGCTGGTGGGGCCAACGCTGCAGCGCCGCTTGCTGCGCTGGTCCGCTTTGCTGCTGTTGTGGATTGGCATGGGCGGTTTGCTGCACGCCGTGTATGGCTGGGTGAGCGGCTGAGCGCCGTACCCAGCACGGCCTGGGCAAGCGGTCAGGACGTTTTGCCTTGTAGCGGGACACGCGCGGCAGAGCGCGTGGTCAGTGCGGGCGGGGGGGACCACTGGCTGCAGATCAGCGCCGCCACAATCAGCGCCGCGCCGCCCATGGCGACCAGCCCCATGCGCTCATCAATCAGCCACCATGCGGTGATGGCAGCAAACACGGGCTCCAGTCCAAACACAATGGCGCTGCGCATGGCGTCTACACGCTGCTGGCCCCAGGCCTGCAGCACCACGACCACGGCACTGGCAATCAGGCCCAGATACACCATGGCCATCCACTGCGGGGCTTGCATGCTCTGGGCCTGCACAGCCAGCTGCTGCATGCCGTGGGGCTGCACCAGCAGGGCCAGTGTGGTGCAGGCAAACATGGAGCTGGCCAGGGCTGCAGCCATGCGGGTGGCACGCAGTGGGGCGCTCTGGTTGCGCAGGGCGGCGGCTTCCATGGTCAGAATGTAGATGGCGTAGACCACGGCGCTGCACAGCGTGAGGGTGTCGCCCCAGTTCCACGGAGCATCTTCAAAAAACATCAGGCACATGCCCACCACGGCCAGCGCGCAGGCGGCCCAGATGTTCCAGCTGGTCTTGCGGTGCAGTACCAGCCAGGCAATCAGGGGCACGATGAGCACGTTCAGCCCCGTCACAAAGGCATTGCGGTTGCTGGTGGTGTGGTGCAGGCCTTCAATCTGCAGCCAGAAGGCTACAAAGTTCAGCACGCCCAGCCCCAGGCCCCAGCGCCATTCGGCACGGCGCATGCCCCACCACAGCGGCAGCAGCACGAGTGCGGCCATGCCAAAGCGCAGCCAGATGATCTGCAGGGCAGACAGGTCGCTGGTCAGCTGCTTCATGGCGGGGAAGGTCGTACCCCAGACAGCAGTGACCAGCAGCAGGGCCAGCAGCCCCAGTCGTTGAGTACGCATGAATATGCTTGCAAAAAGAAAGCGGCTAGCGCTGATAAATCAAGGGTTTCAAATAGAAAACTATCTGAAATCGAGATATATCAAGCGATAGCCGCTCTTGTTTTTAATATCTGATGCTGGTGATCAATGCGCGACGCGGCCGATGAAGGCGGCAATGCGCTCGTTCGCAGGGTTGGCAAAGAACTCGGCAGGCGGCGCTTCGTGGGCGATACAGCCCTGGTCGAAGAACATCACGCGGTCAGCCACTTCACGCGCAAAGCCCATTTCGTGTGTGACCACGATCATGGTCATGCCGCTCTTGGCGAGTCCCCGCATGACTTCCAGCACCTCCTGCACCATCTCGGGGTCCAGCGCCGAGGTGGGCTCGTCAAACAGCATGACCTGAGGTTCCATGGCCAGTGCACGTGCAATGGCCACGCGCTGCTGCTGGCCGCCCGAGAGCTGCCAGGGGTACTTGTGGGCATGGGCCTGCATGCCCACGCGCTCGAGCAGCTGCATGGCCTTGGCATTGGCCTGTGCGCGCGAAATCTTGTGGATGCGGCGCGGGGCCAGTGTCACGTTGTCCAGCACCGTCATGTGGCCGAACAGGTTGAACTGCTGGAACACCATGCCTACTTCGCAGCGCTGCTTTTGCAGCGTGGCTTCGTCGTCCGTCACCGCCACACCGCCGATGGTGATGGTGCCGCCGTCGTGCGGCTCGAGCCGGTTGATGGCGCGCAGCAGCGTGGACTTTCCTGAACCGGATGCGCCGATGATGACCGTCACCTCACCCTTGCTGAAGCTCGTCGAGACGCCCTTGAGCACCTGGTGCGCGCCAAAGCTCTTGGTGACCTTGTCGCAGATGATGTAGGGGGTACGAGTGTTGGAGGCGGTGCTCATTTCTGGCGTCCTTCCACATCAAAGCGGTATTCCACAGCGGCAGTGACCTGTGTGACCAGTGTGGTCAGCACCAGATAGGTCACGCCCACGGTGATCAGTGTTTCGACCGGCTGGAAGGTGGCGGACTGGATGCGGTTGCCCACATTGGTCAGCTCCACCACGCCAATCGCATAGGCCAGCGAAGAGTCCTTGAGCAGAGCCACAAAGTTGCTCACCAGCGGAGGCAGGGAAATCTTGAAAGCCTGGGGGAAGACCACGTCCAGAAACACGCGGCTCCTGGGCAGGCCCAGGGCACGCGCGGCTTCAGTCTGGCCGCGGGGTACGGCGTTCAGGCCTGCGCGCACGGCTTCGGCGTTATAGGCACCCACGTTCAGCGCCAGTGCAATCACGGCAGCGGCAAAGTCCGGCAGGTTCAGGCCGGGAACCAGCACGGGCAGTGCAAAGTACATGAACAGAATCTGTACCAGCAGGGGGGTGCCGCGGATGATCCAGATGTAGGCACCCGAGATGGTGCGCAGCAGGGCATTGCCCGAGGTGCGGGCCAGTGCGGCAACCACGCCCAGCACCAGGCCGATGGCGCCGCTGATCAGCGTCAGATACAGGGTGGTGCGTGCGCCTTCGGCAAATTCGGCAGCGTGGTCACCAATGGGCTCAGGCAGCAGGGCCAGCAGTTGGCCGAGTGCAGCGACCACGACGATCATCACCAGCAGTGCGGTGACCAGGGTGGCGTTGCTGCGCTGGGTACGGCTCCAGGTAGAGGGCCAGATAGCGGTCAACATAGGAAAAAAGTCCGGGATGTAAAAAGCGAAAACGCCCTGGCGCAATTCCGTCAGGGCGTCGGGAGGGGCTGTCTGCCGTGGCAGCAGCCCATCAACCCATGCGTGTTATTCCGGGCAGCGGATGTCTTCCTGGAACCACTTCTGCGAGATCTTGGCGTAGCTGCCGTCCTGCAGTGCTTCAGCAAATGCCTTGTTCCAGGCGTCAGCCAGGGCCTGGTTGTCCTTGGAGACGGCGGCGGCAATTTTTTCCACGAACAGCAGTTCACCCTGGTTGAACTTGATCTTGGGGTTCTTCTGGAGCATTTCCTTGGCCAGGAAGCGCTCGGTCACCCAGGCGTCGGAACGCTTGGTCATCAGAGCGTTCATGGCGGCTTCGTTGGTGGGGAAGTTCACCACACGCTTCACACCAGGCACGTTCTTTTGCACGTAGTCCAGGTAGGTGGTGCCGGTCTGGGCCGACACGGTCTTGCCTGCCAGGTCCTTGCCGGACTGGATGGCGGGATCGGTAGAGATTACCTGTGCGCCCGAGCAGTAGTGGGGCGTGGTGAAGGTGACAGCTTTTTCACGCTCGGGCGTGATGCCGTGCGAGGAGATCACCAGATCCCAGCGGTCCTGCTTCAGGCCGGTGAGCAGGGCGTCGAACGAGATGGTCTTCCACTCGGCCTTCAGGCCCATTTTCTGGGCCATGAGTTCAGCCAGTTCGACTTCAAAGCCGGTCAGCTGCTTGCCTTCGAAGTAGGCAAAGGGGGCGTAATAACCTTCGGTGGCCAGGCGGATGGTTCCGTCCTTCTGGATGTCTTCCAGGCTACGGGCGTGGGCACCAGTAGCAGCCAGCACTGCCACGGCGGCAGCGGCGATCAGGGAAATGCGTTTCATGATGGGTTTCCTGGATGCAGTCGCAGGATTCTTGGCCTCCGGCTCCAGAGATGGAGCCTTCCGAACGCACCACGCGGCTCGGAGAAAAGTAAAGGCCACAGCGCGCAATCAAGCAAGGCGCTGCGCCGCTGATTTCCTGATGAAGTAATGCACCGAAAAAGAGCGGCAGGAGGCGAAAGCAGCCCTCCATTATAGAAGTGCAGCCTTCTCGGCTGCAGAAGGCTATGCCTGCGACCTTAAGTGTCTATGTCTATTTGTGATGAAGCGAGCGTTAGCTTCCAAAGGCATCCCAGCCAGTCTTGCAGATCAGCAGGCTGACCACGACGATAAAGATCACGCGCACAAAGCCTGCCCCGTGGCGCAGCGCCATCCAGGTGCCCAGCACGCTGCCCAGCACATTGGCCACTGCCAGTGGCACGGCAAAGTGCCACCAGACATGGCCCTTGAGCGCAAACAGCACGATGGCGGCCAGGTTGGTGGTGACATTCATCAGCTTGGCGTTGATGGAGGCGTTCAGAAAGTCATAACCCAGCAGGCGCACCAGCAGGAACACAAAAAAGCTTCCCGTGCCCGGGCCAAAAAAGCCGTCATAAAAACCAATCACCAGGCCAATGGCCGCCGTGAGCCATTGCGTGGCGCGGGGGCTGTGCAGCGGCGTGTGCTCACGGCCCATGTCCTTTTTGGCCAGCGTATAGAGGAGCACGGCCAGCAAGATAAAGGGCAGGGCTTTGCGCAGAAAGCCCGGGTCAATCAGGGTGACGGCCCAGGCCCCGAGAAAGGCACCCACGCCTGCGGCGGCAATGCCCGGAATGATGGTGGCCCAGGTGATGGAGATACGGCGGCTGTACTGCCAGGCCGACATGGCGGTTCCCCAGACGGCTGCGCTCTTGTTCGTGCCAAACAGGGTGGCGGGTGCAGTCTGCGGAAAGGCTGCGAACATGGCAGGCACGAGGATCAGGCCACCACCGCCGACGATGGCATCCACAAAGCCTGCAAGGGCTGAAGCCAGGGAGACAAATATCCATTCCATAGCGCTGCATTGTGCGGGATGCGGCAGCAGATGCGGGTGCTGCGGCATAAACAAAAAGCGCCGGGAGTTCCGGCGCTTTGCGAAGGCATCTCATGATTGGATGCTTGATAAATTTTGGTCTTGTTGTGTCGAGTTGTCTCCTCGGGCTCCTCCTTGCTGCTGCACCTTGGTGCGCGCTAGAGTGAATTGACTGTAAGACTTGCCCGAGCATGGTGCATCGGGGATTTCCCGCAAGCTTGATGCAGGTCGACTGACAGGCTGAAAACTGTGCAGGCATGGCTTGTGCTTGTCCGCTGCTCATAAGAGCCAATCAGACAAGTCATGAGGGACCAAGATGAGCAGGCAAGACAAGCGACGCGGAGGGGGGAAGGTGGTGTGCGGCAGCACTGGGGCTGGCAGCACCGTGGAGCGCACAGGCACAAAGCATGGTGGGCTTTGCCGAGATCAGCGGTGCTGATACGGCGTGGGTACTGGTATCGGCTGCACTGGTGCTGCTGATGACACTGCCCGGTGTGGCCCTGTTCTACGCCGGCATGGTGCGGCGCAAGAACGTGCTGGATACGCTGGCGGCGGTACTGGGCACGGCCTGCGCGGTCAGTGTGGTGTGGTTTGCCGTGGGCTATTCGCTGGCTTTTACGCCGGGCTCGGCATGGATTGGTGGGCTGGACCGGCTGTGGTTCGGCGGGCTGGACTACCAGCTGCTGACGCAGCAAGTCGCCATCAATCCGATTGCGCCGCGCATTCCTGAGGCGGCCTATGCCATTTTTCAGATGACTTTCGCCATCATTACCGCAGCGCTGATTGTGGGCGCGCTGGTGGAGCGCATGCGCTTTGGCGCGCTGATGCTGTTCATGCTGCTGTGGAGCCTGTTCGTCTATGTGCCCGTGGCCCACTGGGTGTGGGAGCCCAATGGCTGGCTGGCACGCATGGGCGCGCTGGACTTTGCCGGTGGCGCTGTGGTGCATGTGAATGCGGGTGCAGCCGGGCTGGCCTGTGCCTGCTATCTGGGCCGGCGCACAGGCTACGGGCGCGAGCCTTTCCAGTCCTACAACCTGGGCTGGACCATGCTGGGCTCCAGCCTGCTGTGGATTGGCTGGTTTGGTTTTAACGGTGGATCTGCTCTGGCGGCCGACGGTCGTGCGGCCCTGGCCATGGTGGTTACACACCTGGCAGCTGCCTGCGGCGGCATTGGCTGGGCGCTGGGAGAGTGGCTGTTCCACCGCCGCATTTCCCTGCTGGGGCTGTGCTCAGGCATGGTGGCAGGGCTGGTGGCAGTCACGCCTGCAGCGGGCTATGTGAGCATGGCTTCGGGTGCGGTGATTGGTTTGATCGCTGGTCTGGTCTGCTACTGGGGTGCGACGGCTTCAAGCGCTGGCTGGGTGCCGATGATGCGCTGGATGTATTTGGCGTCCACGGCCTGGGGGGCATGGTGGGTGCGCTGCTGACCGGCGTGTTTGCTAGCTACACGATTGCCGGTGTGCACGGCAATGTGCTGGCGCAGGCGGTGGCCGTGGTGGTGGTCGCGGTGTTCAGCTTTGTCGCCACCTGCGTGCTGATGTGGGTGACGGACCGCATCATCGCCGTGCGTGTGGATGTACACGATGAGCAGATGGGGCTGGACATCAGCCAGCACCGTGAGCAGGTCGGGCATTGAGCGTATTGGGGCGCTGATGTCTGTGGGCTAACCAGGCTGCACACTGGGCAGCCAGCAAGGAGAGCAAGATGGCAAACAGTGAACGTATCGCCGCAGCCGCTCATTTGCATGTTGCGCTGCGCCGCAAGGCAGGCCGTGTGACCGATACAGACTGGATGGCGGTCAACGATGTCTATGCGCAGGCCATGGTGCGCTTGGCCCATGAAAAAGCGCAGGAACTGCATGACCCCAGCCTGGCTGAGCTGGCCAGCAGGCTGGATGCCTTGCTGCAGGCTGAGTCCACCACCAAGGCAGCGCCGCTGGTGCAGCGCGTGAGCCAAGGGTTGCGGAGGGGCAGTACGGCGCAGGAGGAAGAGCCGCCGCGCTATGTCGGCGGCTTGCGCTAGGGTGGTGAAAACGCCCCAGGCAGGTAGCGTTCTACACCGTGAGTGATGCAGGCTCGGCATGTGCTGTTGCCTGGGCGGGCATCGCCGTATCGGTGGGTGTGCAGGCATTGATGCCTTGACTGGCCTGATAGTCCGCACGAATCCACTCGGCCGCTTTTTCGGCCAGCATCAGTGTGGGGCTGTTGGTATTGCCGCTGGTAATGGTGGGCATGGCGCCAGCATCCACCACGCGCAGCCCCTGCACGCCGCGCACGCGCAGGCGGCTGTCGAGCACGGCCATGGGGTCATTGCTGCGTCCCATTTTGGTGGTGCCCACGGGGTGGAAGATGGTGGTGGCAATCTCGCCAGCCAGCTGCAGCAGGGCTTCATCGCTTTGGTACTGCGCACCGGGCTTGTATTCCTCGGGCTGGTAGCGCGCCAGGGCAGGCTGGCTCACGATGCGCCGCGTCAGGCGCAGGCTGTCGATGGCTACCTGCTGGTCTTCGGGGGTGCTCAGGTAGTTGGGGGCAATGGCTGGCGCCTCCTCAAAGTTGGGGCTCTGGATGGTGACGCTGCCGCGGCTGGTGGGGTTGAGGTTGCAGACGCTGGCCGTGAATGCCGGGAAGCGGTGCAGTGGCTCGCCAAAGGCGTCCAGCGACAGCGGTTGCACGTGGTATTGCAGATTGGGGTGCGGCAGATCCGGGCGGCTGCGCGTGAAGGCGCCAAGCTGAGAGGGGGCCATGCTCAGGGGGCCGGTGCGGCGCAGCAGGTATTCCATCCCCATGCGCAGCTTGCCCCGGCGACTGGCCGACATGGTGTTGAGCGTGGTGCAGCCCTGGACCTTGTAGACCGAGCGAATCTGCAGATGGTCCTGCAAGTTGGCGCCTACGCCGGGCAGGTCTATCTGCAGTGGAATCCCTTTGTCGTGCAGCAGCTGTGCAGGGCCGATGCCGGATAACTGCAGCAGCTGCGGGGAATTAATCGCTCCGGCGCAGACCAGTACCTCCTGCGTGGCCGTCAGTTGGACGATTTCTGTCCCATCCCACACCCGTACGCCGGTGCAGCGCAGGCTGCCGTCGCTCTGGCGCTCCAGCACCAGGCGCTTGGCGTGGGCCATGGTCCACATCTCAAAGTTGGGGCGGCCATAGCACTTGGGGCGCAGAAAAGCCTTGGCCGTATTCCAGCGCAGCCCGTTTTTCTGGTTGACCTCAAAGTAGCCCACGCCTTCGTTGCTGCCGCGGTTGAAGTCATCCGTGGCGGGTATGCCGGCCTGCTGTGCGGCCTGGGCAAAGGCATCGAGAATGTCCCAGCGCAGGCGCTGCTTTTCCACGCGCCATTCGCCTTTGCTGCCGTGCAGGGCGGCAAATGCCGGGTCATGGGGCTGACCTTCGTCCAGCCGCCAGTGGCTTTCATGCCGCTTGAAGGCGGGCAGTACGTTGTCCCAGCGCCAGGTGTCATCACCGGTCAACTCGGCCCAGTGGTCATAGTCACGTGCCTGGCCACGCATGTAGATCATGCCGTTGATGCTGGAGCAGCCACCCAGTGTTTTGCCGCGTGGATAGCGCAGGCTGCGGCCATGAAGGCCTTCCGTTGCTTCGGTCTGGTAGAGCCAGTCTGTGCGCGGGTTGCCAATGCAGTAGAGGTAGCCCACAGGAATGTGGATCCAGTGGTAGTCGTCCTTGCGACCAGCTTCGATGAGCAGCACGCGCACATTGCGGTTCGCCGTCAGCCGATTGCACAGCAATGCGCCTGCTGTGCCGCCTCCTATGACAATGTAGTCAAATGTGGTCTCGCTCATGATGCTCCCGGTCGCAGTGGTGAAAATGCCTGCAGCGGCCTGCTGCAGGACGCCCCTCTCGCATTGTGGGAAGAAGGCGCAATGTGTCGATAGGGAAACTATGAGGTCGTGTAGGAAGACATGAACAATGACTGCTTCTCTCAGCCCTGATAGTGAGGATGGATGTGAATGCTTGTAAGCTTGCGGGACTTGGGCTTTACATACCGCTATGAACGACGACACCTCACCGCGACTGCACACCACCGCCGATGCACAGGGTGCATGGGTGCAGCTGCAAGGGCGCTGGGGGGCGGCAGAGCTGGGGCAGCGCACGAACTGGCGGGCACTGAAGCAGGCACTGAGCAGCAACCGCATCTCTCCGGATGTGGGCTGGGATCTGGAGTCCCTGCAGTGGCTGGACCATATCGGCGCGCAGCTGCTGTGGCAGCACTGGCAGCATCAGTGGCCTGCGCGCGTCCGTGTTTCTGAGGCGCAGCGCGCCATGATCGAGCGTGTGGCCAAGTTTCAGCGTGCCCCCTTGCCGCAGCGACCTTCCATGGGCCTCATGGACCGGGTCAACCAGCTGGGTCTGCTGGTGCTGGGGGCTCTGGGCCACATGCGGCACCTGGTGGAGCTGATCGGTCAGCTGGTGCTGGACCTGGGCTATCTGATTCGCCATCCTCGCCAGGGCCCGTGGCGTGATTTTTCTGGCCATCTGTACAACATGGGGGCCATGGCGCTGCCGATTACGGCGCTGGTGGGCTTTCTGATTGGCGTGGTGCTGGCTTATCTGATGGCGCTGCAGTTGCGGCAGTTCGGGGCAGAGACTTTTATCGTAGACATTCTGGGCATCTCGCTGGTGCGGGAGCTGGGCCCGCTGCTGGCAGCCATTCTGGTGGCTGGCCGTTCGGGTTCGGCCATCACAGCCCAGATTGGTGTGATGCGCGTGACGGAAGAGCTTGACGCCATGCAGGTCATGGGCATACGCCACGGCTTTCGCCTGGTCATGCCGCGTGCCATGGCGCTGGCCCTGTCCATGCCCCTGATCAGTCTGTGGACCACGCTGGCAGCGCTGGGTGGCGGCATGCTGGCATCCGATCTGACGTTGGGCATTTCTGCCGCCTATTTTCTGGAAACCCTGCCTAGTGCCGTGAGCATCGGCAATCTGGTGCTGGCCACGGCCAAGTCCGTGGTGTTCGGGGTGTTTATTGCGCTGATTGGCTGTCACTGGGGCCTGCAGGTCAAGCCCAATACGCAGAGCCTGGGTGCGGGGACCACGGCCTCGGTGGTGTCGTCCATCACCATGGTGATCGTGGTGGATGCCATTTTTGCGGTGGCCTTCAAGAATGTGGGGTTCTAAGCCATGACTGAGACTGCCACTACCCCAGCTCCAGCTACGCCACCAGTGGTGGTGATCGACAAGCTGTGGAGCATTTTTGGTGAAGGCGAGCGTGCTTTTGCGGTGCATCAGGATCTGGATCTGACGGTGCACCAGGGCGAAATGCTGTCCATCGTCGGTGGCTCGGGCACGGGCAAGACCGTGCTGCTGCGCCAGATTCTGGGCCTGCTGCACCCTGGCAAGGGTACGGTGACTACGCTGGGCCGCCCGGCAGCCGAGCTGTGCAACGCACAGGCTGCCAGTAGGGTGGGCATGCTGTTTCAGCAGGGGGCGCTGTATTCGGCCTTCAATGTGCTGGAGAACATTGGCTTTGCACTGCGCGAGCAGGGCACACTGCCTGATGCCATGGTCGATGAAGCCGCCATGATCAAGCTGCAGATGGTGGGCCTCAAGCCCGAGCACGCGACGCGCATGCCTTCTGACCTGTCAGGCGGCATGATCAAGCGCGTGGCGCTGGCCCGTGCCCTGATCATGGACCCACCCTTGCTGCTGCTGGACGAACCTACGGCAGGGCTGGATCCGACAAGTTCTGACGAATTCTGCGAACTGCTGCGCGAGCTGCACGACGATCTTGGGCTGACCATGATCATGGTCACGCATGACCTGGACACGCTGTTTGCGCTGTCCAGTCGCGTGGCGGTGCTGGCGGAAAAGCGCGTCATTGTGACGGGCTCGCCGCGCGAGGTGGCGCAGTTCAACCACCCGTTTATTCACACGTTTTTTCAGGGAGAGCGTGGCCGTCGCGCCATGGCTCCTGCCCCTGTTGGAGGGCAATAAGCATGGAAAACAAATCACATGCCATGGCCGCAGGCAGCTTTGTGCTGTGCCTGCTGGCACTGCTGATCGGGCTGACACTATGGCTCACGCGCGATCGCAACGATTACCGGGAGTTCGAAATGACCACGGAAGAAGCCATCAGCGGCCTGCAGAACCAGGCCACGGTGCGCTACAAGGGCGTGGCGGTGGGCAAGGTCACGCTCATTACCTTTGACGATCTGAACAAAGGCCAGGTCCTGATCCGCATTGCCGTAGACAGCAAGGCACCCGTGACGCCTACAGGAACCTATGGCACCCTGGGCTATCAGGGCGTGACGGGGCTGGCCTATGTGCAGCTGGACGATCTGGTGCCCCCCCTGAAGGAAGCGCTACCCAGGGGCGAAAGCGATATTCCGCGCCTGCTGATGAAGGCTTCCCAGCTGAATGTGCTGGCCGATCAGGGCATGAACATCCTCACCCGCGTGGATGAAGCCACAGCACGTATCAACCAGCTGCTGGGCGACGCCAACCAGGAGCGCTTCAGCCAGCTACTGGAAAACCTGGCGCAGGCGGCAGGCAATGTGAGTGCCACGACCCGCGCCATCAACACCACGCTGCATGACAAGGTGGCGCCTGCGGTGCAGGAATTCCCGGCGCTGGCCGAGGATGCGCGCAAAGCCATGCAGGCACTCACACAAGCAGGTACGGAAGCCGCCCATCTGGTGCGTGATGTGCACCAGATGACCCAGGCCGCCCAGCAGCCCGGAGGGGCGCTGGAGCAGGTGGTCAACAGTGCGCAGTCCATGGCGCGTGCTGCCGAGCGGTTTGACCGCAGCACCTTGCCCAGCATCAATCAGGCGGCGGACGATGTCTCTACCGCTGCGCGCCAGCTCGGCGGCGCAGCCAGCAGCTTTGGAGCCAATCCACAGGCTTTGATTTTTGGCTCGCCCAATGTGCCAGGCCCCGGTGAACCCGGCTTTGTAGCGCCTGCTTCTGGACGATAAGGATGGACCACATGCAACAAGCACAGAAGACCGTATTCCCCGCCAAGCAAGGCCGCTGGTGGTGGGGTGTGACGCTGGCACTGGTGCTCGCAGGCTGCGGCAGCCTGCCCCAGCCCCCACGGCCCATGGCGCGCTATGACCTGGGCGCTGCCGTGCCGGTAGCTACGCAGGCGCAGGCCAGTGCACAGGCAGCGCCTGTGGCGCTGGCTCCTTTGCAGTCGCCCCTGCTGGGCGACGGCAGCACGGCCATGCGCTATCGCCTGACCTATGCCGATGCCCAGGTGCTGCACGCCTACAGCCAGGCGCGCTGGAGTGCGCCACCTGCGAGCCTGGTGCAGCAGCGGCTGGGTGAGCATCTGAGTCAGGGTGGCCGTGTGGTGCTCTACGCCGATGTGGGCGATGCCTTGCCCTCCGTGCAGGGCCAGCGCGTGCCCGTGTTGCGCTGGAGTCTGGAAGAGTTCAGCCAGGTCTTCAGCGCCGAGCAGCAAAGCGCCGCCATGATTCGCCTGCGCGCCACCCTGGTCAACCCATTGCCGCAGGGTGATGTGCTGTTGGCACAGCAGGTGTTTACCGTGCAGCAGCCAGCCACTGCACCCAATGCCGCCGCCGGCGTGCAAGCCATGGTGCAGGCGGTAGATACGCTGGGCCAGCAACTGGTGACATGGATGGATGGTGTGCTCCAGCACCAGCGTTGAATCCCTGAAAAGCCCTTTCCCATCCCCACTGGTGCATGCCGCCAGCGGGGATTTTTTGTTCTGGACGAAACAAAGGTGTCAAGCCATGTCTGGCGCTGGTGGAACTTGATGTGGAGCAAGTCCTGTGAGCATGACCTGCCTAAGACTTGCAGCCATTCAAGTTCACACGATCAAAGGAGTTGCCAGATGGCGACATTGGAATGGAGCGAGGCCCTGGTGCTCAACGTTCCCATCATGGATGAGACGCACAGGGAATTTGTCGACCTGCTGACCGAAGTGGAAAACGCAGCCGATGAAGCACTGCTGCCCCTGTGGCAGGCATTGATTAGCCATACCGAGGCCCACTTTGGGCAGGAAGACCGCTGGATGCAGGCCACCGGCTTTGCGGCCGACAACTGCCACAGCACCCAGCATAAGGTGGTGCTGGACATCATGCGTGAAGGCGCCAAGTGCTGCGCCGAAGGCGACTGCAGCATGGTGCGGGGCATGACGCCGGAGCTGGCCGACTGGTTCAGCTACCATGCGCAGACCATGGATGCGGCGCTGGCGCAGCACATGGGCAGTGTGGGCTTTGACCCGGCAACCGGGGCTGTCAGCAACGCCCAGGCCTTGCCGGAGGGGCTGATCAGCGGCTGCGGTGGTGCCTGCTCCAAGCAGGATGACCATGAACAGCACGCCGCGCAGGTGGACAAGGTGGCGCAGCAGGCGCAGGCCGTCAGCGCTGCTGGCAGCGCTTAGCCGTTGAGCACAGGAAAGAGCTTGACCAGCCCGCCCGCCATCACCTCGATGGACAGGGCGGCCAGAATCAGCCCCATCAGACGGGTCATGACGTTGATGCCGGTCTTGCCCAGCACGCGGGCAATGGGCTCGGCCATGGAAAAGCTCCCCCACACGCAGGCTGCCACCACCACGCCATAGCCCACCAGGGCCAGGTGCTGCCAGAAGCTGGTGGCCTGGTCGGCATAAATCACCACCGTGGACATGGCAGCAGGCCCGGTCAGTAGCGGAATGGTCAGTGGCACCACGGCAATGCTGTTGCCCATGGCGGCTTTTTCGGCACCAGCTTCCAGCGTGGGTTCATTGGGGCGCGCCTCGGCAGGGCGTGCATTGAGCATGTTGATGGCGCTGGTCAGCAGCAGCAGGCCGCCGCCGACCTGAAAACTCTCCAGCGAGATATTGAAGAAGTCCAGCACCTGCAGCCCCAGCAGTGCGCAGGCGGCAATCACCACAAAGGCACTGAAAGCCGCCACGCGGATGGTCTGGGCTTTCTGTGCTTCATCAAACCCCTGTGTGTAATGGATAAAGAACGGCACGATGGCCAGGGGGTTGATGATGGCGACCAGGGTAATCAGCGGTTTGAGATCCATGGGCGAAGAACAGACGGGTGGTGATGCTTCAAGTGGAACGCAGATTGCTTAAAGTTGCTACCTGTGTATGGCAAGCCTATGTGGCGCTTGTGTACATTGGAACACGACACAACAAGGAGAGACAGTGATGGGTCAGTTTGTACAACTTACTGCGCAGGATGGCACGCAAATTCCTGCATGGCTGGCGCAGCCCGATGGCACGCCGCGTGGCGCTGTGGTGGTGCTGCAGGAAATCTTTGGCGTGAATTCGCACATTCGCGCCGTCACCGACCGGCTGGCCGCGCGCGGCTTTGTGGCGATTGCTCCTGCGCTGTTCACGCGCCTGGAGTTTGACGTGCAGCTGGGCTATGACGCAGAAGCCATGGCGCGTGGCATACAGCTCAAGGCTGCGGCCGAGGCGCTGCCCGGCGAAGGCGTGATGCAGGACGTGCGCGCTGCCGTGCAGTGGGTGGCGCAGCACAGCGGCTGCAAGGTCGGCGTGGTGGGCTTTTGCTGGGGCGGTCTGCTGACCTGGCGCGCAGCTGGCCTGATTGAAGGCGTTTCGGCCGCCGTCTGCTACTACGGCGGTGGCATGACAGTGCCGCCAGAGATTGCCCGCCAGCCCCAGGTGCCCGTGCTGGCGCACTTTGGAGCCAAGGATGCGCATATTTCGCAGGAGAGCGTGCAGCAGTTCAGCGCGGCACACCCCGAAGTGCAGGTGCATGTGTATGACGCCGACCACGGCTTTAACTGCGACCAGCGCGGCAGCTATGACGATGCCAGCGCCGTGCAGGCCAAGGACCGCACGCTGGAGTTTCTGGATCAGCACCTGAAGGCATAGCCTTAGCGATTCATAAAAAGTAGAGCTTCCTGCGCTTGTGTATCAAGCATTTCAGAATGAAAAGTATCTGAAATGCTGATTTATCAAGCGCTGGCAGCTCTTTTTTTATGACTTTTCGCCGTAGGGCGTGCCCATCAGACTGTCTTTTTCAATAAAGCGCCTGCGCCAGAAGAACACCAGTAGCACCAGGCTGATGCTCAGCATGCCGCCCATGGCCCACCAGAAGCCATCCTGCTCATGCACCAGCGGCAGCACGTCAAAGTTCATGCCGAAGATGGCGGCAATCAGGTTCAGGGGCAGGAAGATGGCCGTCAGCGTGGTCAGCACGCGCATGATGTCGTTGGTGCGGTTGCTCTGCGCGGAAAAGTGCAGCTGGACGGCCGCTTCGGCACTTTGCTCCATGCGGTGCACGTGGTGGATGACGCGCTCGATGTGCTCCAGCACGTCGCGTGAGCGCACCAGCAGCAGCTCCAGCGCGTGGCGCTCGTTGCTGCCGCTGTCGGTGTGCTGCCAGGTGCGCAAGGTGTCGATCCAGTCCTGTACGGCAGCGCGCTGGTCTTCGCAGATTTCATCGAGCTGGTGCAGCGACAGCCGTGCCTGCAGGATCTGCGTCCAGTTGCTGAAGCGCGAGCGTGGGTTCAGCAGGGCCATCTGCCAGATATCGAGCTGGCGCGCCATGTCGCGGCGCAGGCTCTGGTAGCCGTCAATCATCTGGTCCAGCTGGCGCAGCATCAGGTCGGCGCTGCTGGGCGGCAGCCGCGTGGCAATGCTGCGTTTTTCCGGCAGCTTGCCGGGCTCCAGCAGCCGCTGCATGCTCTGGGCGCGCAGCGCACAGGCAGGGGGGTGGATGCTCAGCAGCAGCTGGTCAAACACCGCGTAGCCCACGGGCACGGTCTCCAGCGGCTGCAGGGCGTTTTGCTCAGGCACGCGCGGGAAGTGGCGCAGCCTGCGAAACAGCATTACGTCGTAGTCCGAGGTGAAGTCAAACGTCGAGGGGATCTGCGCGTTCAGCAGGTCCGACACGTGCAGGTCCACCAGCGGTGTGCCGCACAGCTGCTGCAGCAGCGCCTGCACGGCGGGCAGCTGCACTTCCAGCTCTGGCCGCTCTGCCGAGAGCCAGTAAAAGCCATCGTCCTCAGGCGGGGCCAGGGGCTGCGGTGCAGCGCTCGGCCATTCGCCCAGGTCGTGCACGGTTTTGCGGGAAGGCTGGATGAGCAGCAGTCGCATAGTTCAAGCTCAAAATGGGTGGAAACGCAGGCGTAGCAAGCACTGGCAGCTATGAAAAATAAAAAAGGCAGTCCGCAGACTGCCTGGTGCTTCCAGCCTTGGATGGGGCTAGCTTACAGACCGCGCAGCTTCTTGGCTGCGTCGATGGCAAAGTAGGTCAGGATGCCGTCGGCCCCGGCGCGCTTGAAGGCCAGCAGGGCTTCCATCATCACGGCGTCGTGGTCCAGCCAGCCATTGGCCGCAGCGGCCTTGATCATGGCGTATTCGCCCGAGACCTGGTAGGCAAAGGTGGGCACCTTGAACTCGTCCTTGACGCGGCGCACGATGTCCAGATACGGCATGCCGGGCTTGACCATGACCATGTCTGCGCCTTCGGCAATGTCCATGGCGACTTCGCGCAGGGCTTCGTCGGAGTTGGCAGGGTCCATCTGGTAGACGTTCTTGTCGGCCTTGCCCAGCGCGCCGCGTGTGCCCACGGCGTCACGGAAGGGGCCGTAGAAGCTGCTGGCGTACTTGGCGCTGTAGGCCATGATCTTGGTGTAGATGTGGCCCTGCAGCTCCAGTGCTTCGCGGATGGCACCAATGCGGCCATCCATCATGTCGCTGGGCGCGACCATGTCGGCACCGGCTTCGGCGTGGTTCAGGGCCTGGCCCACCAGCACTTCCACGGTTTCGTCGTTGAGGATGTAGCCGGTCTCGTCCAGGATGCCGTCCTGGCCGTGGCTGGTGTAGGGGTCCAGGGCCACGTCGGTCATCACGCCCAGCTGGGGGAATTCTTTCTTGAGTGCACGGATGACGCGGGGGATCAGACCATCGGGGTTCAGGGCTTCCTTGCCATCAGGGGCCTTCAGATCGGCATCAATGGCGGGGAACAGCGCCATCACGGGGATTTCCAGCTTCACGCACTCTTCGGCCACAGGCAGCAGCAGGTCCAGACTCAGGCGATCCACGCCGGGCATGGAGGGCACGACCTCGCGGCGGTTCTGACCCTCATGCACGAACACAGGGTAGATGAAGTCGTGTGCCGACAGGTGGCTTTCGCGCACCAGGTTACGGGTGAAGGCGTCACGGCGCAGACGGCGTGGACGGCTTTGCGGGAAAGGGGTAGGGCTAGACAGATGCATACCCACCATTGTGCGCCTGTTACACAGCGCTGGCGAGTGCATGCAGCACGAAGCAGGGTGGCGGGATTACCCGGGTGTGCAGCTTGGGGGGGAATGCTAGATTGGGCTCCGAAAGCAGCTGGCTGCTTTCCCTGCTTCACCTCCCTGAGCAGGCCTCTTTTTGGAGGATTTCAGAGCCCGGCACTGCCGGGCTTTTTTTGTGCCATCGGGCCAGCTTACACTGTGCCCATGCTATGGATTAAAGCTTTTCATATCGTTTTTGTGGCCAGCTGGTTTGCCGGTTTGTTCTATCTGCCACGCATTTTTGTGAACCTGGCCATGGTGACGCCCGGTTCCGTGTCAGAGCGTGAGCGCCTGATCGGCATGGCACAGCGTTTGCTGCGCTTTACCACCATGCTGGCCGTGCCTGCGCTGGCGCTCGGTGTGTGGCTGTGGCTGGGCTATGGATTTGCGGGGGGCTGGCTGCATGCCAAGCTGCTGCTGGTGGCGCTGGTGGTGGTCTATCACTACAGCTGCTCGCGCCTGTTGCGCCAGCTGGCGGCGGAAACCTGCCAGCGCAGCCATCGCTGGTTTCGCTGGTACAACGAAGTGCCCGTGCTCCTGCTGACTGCCATTGTGATTCTGGTGGTCGTCAAGCCTTTTTAATGTGGTGATGCTGCGCTGAAAGGGGCAGTCTGTGTTCCGAACTTTGGCATGGCCGCTGGCCCTGCTCTACACCGCGCTGATTGTGTTTGCCAGTCTGTTCCCCTTTGAAGGCTGGCGTGCCCAGGGTATTTCGCCCTGGGTGTTTGTGACCGCACCACTGCCTCCACCGTACTGGACGTGGTTTGACGTCAACATCAATATTGCAGGCTATGTACCCCTGGGCTTTTTGCTGGCCCTGGGCTGCCTGCGCAGCGGGCTGCGCCATGCCGCCGTGCCGCTGGCCTTTGTGCTGGGCGCGCTGCTGTCGCTGAGCATGGAGTTTCTGCAGATCTTCCTGCCACGGCGTGTGCCTTCCAATCTGGACTTTGTGCTCAATGCGGGCGGTGCGCTGCTGGGTGCTTTGCTCGCCGGTGTGCTGGCGTGGATAGGGGTGCTCGAGCGCTGGAATAGCTTGCGCCAGCGCTGGGTGGGGGAGCAGGAGCCCGGCGGCATGGTGCTGCTGGGGCTGTGGCCTGTGGCGCTGCTGTTTCCTTCTGGCCTGCCATTCGGGCTGGGACAGGTGCTGGAGCGTCTGGACAAGACGCTGGACCGCTGGCTGGAGGGCACCCCCTTCATGGACTGGCTGCCGCTGCGTGAAGAACCGCTGGTGCCGCTGGCGCCCAGTGCGGAAATGCTGTGCGTCATGCTCGGGGTGCTGGCGCCCTGCCTGCTGGCCTATCTGCTGCTGCCATCGGTGGCCCGGCGTGCCGTGCTGGCGGTGCTGATCGTGCTGGCTGGCATCGGGGCCACGCTGCTGTCCTCCGCCATGGCCTATGGCCCCAACCATGCATGGGAATGGTTCACACTGCCCACCCAGGTGGGGCTGGGGGCTGCCGTGCTGCTGGCCGCTGCCGCGCTGCCGGTGCCGCGCCGCTGGTGCGCCGTGCTGCTGATGCTGGTGCTGATGTGGCAGCTCAACTGGCTCAATCAGGCCCCGCTGAACCCTTACTTTGCGGACCACCTGCAGTCCTGGGAGCAGGGGCGCTTCATGCGCTTTTACGGGGTCGGGCAGTGGCTGGGCTGGATCTGGCCCTATGCCGTGCTGGCGTATGTGGCTTTGCAACTGACCCGGCGTCAGGCGGCTCCTAGAATGAATGCATCATGAGCGAGAACACACCCAGCGGCTACTACAGCCGCCATATTTTCTTCTGCCTGAATGAGCGCCCCAATGGTGAAGACTGCTGCCATCTGCACGGTGCCAAGGCAGGTTTTGACCGTTGCAAAAAGGCCATCAAGGAAGCTGGCCTGGCAGGTAAGGGACAGGTGCGCGTGAACAAGGCCGGCTGCCTGGACCGCTGTGCGGCGGGCCCCGTGGCCGTGGTCTATCCCGAAGGCACCTGGTACACCTTTGTCGATGAGGCAGATATCGACGAAATCGTGGAATCTCACCTCAAAAATGGTCAGGTCGTGGAGCGTCTGCTGGTGCCTCCGGAACTTGGCCGTTAAATCAGACTCCTACGCCGATTAAGAGGCTTTTTGCCGCTCAGCGCTTGCCAGTCAAGCGCTGCTAGCTATCAATGAGAGAGTTGTCACAGGGGGGCACTTGAACGCACAGACCGAACGATTCATGTTGACCGGCATGGCAGGCCAGATTGAGGCGCTGCGTGACCGTCCTGCAGGTACGCCCAAGGGGGTGGCGGTGATTGCACATCCGCATCCGCTGTTCGGGGGCACGATGGACAACAAGGTGGTGCAGACCCTGGCGCGTGCCTTCGTGCAGACCGGCTGGGAAGCCATTCGTTTCAATTTCCGTGGTGTGGGTGCCAGCGAAGGCGTGCACGATGCAGGCAAGGGTGAGGCCCAGGATCTGCTGGAAGTCGTGCGCCAGGTGGCGCCTCAGGGGCCGCTGGCGCTGGCGGGCTTTTCTTTTGGCGCTTTTGTGACCACCCATGCCGTGGCCGCGCTGTGGGAAACCGGCCATGTGGAAAAGGTGGTGCTGGTGGGCACCGCTGCCAGCCGCTTTGAGCCAGCGACTTTGCCGCCCGAGGCGCATGCGCGCACGCTGGTGCTGCATGGTGAAAAGGATGACACCGTGCCACTGCAGTCCGTGATGGACTGGGCGCGCCCCCAGATTCTGCCGGTGACCGTCATCCCCGATGGAGGACATTTCTTCCACGGGCAATTGCCCTTGCTCAAGGGGTTGGTGGCTCGCCACCTGAGCGCTTCGCACGGCTGAAGCGTGCCTTCTTTGATTCTGAAGAAACCGAGTTGTTCATGAAACCTATTTTTTCGACCCTGCGCACACTGGCGCTGACGGCTGCTCTGGCACCGCTGTGGGCCAATGCCCAGATTGCACAGTTGCAGCCACCAGAAATCGCTGCCAACAACTATTTGCTGGTGGATGTGACGGCCAACCAGATTCTGGCGGCCAAGGATGTGGACGTGGCGATCGAGCCCGCATCGCTGACCAAGCTGATGACGGCCTACCTGGTGTTTGATGCGCTGCGCGCCAAGAAGATCACGCTGGAGCAGCGTCTGCCTGTGAGCGAGCAGGCCTGGAAGATGCCCGGCTCGCGCATGTTTATCGACCCCAAGATGCAGGTGCCTGTGGAAGACCTGCTCAAGGGCATGATCGTGCAGTCTGGCAATGACGCCACCATGGCGCTGGCTGAAGGCGTGGGCGGCACCAAGGAAAACTTTGTGCGCCTGATGAACGAGCAGGCCAAGGCGCTGGGCATGAACGGGACTTCCTACAAGAACCCCGAAGGTCTGACCGAGCCCGGCCACTACACCACGGCCCGCGATCTGGCGACCTTGTCCATGCGCCTGATGCGTGACTTCCCCGAATACACGCACTACTACGCCATCAAGGACTATCGCTACGAAGGCACGCCCGCGGCCAACAGTCGCAACCGCAATGCGCTGCTGTTTCGCGACCCCACGGTGGATGGTCTGAAGACCGGCCACACCAATGCCGCAGGCTACTGTCTGGTCGCTACGGCCAATCGCGATATTCCCAATGTGGGAGGCCGTCGTCTGCTGTCCATCCTGCTGGGTGCTGCCAGCGACAATGCGCGCGCCAACGAAAGCCAGAAGCTGCTGAACTGGGGCTACACCGCCTATGACGCAGTCAAGCTGTTCGATGCGGGGCAGACCATGGAAGAAGCGCCCATCTGGAAGGGCTCGCAAAGCACGATCAAGATTGGTCGTGAAACACCTACCGTGGTGACCGTGCCTTCCGGCAGCTCCGGCAAGGTGACGACCCAGATCGTGCGCACAGATCCTTTGATGGCTCCTGTTACCAAGGGCCAGCAAGTCGGTGTACTGAAGGTGATGGTGGCAGATCAGGTGGCGGCTGAGCTGCCCATCTTCGCGCAGGAAAGCGTGACGGAGGGCGGTTTCTTTGGTCGTACCTGGGACGCCATCCGTCTGTGGATTCGCTAAGCAGTCCGGTGACAGCAGCAGGCAGGCTAAGGCCTTCAAAGTGCCTGCTGTTTAATCACAGGTGACTTGCTCAGGGTTTCCCAAATTGGTACAGTGGAGGGCTTTTCGGTATTTCCGAAGGGTTTCACGTTTTCGTTTTTTACGTTTAGGGACGTATATATGCCAACCATTAACCAACTCGTGCGTCAGGGCCGCACGGTAGAAGTTGTTAAATCCAAGAGCCCTGCTATGGAAAACTGCCCTCAGCGTCGTGGCGTCTGCACTCGCGTGTACACCACAACACCTAAGAAGCCTAACTCGGCTTTGCGTAAGGTGGCTAAGGTGCGTCTGACCAACGGTTTCGAAGTGATTTCGTACATCGGCGGTGAAGGCCACAACCTGCAAGAGCACAGCGTGGTGCTGGTGCGCGGCGGTCGTGTAAAGGACTTGCCTGGTGTGCGTTACCACATCGTTCGCGGTTCTCTGGACCTGCAAGGTGTGAAGGACCGTAAGCAAGCCCGTTCCAAGTACGGTGCTAAGAAGCCTAAGGCTAAGTAATCAGCCCTGGTTCTGAAACACATCGGTGTTTGATTCGCCTGACTGGCGCGGTCAAACGTAGTGGCCCTAAACGCAAATGGTTTGCGCGGGTCGAGTAAGTGGGAGTCCAGAGATTGACTCTCGCGGTGTCTGAAAAGTCACCAACTGAAGCAAAGATAGAGGTAAAAAATGCCACGTCGTCGCGAAGTCCCCAAACGTGAAATCCTGCCGGATCCTAAGTTCGGCAATGTTGAGCTGTCCAAATTCATGAACGTGATCATGGAAGGCGGCAAGAAGGCAGTTGCAGAGCGCATCATCTACGGTGCCCTGGAACTGATCGCCAAGAAGCAGCCTGAGAAGGATGCTCTGGAAGTGTTCACCACGGCTATCAACAATGTGAAGCCTATGGTGGAAGTGAAGTCCCGTCGTGTTGGCGGTGCTAACTACCAAGTGCCTGTGGAAGTGCGTCCCGTCCGTCGTCTGGCTCTGTCCATGCGCTGGATCAAGGAAGCTGCTCGCAAGCGTAGCGAAAAGTCGATGGCACAACGTCTGGCCAACGAACTGATGGAAGCTACCGAAGGCCGTGGCGGCGCCATGAAGAAGCGTGACGAAGTGCACCGTATGGCAGAAGCCAACAAGGCATTCAGCCACTTCCGCTTCTAATCTGCTTTTAGCGGATTGAAACAGACAGGCCGCTCGCAAATCTTGCTCGCGGCCTTGTCTTGATTCAAGGCGTCCTCATATAGAACTGCTGGCCCCAGCGCACAAGGCAGGGTGCTCGCAGACTCTCTCCCCGATCAATCAAGGATCAATCATGGCTCGCAAGACCCCCATCAGCCGCTACCGCAACATCGGTATCTCGGCCCACATCGACGCAGGCAAGACCACTACTTCCGAACGTATCCTGTTCTATACAGGCGTGACCCACAAGCTGGGTGAAGTGCACGATGGCGCTGCAACCACTGACTGGATGGAGCAAGAGCAAGAGCGTGGTATTACCATCACTTCCTCTGCTGTGACCTGCTTCTGGAAGGGCATGGACATGTCCCGCCCCGAGCACCGCATCAACATCATCGACACCCCCGGCCACGTGGACTTCACCATTGAAGTGGAGCGTTCCATGCGCGTGCTGGACGGCGCCGTGATGGTTTACTGCGCTGTGGGTGGTGTGCAGCCTCAGTCTGAAACCGTGTGGCGTCAGGCTAACAAGCACAAGGTGCCTCGTCTGGCCTTCGTGAACAAGATGGACCGTACCGGTGCCAACTTCTTCAAGGTCGTGGACCAGATCAAGACACGCCTAGGCGGCAACCCCGTGCCAATCGTGGTGCCAATCGGTGCTGAAGACAACTTCCAGGGCGTGGTTGACCTGCTGAAGATGAAGTCCATCATCTGGGACGAAGCTTCTCAGGGCATGAAGTTCGAATACAAGGACATCCCTGCCGAGCTGGTTGACGTTGCCAACAAGTGGCGCGAAAACATGGTGGAAGCTGCTGCTGAAGCCAGCGAAGAGCTGATGAACAAGTACCTGGAAGAAGGTGATCTGTCTGAAGAAGATATCATTGCAGGCCTGCGTCAGCGCACTATCGCTACCGAAATCCAGCCTATGCTGTGCGGTACCGCGTTCAAGAACAAGGGTGTGCAGCGCATGCTGGACGCCGTGCTGGACCTGCTGCCTTCGCCTGTGGACATTCCTGACGTTGCCGGTACCGACCCCGACGACGAAGAGAAGAAGCTGACACGTAAGGCTGACGACGCAGAGAAGTTCTCTGCGCTGGCATTCAAGCTGATGACCGACCCATTCGTTGGTCAGCTGACTTTTGTGCGTGTGTACTCCGGCGTGCTGACCAAGGGCGAAACCGTTCTGAATGCCACCAAGGGCAAGAAGGAACGTATCGGCCGTATCGTTCAGATGCACGCCAATGAGCGCCAGGAAGTGGAAGAAATTCGCGCTGGTGACATCGCTGCCTGCGTGGGCTTGAAGGACGTGACCACCGGTGAAACACTGTGCGACATCTCTGCACCTATCGTGCTGGAGCGCATGGTGTTCCCCGAGCCTGTGATTGCACAGGCTGTGGAACCCAAGTCCAAGGCTGACCAGGAAAAGATGGGTATTGCCCTGTCGCGTCTGGCTGCTGAAGACCCATCCTTCCGCGTGCGTACCGACGAAGAATCGGGTCAGACCATCATCGCCGGTATGGGCGAGCTGCACCTGGAAATTATCGTTGACCGTATGAAGCGCGAGTTCAACGTGGAAGCCAACGTGGGCAAGCCCCAGGTTGCATACCGCGAAACCGTGCGCAACACCGTCAAGGACGTGGACGGCAAGTTCGTTCGTCAGTCTGGTGGTAAGGGTCAGTACGGTCACGTGGTGTTCACACTGGAGCCCCTGGAAGCAGGTAAGGGCTTCGAGTTCCTGGACGAAATCAAGGGCGGTGTGGTGCCTCGCGAATACATCCCTGCAGTGCAGAAGGGTGTGGAAGAAGCGCTGACCTCCGGCGTGCTGGCTGGCTACCCTGTGGTGGACGTTCGCGTGCGTCTGACTTTCGGTTCGTACCACGACGTGGACTCGTCCGAACAGGCGTTCAAGATGGCTGCTATCTTTGGTTTCAAGGAAGCTGCTAAGAAGGCCAACCCCGTCATCCTGGAACCCATGATGGCCGTGGAAGTGGAAACACCTGAAGACTACGCTGGTACTGTGATGGGTGACCTGTCTTCCCGTCGCGGTATGGTGCAGGGCATGGACGACATGGTTGGTGGTGGCAAGACCATCAAGGCTGAAGTGCCTCTGTCCGAAATGTTCGGCTACGCCACTCAGCTGCGTTCCATGACACAGGGTCGTGCGACCTACACCATGGAATTCAAGCACTACTCTGAAGCGCCTCGTAACGTGGCTGAAGCCATCGTTGCTGCTCGCGCCAAGTAATTGCCAGATCGGTCATAATTGACCGTTTGGTTGCAGCAGCTGTCGCAAGGCGGCTGCTGCAGTTGGATTGCCGGTCTGCGACTGCATGCCACTTTGTTGCCTGTGCGAAGTGAACAAGCAATGCGGTGCAGACCTTAAAAACGATACACAGGCTTGCTCTTTTAATTGGAGAATTTGCAATGGCAAAGGAAAAATTCGAGCGTACCAAGCCCCACGTGAACGTGGGTACTATTGGCCACGTTG
>ERZ1034913.375-NODE-375-length-37613-cov-14.008414_pt1 | contig 37613 bp, 56 predicted proteins | sample MGYA00520697_ERZ1034913 | MGnify/ENA primary metagenome ERZ1034913 (study PRJEB33766, sample SAMN09781786) | gut metagenome | biome: gut microbiome | host: Homo sapiens | place: Madagascar | study: EMG produced TPA metagenomics assembly of the PRJNA485056 data...
GTACAACTTCTGATAGAGGGTACAAAAGGGATTTAGATACCTTTAAAGCCATTGAAAAAACTTGTAATAATTTTATTAATAAAGCTATTCAAAAAGTCACTTTAAACGATATTAATTTGGCCAAAGAATTAATTAAAAACTACAGTAAATCTTCTATAGATAAAATTTGGCGTCTAATAAATAAAACTTTTAAAATTGCAATCTCGCGAAGATTAATAGTATTTAATATTATGGAAGATGAAGATTTAAAAAAACCAATATCAAAAAAAGACACTAAACATGTAGAGTCCTTAACAGTTGATGAAGAAAAAAAGTTGGTTGACATACTTAATAATGAAGAAAAACATCATAAATATAGAAATATATTATTACTTCAATTAAATACTGGCATGAGAATTGGCGAAGTATTAGCGCTATCTAAAGATTGTATAGATTTGAAAAATAAAACTATAACAGTTTATAGAACTCTAACGAGAGATTTAAAAGAACAAGTCATTATGGGTAAAACAACTAAAACAGGCGAAGATGGTGTTAGAACATTTCCTATGGCTGATGCAACACAAAAAATAATAACTGATGTTATGAAGAGTAAAATATTTAATATTCACAATTTACTTTTTTGGGATTATACAAAATCAAATTTTGTTACTCCTTCACAAATCGATAGTTATTTAGTAAGATTAAATAAAAAATATAAAATTGCTGATAATATAAGTTCACACGTTTTAAGGCACACTTTCATAACACGTTGTGTGGAAAATGGTATGTTTATAAAAGCAATTCAGAAAATTGTTGGTCACAAACCAAACAGTTCTATAACAGTTGATGTATATACATCTGTTTCAAATGATTTTGTTTTGAAGGAACTAGAAAAAATAAAATAAAAAGCTATTGCATTACTATTGCATTGCTTCAAAAAGAAAAATCCTTGTAAAGTATTTATATTTCAATACTTACAAGGATTTGTTTATTTGGTGCAGATGGCCAAATTCAGTATATTTGACTATATCTTATAATATTTAATGGTATCCAAAATATTAATTTTACTTCTTTTTTTATCTGTATATATTTACGACTATTCAAAAATATTTCTACTATTGCATTACTTATTGCATTATCATTATATTAGACTATTAAACATTTTTATTCTAGCAATGTTGTACACTTTCATAAATGTTTTTGTAAATACTTTTAATAGTATTCTTTCTTTAAAATTGCATTCCTTCTCAATTTCTTTTACAATATCCTCTTCCATATGTACTCCTCCTTCTTCTTGACAATTGTCGAAAACGGAAGTATACTTAAACTGTATATAAGTTTTTGAATGTATACTTCCCGAGATAGTTTCAGTTGCAGCTGAGCTATCTCTTTTTTATATTTTATATCATTGTCGAAAAATGTCAATCAAAATCGTTCGACAAAATAGTACGCTGACAGCGACATATAGTATTTTCTTGAATATTCTAATAAAATAATAAGATACTAATAAAAAAGGAGTGTTTTATGTTTGTTTTTAGAATTAAAGAACTAAGAGAAAAAAAGAAAATGACAATATATAAATTAAGTAAGCTTTCTAATGTATCTAGAAGCTATATAATTGATTTAGAAAACAACAGAAAGTTAAATCCTAGCTTGACTAAATTATATTCTTTAGCTACTGCTTTAAATGTTAATATAAAAGATTTATTCTACACTAAATTTGATATAGATATTTTAAAGCAAGAAATGTACAAAAGAATAGACAAATATGGTATAAAATCACAAGAAACTTTAGAAGTAAGTCAGCTAATTGATTTATTAATTAACATTGATAACAAAGAAAAATCAAAGAGAGAACTAACTGACTAGCTCTCTCATCTTTATATTTATGTATTTATCTAAAAGTCTACTCTGCTTTAGTATTCTTTCTTTACTGTAATTCTCTCTTATCATTTGTTCTAATTTTGCTTTGTTTTTTATGATTAACAGTTCTACTCTGTAGCTCATTAAATCACCTCATATGTATTATAACATATTATGTTTACTTTGTCTGTCGAAACTTGTCGAAGATGCAAAAATGTTATTTTTTGTAAATAGAAAAAGACTATTGCTAGTCTTTTAATTATCAAGTTCATGTGAAATTCTTTGTATATCTGTTTTATTGTTCATATTTTTTCTGTATATTCTATCATCTATATATTTATTATTCTTTTTACCTGGTATCCCCAAATGATATATATCTACTAAAATTAAATTTAATTCATTATTGCAACGATGAATATAAAACTGTATTCTAGGAATCTCTTTATGTTTGTATTTTCTAACTTTATTTACAATTTCATAATATTTTATTGTCTCTTGTGTATTATTGTAAAATATATTCATTAAACGTTCAATTTTCTTTTTGTCTGACAATAATTCATCGCCTATAAAATATTTATTTAATATATCTACCCCATTTTTAAAATCCCTGTATATCTTTCTGAGTTCTGCATATGAATCTGTCCCACAGCTCTTTTCATAGTTTGTAAACTTATTATCTTTGTCATGTATCGATTTAAAGTTTCTTTTCATCTTTAAGCATGAATACTGTTCCTCATCAAATCTGCACTCTGCTTCGTTAAACCTATTTTTTCTTATACTTATTTGGTTTTCACTATTTTTTTGCATATTCTTCTACTATACTTTTAGGAGAAATCACATTGTTATGAAACATTTCTTCATAGTCAAAATTGTCTTTCCACGATTTATCGCAATGTGAAATATCAACTAGCCTAAAGTCATTTAATTCAAGAGTGTCATCTATTACATTGTTTACAAAATCTTGTAAGAAAGTATCTCCTTTAAATAAATTGTCATTATGATATTGTAGTAAGTTTTTCTCATGATATACATCTTTTACAACTGGGCCATAAACCCATGCTTCAATATTTTCATTAAATAAGTATTCAGAATATTTTGAAACATCAATTTCCGTTGTTTCTCCTTGGTATCTTTTTCCTTTTAATATAAAACCTCCCCAATAGGCAAAACAAAAATATAATGTTTTTTGTAATCTAACAGGTGAAATATCTTTTCCTGTGTGCTCTTTATAATATTCACTTATATATTGTGCTAATTCTTTAGCCTTTAAGATTCCCATAACAATCTCCTTCTCCATCTCATATTTTATATTATACTATATTTTATGCTTCTTGTAAATATTATGTACACTAACCGTTTTTATATGTGTTATAATATATTATTTATATCAAAATATCATTTTTCGTTATTTTCGTCAATACTTTTTTACACAATCGTACGACAAAATTCGACAATTAATTTTCCTTGATTTTCCGCCATTTTTTTGACGCACGAGAATCAGTTTTAAGCCGTTTTTATTTTTTAGACATATACTTTTATAGCTTGATTTTAGTGCATTTTAAGTATTTTTGAAAAAATATTGACTTCACGGTACACCGTGTACTATAATATAGTAAAATATTATTTTTTTAGGAGGTAATCATGAGAGATTATAAAAAAGAATCAAAATGGGAAAGTGAAAAATATAAAAGATTAGTTGCTAAAGTAGATAAAGACTTAGCAGAAGAATTTTTACAAAAACTTGATAAACCCTATGCGGCATGGGTTAAAGAAGAAATTGAAAAGTTTTTGAAAAAAATTTAAAAAAAGTATTGACATACGGTATACCGTGTGTTATTATAATTATAGAAAGAGAAAGAGATAAGACTAGACCAAAGCGGCTAGCACTCTAAAAAGGAGAAAAGTTATGAAGAAATTAGTTTATGTATATGAAAACGGGGAAGAAATAATACATACAAAATATGTTTCAAATAAAACAATAAAAAAAGAATCAGGAGATTCTAGAAAAGTAGAAATATATGAATGTAACGATTATGAATTAGAACAAAGATTAGACGGTCTTTCAGCAGGAAAATATATAACAACAATTGCTATTCAATAAAGAAGGCCTAATATGAGAGGTTATAATATAGATAGCTATATCGGAAAGAAATTTAATAAACTTACTCTTATAAAGAATTTAAACAAAATAGATAAGCATAATTCTAAATTAGCATTGTTTGAATGCGACTGCGGAAATGTTAAAGAACTAGCATTTACACAAGTTTTAAAAGGAAAAATAAAAAGTTGTGGTTGCATGCAAGGTAATTTATCAAACATAGAAAAAGAAAAACAACGTTCTAGCTTACTAAGTTTTTATTCTAATAAGACGCAAAAAAATAACTCAACAGGTCACACACGGAATAACTAAAGTTAATGATAGATATAGAGTTAGAATACAGTTCAATCGAAAATCAATCAGTCTCGGTTACTTCGATACTCTTGAAGAAGCCGTGAAGGCTCGCAAGGAAGCTGAATGTAAATATTTTAATACTAAGAGCTAGAATAAATCTAGCTCTTATTTAATTTATATCTATATGCACAGCTCCTGCCATGTTCGTATTATTTGTATATGTATATCTTAATTTTCCTTGCCTTACAAGAGATTTCGTGTAAGATAGTAATGTGTTTGTACTTACATTTTTAACATAAAAATCAGCTGCTTTCCCAGTCACATGTCTAGAATTTTTTACACTTCCTCTTAAACTATCATTATATCGCTGACATCTGCAACCGCATGTGATAATGACAGGTTGTCCGAAATGCTCTCTTATATCATCTAAGATTTTAACTAATTTCAAGTTTATATTGTTTAAACCGCAACCGCATTTACAAGTAAATTCGTTTTTAGAAAAGTGTTTTATATTGTTCCAGCTAAGGTTGTTGTTTCTTGCATTTGTTGTAACTTGTCCAGCTATACCGTCTTGAGCTACACCTAATTCTCTCTGCTTTTCTTTTATTACTTCTATCAGTTTAGCATTTGTATTTGCACCATAAATTCCGTCTACAGCTAGTCCGAAATCTTTTTGAAAATCTCTATAAGCTTGCTTTGTTCCTGCTCCTTCAATGCCATCAATCGCATTTTTGTAATATCCCAAGAATTTTAAATTCATCTGTCTATATTTTACACTTAACATTCTTATTCCTCCTTCTCTTTATTTTTATTTCTTTTTATCTCTTAATTGTATTAGAATATCTTTTAACTTTTCTGGAAATGGTACTCCCATTTGAGACACATTTTCCAACAAAGAAATGCCTTCATTTGCTATGAAAAACATCATTACTATTTCTCTTATTGCCGGTATTCCCATATTTTTTTCTAAAAGTACGGTTACACCTACTATAATTAAGATTACAACCTTTTTTATTATTCCTTTAAATCCTTTGTAAGAACTCAATTCTTTATTGCATATTGCTTTTAAAAGTCCTGTAATCCAGTCTAAGACAATAAAATAGACTAATGTTATTGCTAGTCCATCCCATCCTCCTAAAAAGCTTACAATTAATCCTCCAATTAATCCAACTACAATGCTTACATCATTAAATAATTTTTCCATTTTCATTCCTCACTTTCCACAGCCACCGCTGTTGTTATTCTTTCTTCTTTTTCACCTCTACTTTTTTGTATACTTTAGAGTTATATATGCTTTTTGAAAACCAGTATAACTTGTACCGACTTGAAGCATAAACTTAGTTGAATTTATGTCACCAAGCCCAAGCCCGATATGGTCCGATATTATCTGTCACAACACGTTGAATCGGTTGCCAGCCTTGTCCAGACCAGTAGCCTGTGCCGTAAATATCGATCAATTCACCAAAGTTACTGATTCCGTGTGTATATGTCTTGTTCGAATTTAAACTTGTTATCTTTATTGTCTTTTGATAAATTTGTTTGTTGTCTAAGTACTCGTTTGTTGCTATTTCAGTTCCTGTCGTTATATTGTTACGAGTTCGAATATAATTCCAACCAGTAAATTCCCCATTGACATAATATGTAATTGCAATTCTTCCATTTGCACTTTCGTTATTTCCAAATAACATTACAATATGCCCATTGGGCGAACTACTTGCGGTCGGAAGAAACAGTACAGCTCCGTATTTAAAAAAACCGCTCGGAATATTTGATGTACTGGCATTATAAGTTCCAAAACCTTTTGTAATTGTTGTATCCAAAACATTTGCTACAGTCCCTAGTCTTGGCAATGCATCTGTATATCCATTCCATTTTCCTGTAAAGTTATTTGCAGCAACATTACCATTTGAATCTATAGCAACTTTGTAATTCAAAAAATTTATGCCTGTTGTGTTTCGATATCCTAAAAATAATTCTTTTCCTGTTGCGTCAACTGTAACATTTTGATTGTCGAAATCGCATATAATTGGCATTCCACTTGCATTTTGTATTCCTTTTTCGCGACCATTTGCAATTTTAACCACTGCATTGCTCATTGTTAAATTACCTGACATCGTGTCTCCAATTTTTGAGAGTTTTCCACCCATTGCAGTCTCGATGTTAGATTGAAGCTGATTTAATTCTTCTTTATTCGCTTTGCTTTTTAATAAATTGTCAGTTTCAGTAGATGTATAACATGAGTCAATGAGCCCTTTTAATATTTTCCCTTGCGCGGCAGATAATGTTTTATTCACATCATCTGAAGTTAGTTCATTAACAATATCTAATATGTTTACTTTTTTATTTAGCAATTCTTCTATTTCTTCTTTACTATAAATGTCTTCTGTATTTGCATTAGTTACAGTAAAATTAAAAGTTGAACCATTTGAAAAGAGTATTGTATATGTATCAATCAACCCTTCCGTTTTTGCTTTTTTTATATTTACAATACCGTTTCCGTCATCGCCTTTTTCACCTTTTAATCCTTGCAGTCCTTGCTCGCCTTTCGGACCTCTAGGGTAAATATTTGCATCAATTTTCTTCTTTGTTGAAACTTTACCTGCAATTTTATTTTTAGTTGCAATTGATATATCTATTTTATCCATTATTATCATCTCCTCTCACTTTTGCAGGATAGACAATAAATTGTTTTGCTCCATCTTCGTCATAACCTAGAATAACATCTTCATTTAATGAAATTGAATACCAATATGTCGTTGCTTTATTATTTTCTGGACAAAACAATGTATCTTCTTCAACAAGAAATATGTCTGCTTCTGTTGTGATATTTAATATTGTTAAAGTCTTTTCTAGTAGTGGTTCTTTAGTGTACCCCTTTTTTTCAAATATTCTTAACAATATTACATCTTCTGGTTGAAATTCGTATTCCTCATTATTTGCAGTCACTGTAATAGTACCTGTGTCTCCTCTATTCAAAGAAATAGTTCCGTCTGATTCAATTTTTAACATAGTTAACTCCTTTCTCTTTTAATTAAAATTCATATATCCAAGAACGTTAAGTGTTGCATTGACATAGCAACTGTTTTGAGCTTCAATTTGTGAATGATTACTAGCATTAATAGAAGTAGAATATTTGCTTTTTAATAAAAATATACAGTTGCTATTGCTTATATTAGATTGCAAATCAACAGTATCTTTTATTTGTGCTCCATGATTAGAATCACTTGGTGCATTTGGCCTCCATGTAGAGTTGTTACCTGGAAAGACATTGTTTATTTGACTACTCATGCTGTCTAATATGTCATCTTCTGTTTGAAAATTAGATATTAATTTATCTGTAGATTTCATTCTATAAATTGCTAAATCCTTAACGTATCCATATACGCCTAAATTATTCCAGTATACCGGATGTTCAACAATTCTTATGTAAGCCTTTTGTATTATAAAATTAGCAGGAATATTGGCATGTATTATTATCCAATAACTTGCTAGTCCACTTCCATCCCAATAATTGCCAAAAAGACCGTTTAGATTGTAATTTAAATTAACTCCAACAAATTGTAAATTTGTCATTAACCCTTTGTCCGTAATAACTGTAGCTCCATTGTACAAATTGACATTGCCATTTCTATCAAGTTTAAAATTTTTTGTATCAATTGTCCCTTCGTTTAAATTAATCGCCATTCCCAAATTATTCTTTGAGTAATTATTTGAAGTTATTATACCTGTCCTAATTGAATCTCCACTAATTTGTGATGTTGTTCCTGTTGCTTTGTCTAGATAAATTACCGCATTATCAGTTGTAGTTATTACTGTTCCTTTAAGTACTTCTAATACATTACCTGTTTTCTCTGCCACGGCTCCAGCATAATTTACACTTGTTACAAAGTCTTGTGCACTATATGTATCTTTTCTTCCTATTTGGCATACATACAATGAACCATCTTCCTTAATCCACCAATCACCGCTTTCGTACGGTGGCGTTGGCGTTGTTGTAAATACCTTCCTCTCATTGTCTCCTGAAACTAATTCTGTATTTGTTAAAGCCATTGCCTTTAACAATGTTGCATCAATATTCTTTTCCCATCCGTTTAATGTATACTTATAAACAACTCCTTTTGTTCTTGAATAAAAGAAATCTCCAATATGTTCATTTGGTGTTTCCCAACTTATATATGGCTCTGTTAGCGCTGTGGGTTCATCAATATCAAAAAACCAAAGTGAAATATCACTCTGGTCTTCTAATATATCTTTTAAATTTAATACTAATGCATTTAGAAAAGAATTTAATGAATTATTGACTCTTACTATTGTATTATTGCCTGTTCCGATTATCTGATTCTGTGCTTGCAATCTTCTTTCAACTTCTTGCCAACTATTAATACCAACACAATCTTGTTTGTTCATCTGTTCCTCCTTAAAAACTTACTTGTCCATTATTATAGACTTTAAAACCTTGCATTTTAGACATGATTTTTAGTTTTTCTTTGCTTGATAATTCAAAATTATTTATTATATTAAATATATTTTCTCTTTCTGCATTTGTTGTTTTGTATTTCATACCAGTAAGAAGTAGTTTTTGTTCATATGTAAAATTACTATCATCCATATAATTGTAAAACTTAGTTTTTCCACTTCCTGATATTGTTTTTCCTTTTACTGTTCCATCATCTTTTTTATCACTGCTAAAGTCTTGTAACTTATAATCTAGATAATTATTAATATTAAAATTGTCCGTATTGTTTAATATTGAATATGTCTTATCATCACTACCAATTGTACTTGCATAGATTGCCTTCTTAGAACCTATGTTTGAATTTTTTAGTATCTGTATTCTTTGTTTATCTTTTTTTACATCAGCTGTTGCTCCAATATATAAGAAATAGTCTTTAGCGTCTCCACCATTTTTAATAACATCTTGTACTTTCTTATATACAGAACTATCTTCATTATCTATGTCATTCCAATTTGCATAAGTAGACTTTATCTTTGCTTTTGAGTATTTATATGCTTCTGAAATTGCTTTAACTTGTTGCTCTTGTGACATTTTATTAAAAGCTTTTGAACTTGTTAATCCGCTTACTATCGCATATGATGTTTTTCCATATTCCTTCTTTAATTCTGCATACTCTTTATCAGTTAATCTGTATTTTTGTTTGTCATACGTTAGTGTTTTGTTTATAAAACTATCTGGCAATACTGAGCTCTCTCCAGTTTTATCGTATAATTCTGTTAAAGCTTTGTCTGTTGAATTTGTTATTATTTCTTTTTTAGTCCAAGGTAAAATTGCATTATCTATATAATTTCCTTTTTGCTCTTTTTCATTTCCCCATACATCTGTTGCAACTGGAAGCATTTGTCTTAAACCTGGTATCTTAGTCATTATTTGATTTTTTGTACTATCTACTGCTTTTGTAAGAATACCACTTTCTGTTGACGTTGTTGAACGTTCTTTATCATCTAATGTTTTTGATACTTGCCCTAATGCAGTAGGAAACATCTGATTTACATATGATTTCCCCATATTTACTAATGTATTACTTAATCCTTGCATTGGATCCTGCGAATAAGATTTTAATGTGCTTACTAAACCAGAGACCATACTCATCTCGCTCATTGGATTCATTGCCGTCATTGTTGCATTACCAATATTCTCTAACAAACTAATAAATTGATTTTGATTTTTGACTTCTCCACTTTCTTTATCAGCTTTAAACAATTGAGACAATTCAGAACCTACAAACAATGGAATACCGGCAGGAGTTAACCAGTCTAGTGAATATGTATTACTGCCTATTTGGATTGAATATACTTGTTTACCTTGTGCTTCTTCGTAGTCATCTTTGCCATCATCTCCACCACTTGCTTTTAATATTCCTGCTTCTGTTAAGGCAAATCCAACAAGAGCAATGCCTGTACCAGTCAATCCTTTACTTATATTATCTATAAATTGATTTGCACTAATTTTGCCTTTTCTTACATCTGCTGTTCCTTTAGTCAATGATGCAATTAGTCCTACAGGGCTATATTGAGCTCCTGATATTGCTACATTTATTGGAGTTTTCTTAAATGGTATTAAGCCTCCTACTAACACTTGAGTAACTTTATTTTTGTTCTCCAATGTATTAATCATTGAAGCTAATTGACATTCTTGATGAAATGTTGCTTCTTGTGCTTGTTTAATTGCGTGATTTCTGGCTTTTTGTAAATCTTTATCATTTATATTTTTTATATCTAAATTATTTGCAGTTATATATTCGGCTAATGCTTTTGGATAAGCTGATTTTAAGCCCCAACCGTCTTCTACTTCTAGCATTTTACTATTGAAGTCAAACGCTTTTCCTAATGTATTTTCTAATACGTTGCTTTTAAAAGTACGTTGCGCATTCTGCAATCTTGATTGTGGATTATATTTATTGTCGTTTAATCCGAGCTCTGATGCTACATTTTTTATATCGTTTTTGGCAAACTGCCTTACTTCTTTGCTTGCTTTTTTTATTGTATGCGTTCTTTCATCTGAACCTTTTAAAAAAACACTTTCTAATCCACCAGCTATTTTATTCTTTGTATCTTGCACTTTCCCCATTACCAAGTTACCTACTATGTTTCGAATATGTGTTCTTGGGTTGGCTAGCATTGAAAAATATCTCCATTCGTTTAACCTCTCTATGCGACTCTTAGGGACTTGTTTACCCAATTCTTCATATACTTGGTTGATATTATCTTGCAAATTTTCTTTTGTAGAGTTGAGTATTTTTTGTTGCATCTCTGGAGTAAAATCAAATTGAGCACCATTTTTTCTTTCTTTTGCTAACCTCTTATTTACCTTATCTATTGAACGTTGTATCCATACAACTTGACCTTGAGGTGTTTGATGATTTATCATTGACATTGCTTGTACTGCTCGTCCTGACTCTGTTCCTGCCATAGCTGTTGTTTGAATTGCTTCTTGAAGTTTTTCTTTATCACCTATCTTTGAAAAATACTCTATTAATCTTTCTCCAGTAGCTATGTCTACTGCTTTAATTTTTTCATTATTATTAACATTGGTTGTAAGAGTTATTAATGACTGTTCGGCACCGTTTGTTTCGATATTTCTATCTGCTTGTTCGATTAGTGATTTATTAGATGTTGGTATATATGTATCCATTCCCATTAATTCTTTTGCTATTTTTTTCGCTTCTGCTGTTGTATTTGAACTTTCTATAATACTTCTATAATGTTTTCTTATTTTTCCGTTTGGTCTTTCCATTTCAGTATAGTTAACTTCTTCTCCTGGTGTATTTTCGTATATTCTTTCTACTTTATTTGTTGGAAGTATTTGCACTACTTGATTATTTTCTTTCTTTACAGGTTGTAAAGTATCCAAATAATTATTCATTTGTTTATATGTATTATAATCAAAGTCTTCTCCTAAATAACTATTTTTAATTTCATCTGTTAATCCTTCAAAGTCAGGATTTATTTTTTCAATTTTTTGTGCTTTGCTTAATATTTCTTGTTTTCTGTTTTCTATGATCCTGCTGTCTATTGGTAATTTTCTCATATCTGTTTTGGTTCCAGTAGATTTAAAGTGCGATTCCAAATATTCTCTCCATGTTGAGTTTTCTTTAGAATACTTCACATCTCCATTCATAATTTTTACAATCTCATTTACAAAAATTGCACTTTTTTCATCTTCACTCATATCTTCATATTTTTCTTCTATGTCATCTATAATTTTTTCTATTTTATTCGACGACACTTTTAACAGATTCTCATCTGGAATTATCACATATTCTCCATCAGCTCCGTATCCATTTTCCTCTCCTGTGAAAAAATTAACTTCATCATAGTCAGCAAGTGGATGATCTTTGAGATAATCTTTTAAAAAATTTATGTCGTCTTGTGCTAATTCAAAGGCAGATGCTCCTCTCGTAACGTATCCTTTATCAATTCCAATTTCTTGATTTATTTTAAATTGCTCTGCGTTACTCATATTATCATATTCTTTTTGCGTTACCCCGTATTGTTCTAGTAAACTATTTGTATCATCTATTCCTTCGCTTGAATCACCAATTTCTAAGTTGTTATTTATTTCATCTAACACCAAGTCTTCCCAACCAGCTATACCACTGTTATGTTCCTTGCCTTTAAAACCATTTTCGTTGTCAAATCTAAAATAGATATTGTTTTCATTTCCATTTTTATCTTTATATACTGCTTTCTCATCACTAATGTGAACTGATATTTTTTTTCTATCATCTTTCGTGCTTTTAAGTAAATTAAAAGAATCTGAATTATTTTCAGATTCTTGTTTAGAATATTTAGTAGTAGTATTGACATCTTCATCTTGAGATGCTATACTATTCTCAATAGAAGAGTTAGCAACGTTGGAATATTGTATTCCTTCATTGAAATCTAACTCTTTGTTTTTTTTGTATATTTGTTCAAAATTGTTTTTGTTTATATAATTATCAAGATTGTTTCTTCCATATACACTTTTTATTTGGTTCTCGTCTATAAATACATCATTATATCTTCCATTGCCATTTATTTGTATTGGAACTATTATCTCTTTTCCATTATTATCTTTAAATTCTGTAACTACTAAATAATTATTTTCACTTGTTTTATATATAGCTTGTGGACTATCTAGATTATCAATTGCTTTAATTAACAATTCTTTTCCTAATCCATGATAATTCACATTCTTAGTTTGAAGTCCTAGCGCATGTGCTTCTTGTTGTGTATATATCGTGCTTTTTATGTGTTTTTGTGTGATCAACATTGGTAAATCTTGAACCCCACTATCAACCAATATTTTAGGTGTAAAATCTCTTGCTTTAACTTGCGTATTTGATGGTAATTCATTTTTTAATGCTTTATCTATTTCATTTGAAAAATTCTCACTAATATGATAATTAGTTGTATCATTTAATTTATTATTACTATTGTAAGCCTCGGTCCATTTGTAATATAAATCGTCCACGAATTGGTTTTGATTTTTATATCCTCTAAACTGATGCCACAAATATTTAATTTCATTGTAAATTTTTCTAAAGAATGATGGATTAGTATTTGACACATTGTTTATAAAATCTTGACTGCTAAATAGTTGTCCTGAAATATCCGCTAGTGCTTCATCGTTTAGTTCTGATGCTTTGTATGTTCCTAACAACTTTTCTACTGCATTATTAAATTCTAAATTACTTTCTCTATATTTTTGAACCATATTTCGCATTTCATCTGTTCCAATAGCATGTGTTAACTCATGTACTGCTAAAAACTCTCCGCTTCTATCTGAATTAGGATTTATAGTAATTGTTCCATCTTTATACGAACCATTCGCTACATTTCCTTCATTATCTTTCAAATTACTATCAAGTCTTATTTCAATATCTTTATCTGTAATAATTTTTTCTAACATATTTGCAAAATTTTGTGTTTCTTGGCTATTACTCCAATTAGTATTGTTTACAATATCTTGTCTTAACTGATTGATTTTTGCATTGTCACTTTTTATGTATTGATATTTCATTTCGTTGTCACTTACACTACTTTGTTCCTCTTTGGACATTTTCTCTTGTTGCAACGTTTCATTAATTTGATTATATTGTTCTTCTGTTATTTGGTTTTCTTTTAAATATTGTTGCAATTCAGTCTTAGTTTTATCTGATAAATTTGATGTGTTTAGATTGTTTAATATTGTATTTTTGTAAACTGATTGATTTGTTCCAGTTTTAAAGCAGTCTTCCAGGTTTACCCCGCCTTTTTGAGCATCTGTAATTGCTTGCTTGTACTCTGATTGACTGACTTTTTTTCCACTATTTATCTTTTCAGCAACACTTGTGCAAGATTTGATTCCTAATCCTATTCCACCAGTTATCATCGCAACTAATGCTCCATTTATACCATCTTGTAACATTTGTTGTGGCATGTTCTCCCAATTAGCTTTATCCTTTCCACCAATCTGTGATGCAACAACTTCTTGAATTGGGTCAATTAGTGCTTCTTGAATAAAGTTATCCGCTACACCAATTCCGTAATTTTTTAAAACGGTTTTTAATGAAGTCTTAGCAACTTCTTTTCCTGCACTTTTACCTCCAGTTATTAACGATTTAAGTCCTATCCCTGCTTTTTTAAAATTTTCTAATCCAACTAGTTCTGTAGCTGACTCCATTCCACCCATTATCGTTCCAAATTGAAAAGCTTGCTTATCTGTCATTCCTCTTTGCTTTGCTTCATCTATATAACCGCCACCAGCACTTGTAAAGAAGTAACTAGCACCTAGAGCTGGATTAACTACATTAGCAACCATACCAGCGCCCATTTGTCCAATGCTAGGTGCTAATTCTCCTAATTTTTTCGTTACACCATTACTCATTTTCTCTTGCTCTATCTCTATTTTTTTATTATCTTCTTGTATAGAGTCTTGTATTACCTTTTTTACTAAATTAGCTTCTATTCTATCGTCTTCACTTGTCTTTGCGCTATCTTTTAATAATACATTATTCTTAAATTCGTCTTGAGACTTTAATGTTGCTTTATCCAATTCATCTACCTTTTTACTAGTTAAGAATTGGTTTGCTTTTGTGTCTTTATAGTTAGGCACATTTTGTTCATTAGCATTCTCTATATAGTTTCCTATTTGTTTTATTCCAGAACTTGCTCCTGCTATGACATTTTTTACTACTCCAACTATATCTTGAAATACCGAATTATTTTTTTGTGCTGTTGGTAATATTCCCTGACTTTGCATGTTTCCAGTTGAGTTGTACTTTTTCCAAATGTCTCTATTGTCTTGTTGTGTATTGTTTTCTTTTTGAACTTTATTTTCAGTTTGTGCTTTATCCATAGTTGGTAATAAATCATTATTATCTTTATTGTATGTATTGTATCGATTTTCATTTAAAAACTTTTGAAATAATCTTTTTCTTTCTTCTTCAGATAATCCATTAAATTCTGAATTTGCCATTTTTTATCTCCTCTTACCCAAAATATTTAGAAAATGCTGTTGCTATATTAGCTCCTTGAATATACGCAGGAACATCTTTATTCTCCATTGCTTTTTTAAGCGTGTCTGACACAGTCTTTGAATCTGAAACTGTTCTTGCTTTTGAGTTACTTAATGAAGCTCTATATTTTTGTAGGCTCAAGTTGTATTCTTTTTGCCATTGCGCATCTTTTATTCTATCTCTTTCTCTCTGATATGCCATGTTTTCGTTAAATTGTCTTGTATCTTCTTGCATTTTCTTATCACTCTGTAAGATAGAAAGTGCTGTATTATATTGATTTTGTTTATTAGAAATCTCTTGATTAATTTGATTTAACATATTTTGATATCTTGTATCATATCTTGATTGTAATGTATTTTCATTATTCATTCTATTTTGTGTTAAAGATTGAACTGTAGTTAGCTTATTCTGTTCTAGTTGATTTTTATATTGAAAACCTGCAAGAGCATTTTCTGCTATCTTTAAATAAACATTACTCCAAAGTTCTGCTAATGCTGTATTGTTTGCATTTTTAGCACTAACAATTTGAGCGTTATAGTCTACTAAGGCATCTTGCAGTGACTGTCTCGCTGTTGCAACTCTGTTCTGATATGAATTATACATTGACACTCTAGAGCTTTCTGAATATCCTGAATTACTTAATCCATTAGAAGCCATTTGTTCTGCTTGTACTCCATATTGATTTACTTGATTTTGATAATCTGTATATGCTCCTCTTTGCTCTTTTTGATAATCTCTTTCTGTTCTTTCTTTTTGTGTATTAATTTGGTCTACTGTTGCTTGTGTTTGCGCATCTTGCGCCTCTTTTTGCTTTTCATATGACTGCTGTAATGTTGAGTTTATATTGTTGTAATATTTTTGAGTACTGTCAATCATATTATTGTAAGACTTGTTTGACTCATTTATCATATCGTTAAATGTGTTGTTGTTTTCACTAATTGCTTTCTGCCTTTCTGCTTCAACTGACGTTAACCTAGAATCGTTTTGATCCACTGTTAATTTTCCATCATACCCATCAACAATATCTCGTTGTTGAGCAATCATATCATCATATCTCGATTGAACACTTGACATCTACTTCCTCCTATCTTTTTACATATCCACCAACAAAACATTGAACAGTAAAATTGTATATTTTAATTTTTTTATTAGATTCAAATTTAAATCTAATTGTTTTCCATTTTTTCTTTTTAATTTTTGGGACTATATATCCTTTAGTATTTTCATATTCGTTTATTCGGTTCCAACCTTTATTGTCGCAATTCGTTGATATTGTTACGTTTTCTCCGTCTAAGTTTAAAATGCAACCTTTTTTATTTGTCACTTTTTGTGAAACTGGATTATCAAAATAATCTTCACAGGTTGTCCAGTATGCATTAACATCTAAACTAAAGTCAAAAGTATATATTCCACCATCTTCCGTGCAAATATAGAGCTCATCTCCCAATACTGATGTTGCTGTTACATTCTTTTCAAGTTCCCAATAATACCACTCATATTCTATATGATTTATATTGTTCCATACTTGTCTTGAATCTGCTAAATATACATGATTATCTATAAATACAAGTAAATATCCTTGCCATTCTGCAAGTATTGGGTTCTTATAATTAGTTTCATTTAAAATCTTAGAATCTATCATACTAGACCTATGACTTAATACTTGTTCACTATCTATGTTACCTGTTATTCCTTCAAGTCCATAATCGCTAAATATACAAATATCATCATTAAAATTTACTCCTGTTGATACACAACCAATTGAAACATTTGAATGCGAACTTGGATAAACTTTTCCTGCAACACTGTCGATTGATGGCACATGATAAAATACAGATTGATTAGATTGGCTAGGCTCTTTAAACACCCATAGTTTTCCTGCTCCTGATACTAAAGCAGTAATTGGTACTGCATCTAGTCCTTCCTCCGAATAATCTAAATCGCTACAATATGCTGGATTATTCAAACTTGAATACCATACAGTATTTGGATAATCTGGATTTCCACTAAAAAAAACTCTATTATCAAATACTTCTAATAGAGTACATTTGTCTATTCTGTCTCTATATCCTTCTACAGTTCTTGCAAAAGTTATAACTACATTATCTTCTCCATCTGTATCTGGAATTGATGGAGCTTCATTAAATGTAATATATCCAAGTGCGGGGTGTTCTGTGAAACCACTTACATTTGCACCATTTACTGTTACTGATACAGTTCCGGCATCAAAACTTTCAACATTCAAGTAATAATCTTTTGAACTTCCATCTCCTACAAATGAGTTTCTTCTATATGGAGTTAGCATATTTACTTCATTATAATCTTTACCACCACCATCTGGTGTTCTTGATATACTTGTTGTTGGTATATATCCCACCACTTCTTGTACTTGGGAACCGTCATATTTATAATAACGTAATCCATCTTTTATATACAAAATAGATGCATAAATAAATGACTGACTTTTAAATGGATTCATTCCATTATTTTTAATTACTCTTAAATCATCTGTTTGCATATTGTAATCGTATAATGAAGTATCACAATGAATTATCATATGTTGAACTGTTGCAACTTTATATAAAAATAGACCATAGATTTTTCCATTTAATTGTTTAAATAGTTTTAATCCTGGTCTACTTGATATACATTTTCCTAATTCTTTATAATTTTTCCAAATGTTTACTGCATCTGGGCTTCTATATGCTGAAACGTGATTATTTGAAAAATCTACTCCCAAAAAATCAGAATACATCCTTGTTATTAAATCACCACTAGACATTGACTCCTCCTACAAATTTAAACATTCCTTGTGAGCTACGTGGATCAAGTTGTTCTTTTAATTCATTATATCTAGACGTAAAATATGCTCCATAATTACTTGAAACATCATTTCTCAATATATCAGAAGCAATTCCATATATCATGCAATCTAATGTTTGATTATCAAAATCTATTTTAAAATTGTCATCTGAATCTTCTTTGATTTGCTTTTTGTTTTGATAGTAATATATAATTGCTGTTCCTTTTTCATTAAACGTTACATATTCATCTTCTATATCGTAATCTACACCAGTTATCTTCTTTAAAAGTCTAAATCGTTCTAAATCTTCACTTAAGACAATTTCTTGCCCTTTCTCAACTTCTATTGTTTCTTTGACTACTTTGTCAGTTATTTTAGCAAGTTCATTTTGCACTGTATTTGCACAAGTATTAAACTTAGCTTCATAATCACTATCGTCAGTGTATGAAGTTAAATCCGGATTTAATTCTTCAATTACTTCATATACTTTTTTTCTTAATTCTCCTAAGGTCATTATCTTAATCCCTCGATTCCGTCCAAATAATTTAAGTTTTCTCTTATTTCTTCTCTCGTTACTAATTTTTGCTGTGGTAAAATATACCCTTCTGTTTGTGTCCACAAAAGTCTAGTTCCTGGTCTTAACTTCATTATTAAAGTAGAATCTTCTTCCATTTCGTAACTTTCACTTACTCTCTTGTCTTTTATATGTGTTGTTAGAACTAAATCTTTGATTGTTTGATGCACTTTCTTATCGTCTGTGTAGTCATCAATAACAGTACCTTCTGTTACTGTTATGCCAAAAAGCGGTGTGTATTGTGGTTCTATTAAAAATCTTTCTATCTTTTCCTGTTCTTTTCTCATATTTTTTCCTCCTTATAAACTCAAACTAAAATATTTAATATTCTAGTGTCAATTTATAAAAAGCCAAGGGGTTTTTCCCCTTGACTTAACCATTTGAATTTTGTTATGTCTATTCTTTAATTTTTTCTTTAATTATGTACATTTCTTTTGGTCTTACAACTCTTGTTCCAAATACAAATAATGCTTTTACATAGTCAGCGAATTGTTTTTCTACTCTTCCAGCCTCTACTTTATCTATTTGACCGGCGAATGCAACAGCTTTCCCTGTTCTAATTACATTGTATCTAGCTGTAGAATCTGTTGAAGTTGGTAGTAAATTTTCTACGCATACCTTTACATTGTTATATTTTCCAACTGCACCAGTTTTAGCTAATTCAACGTTGTTTGTTAATGTTTCTGTTAGCTCTCTTCTTAACGCAGAGAAATATTTAGGTGTAAATTCTCCCCATAAATCAGAGTTAGGGTTTACATTATTTTCATATAATGCTGTTAATCCTTCTTCTACTCTGTCTCTTGCATTTGTTTTAGTTACTGCTGTTGCTGAAGCTTCTTGTTTTATAGTTTCAGTTGCTTCTTTATCGTCCTTGCCTTTATATTTAACACCATTTTCTGTTGCATCTTTAATTACATCAGCAACTGCTTCATCACCTTTATTGTGTAACTCTTTTGCCATTTCTCTAGTAGCGTTTTCCATAACGCCTGGGATTGATTGTGCTCTATCTACATCATCAAATAATTGTGTTGCATATTTTGCCTTATCAATTACTAATGTCATCTCTGTACCGTTTACTTTTTCAAACGTAATGTCTGTACCTGGTACATAATCACCTACGGTTGGTTTTACTGAACCTGTGATATGTAATACATTCCCATTCTTTATTTCTCCATCATAAGAATAATCACTATGTGTTCTTAATCCTGTTAGAACATCTAATTCATTTTGAATTTGTTTAGACCATAAATTTTGTTTAAATACTTTTGAACTCATATTTTTTACCTCTTTCTGCCCTACCATTTAAGTCTTGACTGCATCACGGCATTCCAAATTTTTGGATTGTTTAATTGTTCTTTAGTAAGTTTGTCAAACTCTTCGGGGCTATAATATTCTTTTATTTCATCATCTTTTGATAATGATTTCATGCTTCCCATCGGCTGCACATCCTCTTTTGGTTGCAATTTGCTATAAATCTCATATATATCTGTTAAAGATGTATCTGAATTAAATTTTTGAGTAAAGTTTTTAAAATCGTTACTCTCAATCGTTTCGCGTTTTACTCCTATTGACTCTAGTTCTTTTAGATTTTCAATTTCTTTTCTTTTATCAGCTAATGTCTTATATACTAGTTTTTCTCTAGGTGATAAATCTGCAACTCCTCGATTCATCATTTCATTTGTTTCATTAACTATCTCGTCATACCCTAGATCAATGATGTTGTTAGCCTCAGCATTTGCTAATATTCTTTCATCATCTTCACTGTAAGAAGGTTTGACTGGAATTTCCACTCCTTGCTCTTGATAAAAAGCTTTTGCTTTTTGTGTTAGTTCGTCAAGGTTATTTGTTCCTAGTCCAGCACTTAATACATTGACTAACTCTGAATATTTTCTTTCTTCAGCTTTTTTCGCTCTGCTGACTCTGTCTTGAATTATTTTTGTCATTTGAGCTTTTTGTCCCTCTGTAAATGAATTTTTATCATTTACTACCTCATTTTGTTCTGTTGCTTGAGTATCAACATTTTCATTAGTAGTTGTTTCTACTACACCATTTTCATTTTCCATTTTTATTCCTCCCGTTTAAAGTCCGTCGACTGTAACCTAAGTTGCTTTTAATGTCATCACTTGTTTCGGACGTACGTAAAAAAAGATGCTCTTATTTTTGAGCACCTTCTTTTTGCATTTCTGCTAATGCATCTAAATATGCTTGTTTGTCTGCATCTTGTAATTTTTCTTCTTCAGATGTCCATCCACCGTTTGCAATTTGGTCATCTAATTCTTGTGATTGATTATTGATATACTGATTTACTTGTTGATTAACTAATTGTGTTTGTGCTTGTAATTGCTGTATATATAATTGCTTATTTTTCACTTTCTTAATTATCTCTAACAATCTTTGTTTTGGCATTGTACTTTTGTCTGGTAAAGCATTGACGTATACTTCTAATTGGTCTATTCTGTCAGGTGCGAACCAACCTTGCTGTAATAAATTTTCAAGTGATAATTCTTGAGCATATTGATCGTAGCTTGACATCGGTGTCACTTCTATTTTTACACTTGCTTTTAAATTTTTTAGTGCACTATTAGGAATTTTTACATTTATATATGTCTTTTCTCCTGTTGTTGGATTCTCTTGCTCTTGCTGTAGAATTAAATCTTCACTATATGTTACAATTAAATCTAACCAATTTAACGCTACTTGCTCTATAAAATCTTTTAATGCTTGTACTTGATTGTTTAATGTTTGTTGCGATGCATTCTGTACTGCTAAAATCGCTTTGCCAGACGCATCTTCTGGATTGACTGAACCTGTCGAAATATCACCAGCATTTTGCATGTTTCTTGTTAATTCAATTAAATCGTTTTGCAATAGTTGAACATCTGATGACATTTGCGCCGGCGAAGTAGTAGTAAATGCTTTGTTTACATCTTCTGTGACTCCTTTCACCTGAATTGTTGCTCCTACTACATTTGCCGAGTTAGGATTTAATACTTGGTCTACGTTTATCACTCTTTGAGGAAAAGCAGTGTTTTTTGTTACTACTGCTCTTCTCATTAATATCTTGTTTGTTTCAATTTGGTTTGGTATTAAGTTTCTTACAACTCCTTCACCTCGTGAAAAACCTTTTTTATCAGACCACGGCATGTGAGCTACTGGATACCTTGTAAGTCCGGTTTTGGTTTCTTTTCTTATCTGAACCAATTGTGTCGCCTCTGAATAATAAACTTTTCCATCTTCTTTCCACATCTTTGTTAATACAGTACAAGTCTCCTCTTTTTCATATTCTGAATTATCTCCAGCATTATGAATGTTATCATTGTCTCCATAAATTAAATTTATTTTTTCATCTGATACTTTAAGTTGCCTTGCATATTCTCTTACGTTTATCACCGGCATTCTTCGCCTAATTATGATATATGGTTGTTCTTGTATATCTGATGAATTTTCGTTTCCATAATAGATATCTACTTTATTTAACAATTCATTTTTTATTTGTTTTGTTAATGTATCGTAATAACTATAAGTAATACCTTCGTCATTTATACAACTGTCAAGTGATACATTTCTTACCATAGAATCCATCTTGGTTCTTTCCCAAATTTTATTAACTCTTAAATTCAGCAGTTTGCAAAGTTCATCTGCTATAGGTTTAAACTCTTTGTTTTCAAAATTTTCACTTGAATATACGATTCCCCATAAGTTTTGATTAATAACAGATATTTTGTAATCTACTATTGTTTGTATAAAGTTTATTTGTACTGGTTCAACTCCTTCAATTTTTAAACCTTGCCACTGATCGCCATTGTAAAATCTATAGTTTTTATCTGTATCTTCGAATATATTAAATAAACTCATATAGTCGACTGCTCTTTGATATAAATCCCATTCGTCTGTCTTTTTAACCTCTTTAATATCGTTCATTCGTCTTTCTCCTCATTTATTTTATTAAATCTTGTTGTCCTCTGGTTGTACCATCGTATCTATCAATATTGTTTAGCATTATATTTAGATTTTTAGCTTCTTTTTTTTCTTGTTCTATTTCTTTCTTTTTGTTTACAATGTTTTTCACTGCTGTTACCGGATTTTCAATTCTTTCATTATTTTTTAATTTCAAGCCAACAAAAAATGATACTAACAAAACTAGTATCATCTCAATTTGGTTTATAGTCATTAATATTAATATTTTTACGAAATCACTCATATTACCGTTATTCTCTCTCCTTCTTCGCTTCTTTCATAGTGTCCAAAAAAGTCTCTTTCAATTACATTAATTGTGTCTTTATGATATGTAACTTGTTCAACTATTCTTAGTGCAATTGCTAGTGCCATGACTAAATCATCGTGTGCTCCTTCTTGTGCTTCTGGTCTTCCATTTTCATTATATATAAACTGTAGCATTTCTTTTAGAGTATCTAAGTCGTTTATAAGTTCTGAATTATCCCTTACGAATTGTATTAAGTTTGAAATTATTGAAGGTCTTGTTTTTGCATCTGTTCTAAATCCAAACTCCTTCATTGTGTTATGACTTATTTTCTCTTCATTTTCTCTAACATATTGATTTGGATAACCTAACCTATTTAACTCTCTAATCGGATATTTATCAAAGTTGTTTTCAATTCCAATTAATGCTTTATTATAGTACATTCCTAAGCAATACATCTGTTTGATATATAAATCTGGATCAAGTTGTTTTTTGAACACTGCACATTGCTTGAATGTTTTACTGTTTATGACATGTGCTGTAAAATAATCTGTTCCATTTCCTGCCGTATCCCCACCTATTGCATAATTTACTATTTCTGGACTATTTGGAACTTCATATATCTTTATATATCCTTTTTTATCTTCTACCCATTTAATATTACTTATTTTGTTTTTTATATATAATTGTCCTGTTATTGGATTTCTAGAACCAAAAGCAGGTAGTGTGTCATCATAATCGTAAGTAAAATATCCTGTCCTTAAGGGTCTTTTTAACTCTTGTATTCTATTGTGAATAATCTGTGTATCGAACACACAACTTCCAGTATTTAAAAATGCTTCTTCTGGGCTTATAGGATATTCTTGATGAAATACTTCTATATCTCCACCACAATTGTTTCTTATACACCATCTACGCCATTCTAGTTGTTCAAGAGTTACTCCATATATTTCCTGTAATCTTTTTTCTTCGTCTGTTAGTTCAAAGCCCGTATATGGCATTTGATATTCCTGCAATTCATTCCAGCCCACAAAAAAAGGAATAAAATCAGATTCATTTGAAACTGCTTTATCCCATAATTCTTTATAAAATTCATATCCATTTGCTGTGCTTTCTATTATTACCATACTATTTTCATTGTTTGGTACTGTTTGCATTAGTGAAATATATGCTTCTTTTTTATCTCCTGACCAAAATGCAAGTTCTGATAAATGTAAGAAATTATATGTACCAGAACGTCCTGCTCCATCGCCTGCTGTCATACAACTAATTTTCGAATTTAATCCAGTATTTTCTTTAGTATTAAATATCAGTTCTTGTGCATTTCTTGCAACTGTTTTTGGTTTCATGGGTTCTGGTAAATTATCATAGTATAATTTACTCATTGTAAATAAATTATTTGTTGCTTTTGATTCATGTGTTATTATTCCTGCCGTTACATTATGTCTTGTTGCAACTTCTTTAAATAGTATTGCTTCTGTTAATGTGCTAAAACCCATTTGTCTTGCTTTTAGAATTATTATTCTAACTGGTTTATGTTGTTGTTTTAATTCTTTTATTTTGTTGTACAACTTCATTTGTGGTGTATTTAAAATAAAAGGTATAATTTTAGAATTTTTATCCCTTATTTTTAAATACTCTTCTATATACTTTTTAGTATTAATACTCATCAGCATCTTCTACTTTCTTTATATAGTCTTCATAGCTTAATTCTATATTTTTATTCACTGTTTCGACTTTATCTTTATATCCTAAACAATTCTTTCCAAAGAACTGAGCAAATTGTGCATTATATAATCCACTCATTGCATTTACAAGCCATATTTTTTCTTGAATTTGTTTCGCGCGCGTATATGCTTCGGAAAATTCACTATATACTTCTTTCCACTCATGCAAAGTATCAATGTTTACACCTATTTTATTAGCAAAGCCTTGAAATGTTGGAATCTCTGTTGCAGTAATTACAGGTACTTTACTTTTTAAACTTCCATCATTAAAATATTCTTCTTTATATGCTATATTCTGTGGTGGTACATCAAAATATTCAATTATTTCATCACAATATTTCTTATTGTATTTTGTTTTTCTTCCCCTTTTTGCCATTTATATCACCTTCTTTTTTCGCACTAAATCCAATCGTCCTTGGCTTTTCTTTTTCTATAATATATTTGTCATCGTTGGTTTTAATTTCTACGTATAATGTCCTATAATCTATATTTTCAACTAATTTGCTTATTCTGTTTAATACTGTTATCTCTTTCATCTTGATTCACTCCACTCGCCAAACAAATATCTATATACTTACACTCAGTACACTTTTTATTCTTGCACTTTTCTCTTCTTTTCTTAGCATAATACTGCTTTCTTTTATATTCATTTACTATACTGTCTGCTATGTAACTATTACTCATAAGCAATACACTTCGTTTCTTTTTTAAAATATGAAACTGTAATACCTGTACACTTATCTTTTACTGTACACTTCTCACACTTTTCTTCTAAATGTTTCTGTATTAAATCTTGTATAGACATAATAAACACCTCTTTCAAAAATATAAACTCTATGCAATACATATCTAGTATTGTTAGTTAGAATTATTCTGCAATTTTCCAGTCATCTGCAAGCATATCAGCTTGGCTTGCTAACCAACCTAATTGCACACCTGATGTTCCAATAAATGCTATTGCTTTATTTCCTATAGCATCATGTTCAGCATTAACTATTTCGCCTTGTGTGTTTTTATAACTGATGTTCTGTGCAATTTCTATGTATTGTTTTTTACCGTTCCAACCTTCACGTTGAAGTTTTTTTCCTTCTCTTAATAATTCAATTGCTTTTCCAAAATTCATTATTATTCCTCCACTTTGATACATTTATTTTCAAATTTTTTATATGCATCAAAATATATTTCTTTTTTATCTCCATTTAAAGTACATTCGTAATACATACCGTCATATAAAGTAGTGCTTAATAATGCTTTACTATTTTGCAATGTTTTGCAACTCCACACTACAAACACATCAAACTCTGGTATTTCATCGCTCTTATCTAAATGTTCTTTTGCATATTCTTTCACTAGTTCTTTACATTTTTCTATAAATTTATCATGATTCATCTTTATCTCCCAAAAATATTAAAGGCCAGCTTATTTGCTGGTCCTTTGTGTTTACCTTATTTAACTTATACTTATTATACCACATATTTTTAGAAAATTACGCCAATTTCACGCCAACTTTTTTAATTCTTTTTCTACAGTATATATTAAATTACTTTTCTTTCTTACGAAACTTCTTTCTGATAAACTTAAATTATCTATTGTTTGCCATCTAGTTTTTCTTTTTACGTAATAATTATCAAATATTAATCTTGAATCTACATCTACTAATTCTAAAGCTTGTCTTACTGCTTTGTATTCCTTTAACGCTTTTTGTAATTCTTCATCTTCTTGTAGCTTTATGTATTGATTGTACACACTGTCTGAAATGTTATACGGTGTTTTAGGCATTCCGTCATTGTTAGGTACTCCTATTGTCATTATGTCTGCTCGTATATTTATAATGTTTATGCAATTATAATTATATCTTTTTAAACATCCTTCTGCTTCTCTGTACTCTTCTTTGCTTAATCTCATTTGTACCTCCTGTTTTTTATTTTTTCTCTTATTAATTCGTCTTTAAAATTATCTAATATGTCGTATACTTTATTTACTTTAACTTGACTTTCTTTTCTTTTTGATACATCTACTAAATCAACACTTTCTAATTCTGTCATTGCTTTTTGTACTGTGTTGTATACATGTTCTAATTTCATTTGTATCACCTACTCCTTTTAGTTATTATCTACATATTCTTTTATATTAGGAATAGCCTGTCTCTTGATTATTCTTGCTATATCTTTTAATATTTGTTCTTTTTCTTCTTCTAAAATATCATTAGCAATTATATCTAATTTTTTAAATATTTCCCTATAATCTTCTGGTTTTGGATTTTCTACTCCTATTTGCGTTAAAAATTTACATATTCTCATAGGTGTGATGTATTTATCTAAAAATGCAAATGGACTTTTTGTTTCTGAATTTTTTATATGTTTTACTTCTTGAAATTTATCTCCAACTATTTTTATTCTTCTTTCTCCGTCTAATGTTTTGATTACTATTCCTTCTCTAATGCAATCTGTCCCTTCCAATGCTGATTTTTGATTATCTACATATTTTTCTTTTAACTCATCATAACTTGTTAGATTCTCTACTGCTATTTCTGGTACCGTTTTAAATCCTATTTTGTTTGATATCTCTTTCATTTCTTCTATACTTGCAAATATCCTTGTAAAATCTTCATCTTCTGTTGGTTTATCTACTATCTCTTTTACTAAATCAAAAGCATAATATGGTTCTATTTTCCCTTGTTTAGCTAATGAATTATAGTTTATCTTACCTTGATTTAACCATTCACCATATAATACATATCCATTTGGTAAATATTCTAGTATCCTGTTTTCTCTTTCCTTGGCATATTTAACAAACCCATTTAATCCGTCTTCTCCTGTTAATTCATTTGACCTACTATATAATCTTATCTTTCCATTGTCATTATAGATTGCAGTATTACTTCCATCTATTTTTTCTTGAATTACCACTTTTGTTCCTTTTTCTATTTGATATTTTGCATTATCTGGTCTCTTTATCTTACAATACATTTTCATATTTCTTTACCTTCTTTCTTTTGCTTTATTTTCAAAATATTGCTTAACCCACTCTTTATCATGTATTGGTGTAGTTAACTGTTCTGACATTAAATCTATTATTTTGTCTTTTTCTTTTAGCATAGATAATACTGTTTCTAGTTCTGATATATATACAGGTATTCCTATATTTTTTTCACATTTACCTAACAGTATTTTTCTTTTTATTTTTTCTATTGCTTTTTCTTGTTCTTTTGTCATATATTAGTCCTCCTTTTTTTCTTCTTTGAATCCTTGATATCTTAAGCATCCTTCTAGTCTTTGTAATTCAGAATAATCTTTTAATTCATAAATAGAAAATCCATATTTTGATGTACTATATTTACTTTCATTTTTATTTGTTATAAATGATTTGTTTTTGCAATTTATTGTTATATATATTTGCTTTTTAGTTCCACCACCATTATATCTATAAGAATAAAATGTTACTTCATCCATCCTAATTCCTCTACTTTCTTATTTATTGCTTGTAGTTCCTTTTTTCCAAATCCCATCACCTGATGATTTCTATCATTTCTATATGAAAATACTATTTTCCCTATTTTAGCAATTTGTATTGTATGTTCTATTCTATCGCCCATTATAGTATTTATATAATAATATTTAACCTCTGTGTCGTTATCTATAGCTTTTGTAAAACCCAATTCTTCAAACAATTCATCAGCACACATTTCATTTTCTCCCTTCTAGTAGTTCTTGTAAAACTAATAATATTGAATCATCTTCAAAATCTTTATATTCTTGTTGCAATTCAAATTGTCTTTCACTTATCTTGTCTTTTACTTTTTGAACTGGAATACTATGTTCCATTATAAAATCCAAATGTTTATTATCTTGTATATGTAATTTTTTTAGTTCTTCATTCTCTTTTTGTAGTTTTTCTATATGTTCTTCATATTTTTCCATTTGTTTTTTTATTATATAATATTGCTGATTTTCTACTATACTTGCAATAGCACTTGTCCTTGAATTTTTACCATCTTCATATCCTCGCATATATCCTAACGCTTCATTTTGTGCTAATGCTATCATTTTATGATTATTAATCTTTTCTTGTTTTAATTCTTCATTCTCTTTTAATAGAATTTTGTTCATTTCTAATACTCTTTTATAATCTGATAAAATATGCTGTTCACATCTGTTTCTTTCTAACATACATTCTTCTTTTTCATATCTACCACATATATTACATTGATTAGTAGAACATAATTTTAATCGTTCAATATCTTCTCTTATACTATTTTCTTTCACTTAAAACACCTCCCAATCTTTTTCTATGCTATTATCAATCTCTATTTTTAGACCTTTTAATGGATTTAATGGTTGTTTCCTAGCGTCTAGCACCTCTATTATATTTACTTGTCTTTGAGTTTCCGTTGCTATTTTTCTATATACATCATCTCTTATTTTTAACATATCTATTCTCCTCCTAACCTCTATCATGTAAGCTAATATATAAATCGTGATATTTAATCATAATACAAAAATACCAACTAAAATCTCCTGTTTCATTTGAACTGCTTTCATTAATTAATACTACAAATTTTGTTTCTCTAGGTAAACATTCAACTAAAGTATATCTTTCAAATTCTCCACTTTTTCCTTTTACATAAATATTATTTTCTTTAAATGCTCTTTCTCCATCTTCTGCTTTTTCAATATTTACATCACGACTATCTATACAACTTTCTATTAAATCTTTAATTGTATTGTTTCTATTCATCTTCTCCTCCTACTTTATAAACTCAATTTCTTTCATTTCCTTTTGACATCTTTTCCATCTCTCTGTAATTTTATCTTGTTCAACTGCTATTTGTATTGCTTTTGCATCTGCTGTTGTCATTGTATCCATAAAATCTATTAGTTCTTTAAATTTGTTCATAAATTCTATACATCTTTTTTCACTTGCTTGATTACTTACTATCATCTTCTCCTCCTACTTTGTATGAATTTTGTTCAAATTGTTCTTTTGTTAGTATTGTTTCTATATCTTTTTCTCCTATATATTGTGCTTTATTAAATCCACCTTCTATTTCGAAATATAAGTTGTTATCATCTTCTCCCCATATTTCATTAACAACTCTATGTCCATTTACATAGTCTCCGAATTTCTATTAAGTCTATTAGTTGTTTGCTGTGATTTACTGGATAATCTTCACTTTCAACAATTACTATTTCAGTATTATTTACCTTTAGTTTCCATTCGCTAGGTTCTGGATAACTTAAAGTTTCTGATATCAGTTCTCCTATAATTCCTTTTTTAGTTCTTACATATTCGTTTGTTTCTATCATCTCTTATTTTCCTTTCATCTGATTATTCTTAGCTCCAAATCTGGATAAACTTTTTCAAATATTTTATGTTTTAATTTGAATACATCTGTCTGTATTCCTTTAACGTCTTCTACTATTGTTTTACCGTTTTCTATGTACTTAAAGTCTGCCACATATTCTATCTTTCTAAATGTTCTACCATTCTTTTTAAAACTATCTTGTAATAAAAATCGTGGTTGTAATTCTAGATCTTTGATTTCTCCTGCTCTTTCTAGTAACTTTAATTCTTTATATCTGTTTCCTTCTCTTTTACTGTCAAATTCTTTTTCATCTACTATTACTTTTTTATTTCTGTATTTGTTCACTTTTCTTTAGCTCCTCTCGTAATTTTTCTATACTTATCTGTTCGCTTGTTGCATATTCACATCTGTACACTCCTTTGAAGTTTGCATTTTCAAGCTTATTACAGCCTAAACAGTTTACACATTTTCCGCTTTAGCGGTGGATAATTATATTTCATAGGCTAGTCCTCTGGCATTTCATATATATCAAAATACTTATTTTTATTTCCTACGATTAGATGTTGTTGAAAATTGCCGTTTATACACCTTATTAATTCAAAATCAGCATAATTTTTGTATATTTCTTGCAACACTTCTTTTGCTCTTTCTTCTGTTTCGTATTTGCCTAAATCATCATATAAACTATCTACTGTTTCATATCTTATAAAATATGCTGTTTCTTCTTCATCTTGTGTTATATATACTTGTGTTAAATTATCAAAATTAACTATCTTTTCTTTATCTTGACTTACTATTATCATAACTTCCTCCTTAAAATGGTAACGGTTCATTTCTTTTATTCATCTCGTCTACTAATTCATTTACTTTTTGAGCTATTAATGTTATCTTGTCTCCCGTTAATCTACCTTCTAAATCTAGTTTTTCTATTTCCCAAGGCCATCTTGTTATTTTAAACTCTGTTTGTATATCACATAAATATCTAGTGTCAAATTCTCCTTGAGTCCAGTTTAATTTCTTATCTCTATAAGTTATATAAGCTATATGTTCTCCTTCCTCTGTCATTACTTCTATTCTTGTATTTTCCTTTACCTCTCCACTATGTATTTGTTCAAATAATTCATTACTCTTCATAATTACCTCCTAATAACCTGGTATGTGATTTTCATTTTTCAAAATCATTTTTTCTATTTCTGTTGTTAATCTATATACTGCTACTTCTTTATTTGTAACACTACATTTCTTTGTTTTATCAGCTGTTACAAAACCTAAACTTTCAAGTTCTGTTATTCTCGGTCTTGCATTGTTTACATCTGCTGTATTAGTGTAATGTCTTTTATATAATTCTTGTGCTATTTCTCTTATTGTCATTTCTTTATTTTTTAGTATTTCTAATATTTGTTTATGTCTTATGCTTAAATGTTCTAACATATCTTGATAACTTTTGTGTCTTGTTTTAAATGTTATTGTATTCATTTGTTTATCACTCTCCCTTAATTTGCATATAAACTATTCAAATTCGTATACCCGCGTTGATCATAATTGTTATATCTTTTCTTTTTTGTTTCTTCTGTTATCGTTTCATTATTGTATTTACCTTCAAGGACGTTAGTAGCTTTATCTATTCTCATAAGAAAATCAAAATCTGCTTTCCAACCATTATCGTTTTTCCCTATCAAAAAATTTGTTGAATTAGCCATTATACATATATCTTCAAATTGCTCTTCTGTAAATTCTTTAAGAAAATTATCAATAGCTTTATTTCTTTTGTCAGTAAGTTTTTGAACTCGTGGCAAATTAACGCAATAGGTGTTATAAATTTCGACTACTTTATTTCTGTTCTCTTCTTTTATATTCTTATTATCTTCTATTCTTTTCTTATTAGGAACGATTGCTCGACGAACCTTCGACGAATCTTCGGTGAATAATCTCTGCATTGCTTGTGAGTTATATTCTGGTATCTTACTTTCACTTGGTCTATCTATTTTTTGCCAGGTATTCCAGTTGTAAAGGCTATAATAACTACTTCCGTCACAAGAGTAAAAGATTACGGACATATTAGAGCTTATCTCTGATAAGGTTTTATCTATGTCGGCACTTCTTATACCTTCCTCGTAAGGGAACAATGTAGACTTTAAATAAACTGGATTACATCTTCCTCTACCTTCATCATCAGCAAGAGAAAATAGACCTATAAAAACTAATTTACCTAGTGTCGATAATTTACTAAAATCTTCACTTTGCCATATATTAGGATCAATCATTCTTTTTCTAGCCACATTCTTTAGTTCTCCTTTCTGATAACTAGGGCTTAGCTCTAGTTATCTAAATAATTTTTTCCAAATATTTGCACAAAGTCTTCTAATTTATAGTGCTTTTTGAACTCTTTTTGTGCAACTTTATGCAATTTATCCTGTAAAGTTTTATCATTTGTCACGAAATAGTGACATTTTCGACAAATTGGTATTACTAATCCATATTTCATACTAACTTGTCTGTTTTTACCTTCTATTAGTTCGTGAAAGTCATTTTTGGGAATATCTTTTATTCCTTGTTTAGTACATAAATAACAATGTTCTAAGTCTGTTGTTATTATGCTAAATCTGTTTTTTTCTAATTTAGCTAATTTACTGCTTTTTTGTTTAATCCTTGTCTTCTTTCTCTCTTTTTTTGTTATGTTTTTCGGGCAAGGATTAAAACTATTACTTAAATCTGTTACTATCATATTTCTCCTTTTTTAAGGGCCTCGTGGCACTAATAAATTAATCTTTTTCCCTTACTTACTTTTATTAACTTCTATTAGTGCCACTTTCCCATTGTTTTAATAAACTATCTATTTCGCTTTTACTTTTGGTTTCTATATTTAATTGCTTACACTCTTGCACTATTAATTCAATTAATCTGCTCATTTCTTTTGTGTTATATGTAGAACTACCATAATATGCTAAAATATTTGTAAATCCTTCTAATTTACTTTTTGTTGTTTCACATATCCACCCTAAACCGTTGTGTCTCCAAGCTTCTGTGAATCGTTCTACTGCTTCATTTTTTACTGGTATTACTTCATATGCTCCTATATTTTTTATTGCATCTTTATATATTTCTTCTTTAGGTATATCTAATTTTTCTTGTAGTTTAGAAATTAATAACCACATATATGCATTTGCATCTAAACTGCGTTTTTTTCTATATTTCTTTAATTCAACATTTAGTTTATTTTCATTTTTAAGTTCTTCTACTATACTTATTTCATTTGTATTTAATAAAATGCTTATTTTTGGTTTTCGTGTCTTAAAATCTATATTTATATCTGTTATTTGTCCTGTAGTTTGCATTTAACCACCTACTTTAATGTCTCTGGTAATGGTTCTCCTCCATTAATATCTAAAATATCAAATGGATCTTCTTTTTTCTGTTCTATAACTCTGCTTTCTTCGACAATTGGTTCTTCTATATGCCTTTCAGGCAATTCAACATTCATTTCTTCTGCCTCATACATTCCGCCCAAATCTTCAACAAAAGCTTCCCTTAGGGCTCTTACTTTTGCTACTTTTTCAATCATCGTTGCAGGTTGTTTTGACCAATTACTATTTGGTTCTCCATTGCCTTTCTTTTGAATAGCTTCATTTAGAGATACACTACAATAAATACTGTTGTTCCAATCTTTTCTGAATACTTCTGCCCAACCTCCAACTAGTTTTTCGTTATCTAGTTTAAATGTACCTTTTCTTTCTGTAACTTCGCCTTCATCATTTACAACTATAATTCCAGACTTCATACCGTCATATTTATCATTTAATACTGCTCTTTTTAATATTGCATCTTTACCAACCACAATTGAAGCAGGTTGATTATTTGAATATTTTATTAAATAAGCTTCCCTTAAAAATGGATTTAATTTTCTTACTTTGCACAACTCTGTAAACAATTTAAATTCTGGCATTGTAATTTGTGCCGTTGTTCCTACTAAATAATCTTGTACTATCTTAGGTGTTAATTTTATTTCTTGGTCATCAACCTTATAAACTACCGCTAATTCATTGTTATTACTCATATTGAAAACCCTCCTTTATTAAATAATCTTTCAATTGTTTTAATCTTGGTGCTGTACCCGTAACTTTAAATGTTATTGTGTATGTTTTTTGATTTATTTGAGTATCTTTCATTTCTCTATCAAATGCTTTTTGTTGTTCAACTTCTGTATTTGTTTGTGTTATTTCTACTGCTTTATTTGCCTCTCCTGACATTTGTTGATATATTTTATTCTTTAACTCTTCTTGTTTTTTCTTTTCTTCTTCAATAGCCTTAAATCTATTTGTCACACTTGTTATTGCTTGTGATACATTTAATGTTTGTTTATATTCAACTAAAATCTCCGCCTTATGTTCTTGTGTTTCAATTAAATTTAAGTCATCAACTATTTTGTCTATAAATGCTGTTATTTGTTTTTTTAATTTTGTAGGATTGTCACTTAAGCCTACTTTTAAACCTAATCTTTCAAATTTTATAAAATCTATATTTTTACTACTTATGTATTCTTCAAAATACTCTCTTGCTCCATCTTCTAATCTCTTTTTTTGTTCTATTTCTATTGCATCTATTTTTTCTTTTAAATCTTTATCTGCTTCTCTGAATTTATCTGAAATACACTCTTTATACACTTCTTCAAATTGCATATATGGTGCTAATACTTTTTCTTTTACAGCTTTTCTTTGTATTTCAAATTGTTCTAATTCTTTCTTTAATTCTGCTCTTATATTTTTAACTGCTTGTTTATTCTCTTCTGTACAAACTAAACTTCTAGCTTCATTTACTTTTTTATCTATTTCTAAAGATACATTCTTTAAATGTTCTTCAATCTCAGGTAATTGCTTAACAACTATTAACTCTTGATTTTCCATCACATTTCCTCCAATTCAATTTCTTTATTCATTCTAAAAACGTTTATTTTTTCAATTAAATTATGTATTTCCTCGTATGCTTTGTCTGTATATTCTCCTGTATCTTTTAAGCTGTTTTTTGCGTTTTTTAGATGTTCTAGACATATATGCAGCTGTATAATTTCATACTTTAAGTCTTCTTTTTCTTCCATATTTGACTCCTGTTCTTCTTTATGCTATAATTACATAAAGAGTATTTATATAATTTCTTTATTAGTATGCTAGAAATGTTTGCCGACACATAGCATACTTTTTATTTTGTTTGTTAAGTTTTCAACACTGTTGTATTGATTAGTATTTAATTCATCTGCAATAGCTTTTACCATTCTTGCATATTCGACATTTCTTCTTTCAGCTATGTCTTTGTTAAACTTTAATTCTTCATTTTCAAACCTTAATTCTTTATTTTCTGCGTATAATACTGCCCATTCTTCATTTTGTTCACTTATTAAGTCTTCTTGTCTTTTTATCTTTTCGCTTTGTCTTACTATTGTTTTTGTTCTTCCAAAAATATTAAACATTCTTTTTTCTCCTTTCTAATACACACTTTTTAATATTTTTAAGCTTGTACGTATAATTTGTTGATTACGTTTCATTTTCTGCTTATTTTTTATTCTTGTTGCAATTTCGTGTATGATTTCTATTGCTATTAATGATGTAAAACTTATCATCATTGAATTTCCTATCAATTCTTTTAAAATATTCATCTCTATTCACCTGCCTTTCTAACTTAAAATTTCTATTCCTTTTGTCTGCAAAACTTCTTTAAATTTATCTGCTTCTATACAATATCCTCCAAAATTTGTCCCATATTTTTTGCAAAAGTCTGTTGCTTTGTTCAAATTAACTTGATAATTTTCTGCTATTTCTTTTGCATATACTAGCTTAGGAAGATTTTCTTTTTTATTTAATTCTTCTAAATTTTGATTAATACTTTGTAAAATCATCAATATTTCATCTTGCAATGTAATCACCTTCTTTCGTTTTATTTTGTGTCGTGTCGCATTATTTTGTTGATTTTTTTTCTACTTTTTCGTTAAAAAAAATATTCCAAGCTTCTGCAGGATTATTAATTTTTAATAGTTCTACCGCTTTGCTTATTTCTTCGCTAGAAAAATAAGTTTGACTTTTTAGCTTTAGACTTAAGGTATTTGGAGCCATTACCATATTTTTAGCAAATTCATTTTGTGTGCCAAATACTTCTTTTATTTTACCTTTAAGTTTATCAAAATTATACTCAATCATATTACACCTCCTTTTGTTGAATTGTTTTCAACTTTGTTGTGCTTATATTATCAAATGTTATTTTTTTTGTCAACACTTTTTTAGAATTTTTTTCAACTTTTTTATATTTTTTGTAAAAATGCATTGATTTAATTTCAATTTTTATGTATAATACAATTATGGAGGTGCTTATATGAAACCTATTGATACTTTTCAAAATAGATTACAAAAGGCTATGAACATTAGAAATATGAAACAAGTTGATTTAGTTGAAAAGACTCACTTAGATAAAACTTTAATTAATAAATATTTATCTGGCGTTACTAATGCTAAACAAGACAAATTGACTATATTAGCAAAAGCTTTAAATATTAATGAAATTTGGCTAATGGGATATGATATACCAATGGATAGAAATGTAGTTTTAGACGAGCTAGGTAATCCAGTATCTCCTATTCCTTTAGTTGGAGCAGTAAGAGCAGGTTATGATTATTTGGCACAAGAAAATTTAGAAGGTACTATTAATGTTGAAAAATCTTTAGTTGGAGATGGTTCGGAATATTTTGCTTTAAAAGTTAAAGGCGATAGTATGTCGCCAGTATTTGTTGAAGATGACATTGTTATAATAAAACAACAAAATGGCTGTGAAAATAATCAAATAGCTATTGTAATTGTAAATGGTGATGAAGGTACAATAAAAAAAGTAAGAAAGACAGAGCAAGGAATTATATTACAGCCACTTAATCCAACATATACACCACTTATATTTACTAATGAAGAAATTAAAAATATGCCCGTAACTATAGTTGGTGTTGTGAAACAATTAAAAAGGGAGTTTTAAAATATGAAAAAGATTATAGATAAAATTTTAATGGGCATTTTTGTTTTCTTATGCCTTTATGCTTTTTTATTAGTATCAAGTAATCTTCCTAAACTACTAAATGAATTATTTAATACTACTATGTTTGATAATACACATACAATTTGCTTCTTTCTTCTGTGTGTACTATTGTTCTATGTTTATAATTATTATGAACATAAAATAAGTAACTCAGAACATACAAACTCTTTAAAAACTTTAAAACAATTAGAGGGATTAAATTATTTTTATACTATTAATTATAAACTTTTACCTATAATAACAAAAGTTGAATTAGAAAATGTATTTACAGCAAAATTCACATTAATAAATTCAATTGTAGTAAGTATAGATTTAACACTTTTAACCCACCTAGACACTACAGACTCTATTGTAAAATTTAATGAATTTCTTACAAATTCATTATTAGGTTTGGATTTATCAAAAGATGTATTTTTAAATAATTGTATAGTTGAAAAAAGTATAAAAAAATATTTTAATTCTAAAGAATAAAAAAGAGAAATGCGTTCAAGTTTGCGACACGACACATTTCTCTACACATAAACACTATTGAAAGTGATTACTTTAATATTATATATTAAGTAACCTTCGTTTTCAATAGTTTAAACAAATTTATTGAAAAAAATGGAGGTATTTTTATGGGAAGAAATCAAAAAAACAAAACAAAAGGTAATGGTGAAGGAACTATATATGTTAGCTCTAAAACTGGATTATTAGTAGGACAATAC
>ERZ1034913.376-NODE-376-length-37611-cov-22.160454_pt1 | contig 37611 bp, 39 predicted proteins | sample MGYA00520697_ERZ1034913 | MGnify/ENA primary metagenome ERZ1034913 (study PRJEB33766, sample SAMN09781786) | gut metagenome | biome: gut microbiome | host: Homo sapiens | place: Madagascar | study: EMG produced TPA metagenomics assembly of the PRJNA485056 data...
CAGCTCCACCATAACACGCAATAGTCGAACACTGTTTTATGTCGATATAATGCAGAGTTTTGACTGTTGGATTATCCGCTGTGCTAGTAGGCACGGCGGATTTTTTTGTTATGGCGTAGGTGATTGACATGGTTTCCTCGGATAAATCTATACGTTCTACAAAAACCTGCAGCAGGCGTTTGAGATGATCGGGCTGCTGTTCTGCGGGGTTTCTGCACATTGTGCTGAGCATGTACTCAACACGGCTTGCTGTGATGTTTGGTTTTACACGGCGCAGGTTTTTCAGCTGTTTTTCTAGGCGTGATTGTTCTGTTTCCAGTGTTGTAAGCCGAGAAGAGACAGCTTTGGAAAAGCTGCCCTCTTCCATGGCTGCCAGAATATTGTTGATCCGCTTTTCTATGTCTTTCAAGTGTGCCTGCACTGCCTGCATTTCCTCCGCGTGGGAGGTATCTGCTGCCGCGGATGCTTCTACCTGCTTGGCGATTGCCCTGGTTATGGACGGGCACAGTACCATGTTGGCGGTTGCATCGTAGACCATCTCTTCCAGCTTTGCCTGGCGGATATTCTTTTTGGTACATCCGTGCTTATGCTTGTGAGCCGTACAAGCATAATAGGTATGCAGTTTTCCATTTTTGCCAGTGCCGGAATCACCAATCAACGGTGCACCACAGATTGCACAGTAGGCGATACCGGATAGCGGAAATTGTCTGGGACCGTTCAGCTTGCGACCATAGTGGGCGTTTTGGGGGATGCGCTGCTGTACCATATCAAAAAGTTCCTGTGAGACGATTGGTGTAATAGCGTTTTCTGTACGGATGCCCTTTGCCTCATATACGCCAATATATTTTTCATTGCTAAGCACTGTACGCAGACTATTCTTATTAAATTCATTGCCGCGGGAGGTACGCACCCCCTTGGCGTTCAGCGCATAGCATATCTCTGTAATTTGGACACCTTGGGCGTACTGCTGGAAGATCCAGCGCACATAGGGTGCGGTGGTGGGGTCCGGCTCGTAGCGATGCTCTTTATTGACGCGCAGACCAAAGGGCGGAATGCTGCCAAGGGCACGGCATTTGTGGGCACTTTCGGTCATGCCGCGGCGGATCTTCTGGGCAAGTTCCGCAGAATAGTATTCGGCAAGACCGTCCATCAGGGATTCCATGAGAATGCCCTCAGGTCCATGGGGAATATCCATCTCTGCATAGCAGATCTGCACGCCGCACTTGCGCAGCTGATCTTTATAGTTCAGTGCATCCCGGCGGTTACGGGAGATGCGGTCGTTTTTCCAGGCGATGAGGGTGTCAAAGCAGTGCATTTCTGCGTCCTGCATCATGAGCTGGAAGGCCGGGCGCTTATCATTGCGGCCGGTAAGGTGACGGTCTATGTACTCTTTGACAATGACATACCCGTGGGATTTGGCGTATGCCATACAATCCCGGCGCTGCCCCTCGATGCTTTGCTCGGTCTGACCGCCGCCTGGGGAGTAGCGGTAGTAGGCGACGGCGGGAAGCAATTCTTCCGGGTTATATTTAGGCATAAAAAATCCACCTCCGAAAAATGGGTATAGGCTTGCAAGCCTGCCCCGGAGATGGTACAATAACAGTTGTTGGGTCTGGTTTTGTTTCACTATCTCTGGGACAGACTTGATCTAGGAAACGCCTTGCGGTTGCCGCCGCAGGGCGTTTTTTATTTTATTAGAATTGTTATTTATGCATTGTTGGGAACAGGATCAGCTGACCCATCCCCGTGCATAGCCTGGTATTCATGCTCTAAGGTATTGAGGACCGCGGACTGCCCACGGGAGTCCAGTGAGCGGAATTTGTCTAGAAGATAAGTTTCAGTTTTGGAAAGTTCAAATGGCGCAGGTTTTGTTGGTAACTCTTCCCGATCAAGGAGAACCAGCGGAGAAACCTGAAGTACATCTGCAAGAGCTTTTATACTGTCACGACGGAGGTTGGTTACTTCTCCGCGTTCCCATTTTGCAACAATACTGCTGCCAACACCGCACGCTTCTGCAACCTGTGCAAGAGTTAAGCCAAGCTCAGAACGGCGGATTCTTATAACATCGCAAAGTTCCAATTTTATCACCTCTATGTCAGTATATAATAAATATGTCATAAATGCAATACGAAATAGCAAAAAGGCAGAAAAATGTGTCATAAAGTGTTGACAGCTTGATTATGCTGTGCTATATTGAGATTGTCATATATGACACTTTCAAAAAGGAGGACTACCATGAACCGAAATAAACTGATTGGTAAAATCAAGGAGCAAGGGAAAACCATCCAACAAATGGCTGCAGAAGTTGGTATTAGTCTTACTGCAATGTCCCGAAAAATCAATGGGAAAACGCAATTCACCCGTGAAGAAATTGAAAAGATTGCTGATTTGCTGGAACTAACAAACGAGGAACTGCTGGCAATCTTTTTTTCGGATGCAAAAGTGTCATAAATGACATTTTTGCGTTTTATCCACCTCGGGCAGAGCGGCGGATGGGACATGATGAAATAAAAGGAAGTCGTTTTTGCGACGTTATTTCCCAAATAGTTCCAAAAGGAGTTCCTTCATGCCGTACAGATAACCAAGTTCATAGGTGCATATGGGAAGCAGGGCAAGAAGCAGCCCAAACCAATTTCCTATGTTACAATATTTCTTCTTGGCAACAAAATCATTGAGTATAAGGTAAATTTCCATAAGGAACCAATAGGCAACAAATGTACCGACTGTTCCAACCCCTAAAAGTGCAAAAATCGTTTTTGCCATTTTGCGATTTCCTTTTCTTAATATGCACAGTTATTACATGGATCGGTTTTGCCTGCATCTAGTGCATCTTGCAAAGTGCCGCTATAGACAACATCCGAGCGAGAGAGCGAGGGGCAAGACAGCCGAAAGTGATACGATTTGCCATTGGGAACCCAATATGCCGTTTTTGAGAGAGGGCCTGTGATTTCGGACGTTGTGGAGTCTGTGCCCCATGATGAAGAATCTTTTGTATTGTTCGGGCTTTGTGAACTTGGCTGACTGGGTTGTGGTGTAGCGAAATCTGTTTGTGATGGTGCAGGAGTGGCATTTGCTTTTTCCGGCTGGGTGACCTCTACCGCATAATTCACGGATGCCGGATCAGGCGTTGGTGCCCCAACCTTTTGAAAATAGAATGTTGTATTCCAAACGACTGCACCATTCTCATCACAAAGAGGCACGTCGAACTGAAAAGCTGCATAATCGGCTGTCACCTTCTTCTGTGAAAAAAGCCCACTTTCTGAATTGTTTGTAATTGCTGAACTTTGAAGGAACAGTACAGCACCATCAGGGAATGAGAGATTTTTAGCTGCTGCTCCAACAGGCGTACCATTGACTGAATCTGTGAAATGATAGTCGGTATCTGACACAGGCGCACCGAGATAGGAGTGTTCTACCTTTACGCTGAATAAGTTGTCAGATTCTGCCTGTGGTGTGGGCGAAGATGATGTCGGAGAAGCAAACAGAGATGATGTGACGTAGGATTGCACTTGGGCAACATCTACACCAGCCATTTCCATTATTTTACGACCGGCGCGGAAGCTGAAAACAACGGCAAAAATGACTACGAACAGTGCCAACAGAATGCCAGAAAGGGTTGAGCCTACTACACTGTGACCGTGGTCGAGGTTATAGTCACGGATAAGGCGATATGTCTTTACCGTGACTATTGCAAGAAAAATATCGGCGAAACAGGCTGCAAGGATTGCCCAGAAAATTGTTGTCAAGTGGTTATCCCCCTGATTTACGGATATTTTCATTTTAAAGCAGAGTAACACAAAAAGCAATGAAAAGCACAAAAATTCTATTGGCAAGCAACCGGGAGGTGAGCGGAATGAAGCAAAAAAAGAGACAGTCTCGGCGGGGAAGCACCAAGACTGTGAAGATCAGGAGCAGTAAAACGCGGGAGGCTCTACTGCGGGTACAGGAAGCTACAGCCGGAAAACTGGCAGACTTTGCCGAAGCAAAAAACGACACGCCACTGGCCGAAGGGCTGAGTATTGACCCGTTCGACATGCCGTTGGTTACACAGGCCTTGAACCTGATTGAACGGATTGAGGTGCTGTGCCAGTCAACGGCGAATTCCTAAGATTGCAAGCAGTTCCAAAAAATCTTTGCCGGCAGATATTCCGGTGCAGATATTTTCAAAGACTGTTTGCACGTTGATTTTGGATTTAACCTCCGCTTTTTCGGCAAAATCCAGCAGAGTATACCCAGCTGTTGTAACAGCAAGAACCCGATGATGTTTGGTTTCGGCTGCACGATACTGGCTTTTTGGCGGAACCGATACTGCCGGAAAGCCACGCATTGCCGGTGCTTTTTGCGGATATTGCAGTTCTAGCATCTTTTTATCTAACAGGTAGCGATAAGCACGTTCTTTATCCTCATCTGAATAGTTGGAAAGAGATTCAGAGTTAAGGACAGACAGCGCCTTGACGGACTTGCGCCTGGTAGATGACAACGGAAGCTGCGACGCAAACGCCTGCAAAACGTTGAGTGTACATTCAGGGTCAAGCAGCATAGAATCACCCCCTTTCTGTTTTGATTGTACCACGCACAGGGGATTTTGACAAAAGGTTTTGCAGTTGAATGCAGAGAAGCAGCCGGGTTGGAAGGAGTGGGCGGCGGATGGCAGCAAAGAAAGAAGAATATGTGCTGCCCAGCCTGAATGCCAGGATGCTGGTGGACCTGATGAATGACTTTTACCAACAGCCGGGCGTGGAGGAAGCGTACCAGCAGTGGCTGGCCGAGCGCCGGGCAGAAAAGAAGCGCAAGCGGAAAGAAAGAGAGGATGCCACGTGATCACCTACCATGAAATGGAAGACGATGTGCTGTACAGCCGGGAAATGGACGATTTGTTGGCGCAGATCAGCCGGGCTGCCGGGGAAAAGATCACCCTGCGGCGGTACTGCCCGCAGTATGACAGCCCGGCGGATGTACCGCGGGAAAAGCGCAGCGCCCTGCATACCGCACTGTACCGGGAGACCATGGCCCTCATGTTGATGGCGGACAGTGCCCGGTACGGCGTGACCCTGGGACAGAAGATCAGCCTGTACCGGGAGGCGCTTGCCATATTGGAATCCACGCATAGTGCTGACAGCGGGCGGCCGATCACATTCAGCAGTTTCAAGGAACTGCTGGGCAAAACGGCCGAAGAGGCGGCGCGGCAGCGCGCCGGGAAGGAGCAGGCATGAAAAAGAGAAAATACCGGCAAGCGTTGCGGCTGGCCGTGGCCAAAGCCGTACTGACCTGCTGCGCTTTGGTGGTACTGACGGCTATACCGGTCCTGGCTGAAGGGGACCTGAGCGCTGTGTGCTGGCTGATCGGTGCGGCACTGGCTGCCAACTGGGCAGCCGGGGTCATACTGAAGGACAGGGAAAAGCGGCATGGGGAGAGCGATGTTCCGCCCCATGAGAAGGTGTGATTGGCATGACGCGGGAAGAGATGATTACAGCCGTGGCCCGGGAGGTGCTTGCCGACCGCCGGAAGCAGGCCGAGCATGACCCACGGCACACGCCGTACTACCTGATGAACATCAGCCACCCGGTCCTGCGGCGGTATTATCTGGCCTGGCTGACTAAGATGGACGAGAGCACACCGCCCGGCGATGAAGCCCGGACGCGGTTTGAGGTGTCGATGTTGCACCCGGCGGTGCTGAAAAGTATGGCCGAAGATTACCGAAAGCAGGGGAGAATTGCAGAATGATGATATTGCTGGGAATTTTTGGGGCGGCAGTGCTGGGCCTGGCCGGAGTGGCCGTTTACCTGAGCGGTGTAGACGTAGGCCGGGAAAATGCCCGGCGGGAGTTGGAGGCCCAGGACGATACCGAACCGACACTTTACCTAAAAATCACAACGAAAGGATCTGATGCAGATGACAATGCAGGAAAAGTCGATTGAGGCCATTACTCAAGAGCAGCAGAAGCTGGATAAAAGCAACAAGTGTTATTTTGTTGCCGAGGACCTGAAGGAACTGGCCAGAAGCCTGAATGATGACGAGGCGAAGATCCTCGCAGATGATCTTGCAGCCGGTGGGCTGATCCAGCGGTGCGAGACTGCGATCCAGAAATATGCCAAAAAGAACAGCGGGTGCTGCCCAGGCCGGATGGTACCGAAAATCCTGCGCAAGGAATGCGGACTGCCGGAGACCCAGGCCGAGCCTGCTGCGCCAAAAGCGGCCACGGCGGAGCCTGCAGGGCGCATCAATATTTTGGAAATGCTGGACTTTATGTGAGGGGGCAGCTGCTATGCGGACAACCGAAGAATACGCGGCCATGATCCCCGCCGCCCCGCCTTTTGACCTGGTGGGCTACCTGCGCGAAAAGGGCAAAATGCAGACCGAGGTCATCAGCTACAAGTGGCTGGGCCGCGAGGATGCAGACAGCTGGATGGATTGCGAAGACTGCCAGGAAGATTTGCGGCCCAGTGCGGCAACAAAATCGGCACTGCTGTGGTGCAGCGCCTGTGGCGGGCGTTTTTTGGCGGAATATCTACCGCGGGAAAACGCAGCGGCCTGCCACGCAGGGAGCTGCACGGGATACAGCGGCGTGCAGATCGCTGATGCGGAAGTAATGGAGATCATCCGCTACAGGGAGTACGACAAACTGTGCTGCCCGCTGTGCGGGGCCGAAACGGTTTTGCACAGCACCAACAGCCTGCGGTATGGCCTGGGCAACCAGGAATTTGTTGTGGTGCCCACAGTGGCGGGTAATTGTCTGGTGCTGACACAGTGGTGCATTGAGCGGCAGATTTACGACGGGCACGCTGCCATGCGGGAAACTGCCATAAATGCCTACATAGCCGATGACGGCAAGATTCTCAAGCTGGCGCACTACCAGCACAACGCCATGAGTGGAACCTGGGCAAACCTGGGCGAATGGAAGCGCCGGGCCAGGCTGGCGGACGACATCCTTGCGCCGCTGATGTATGGGCGCGACCTGCCGGACCTGGCGGGCACCTGTGTGGAAAACGCCAAGCTGTGGGAGTACATGGAACAGGCCGAAGCCGGAGAAACCGCCTACCCTGTAGCCTACCTGCGGCTGTATTTTAAACACCCGGCGATTGAAAACCTGATAACCGCCGGGCTGGGCAAACTGGTAGGCACCGGCATCAGGGACGACCACTGCCGTAGGTACGGCTATAGGTACAGTACCGGCAGCATGACAGCCGCGCCAAAGCTGGACTGGGTGAACTGGAAAGAAAACCGCCCGGCCCGGATGATCGGGCTGGATAAGCAACAGTTGAAAACCTGGCAGCAGATGGGGTTTGGGCTGGCCTGCCTGATGGTATGGAAAAAGCATAAACTGGCAAACGACGTCAGCTTTGCAGACTGCTGCACCCTGATGGCCGCCGTGGGGCCGACTTCGGCAGATGAAATCCTGATGGCCGGTGTGCCGCCCATCCGCACCGCCAACTATCTAAAGCGCCAGAACCAGGCGTGGAACTACCTGGAAGATTATTGGCGCATGGCAAGACTGGCCGGGTATGACCTGGATCAGGATGTGGTACGCTGGCCAAAGGTACTGCAACGGGCACATGATCGTGCGGCCATGGCCGTGAAATATCAGAAAATCAGCAGCACGACCAAAGAAGCATTTGCAAAAATGACGGACCGGTGTCAGGGCCTTGCCTGGGAGCATGACGGCATCTGCATACGCCCGGCTGCCACCCCGCTGGAGCTGATCGAAGAGGGCAACACGCTGCGGCACTGCGTGGGCGGGTATTCGGAAAGCCACGCAATGGGCAAAATCATCCTGTTTGTACGGCACACACGGAGGCCAGACCGCAGCTGGTACACCCTGAACATCAATGTGCTGACCAAGGAAGAGATACAGCTGCATGGGTACAGGAACGAGATGGTGGACGAAAAGCGGCTGAAAATTCCCCGGCGGGTACGGGAATTTGTGGACCTGTGGGAACGTGAAGTGCTGGCTGAGTGGCAGCTGCCGCCGGAAAAGGCTGCGCCTAAGAAAAAATCGAGATTTGCCGCGGCTTCGTCCGTGGCGTGATGGGAGGGCTGCAAAATGCTGACTTTGCCCATAAAGCGCAAATGGTTTGACATGATCTGCAAAGGCCAAAAGCGCGAAGAATACCGGGAGCCAAGCGAATACTGGCGGGTGCGCTTCAATAAGGCCATGAATGAATATCACGGATGCCGCGGGCAGGTGTTCAAAGTATTTCCCATACAGATACGCGCCGGATACCGGTCAGACTGCCCGACCGCCAAGCTGTGGGTGCATTGCATCTACGGAAAGGGCGGTGCACGGGAATGGGGCGCAGATTCTGAAAAAAACTATTTTGTCTTGCAGATATTGCATGTTGAAACAATCGACAACTGGGAATGGAGAGACGAAGAATGAAAGAAACAGTGGTACTGCTGAAAACTGGAGAAGAGTTTGTATATCCGGGGCTGGCTGACGTCAACTGGTCTGCTGAGGACCGGGTCGTAGATGTATTAGTCGAGGGAAAAGAAGCTGCTGATATGTACAACATTGATACTGTGGCCTACATACGGTTCCGCGAAAAGGAAGAAGCCATGATTCAGCAGGCAAAGCAGCTGGACGGCAATAGTATGCGGTTTGAGGTTTACAGAAAAGACGGTAAAGAGCCGGTTTTCTTTGATACCGGGATCATGGTCAAAATTGCTTTGGGTGGTGACAGGCACAGAGAACTGCAGATCACAGATATTCTGGGCGGTCAACAGTGGGACTTCAGCGAAAAGAACCTGGAAGGGGTTTACATTGGTAACTTTCCGAAGGAGGATCCCGAGAAATGAAATACGACACTGAACAGATGACCTTTATCGGCACGGCGGGGACGGCGGAAGAATCGGCGGCGCTGGCCCTGCACTACGAGATCATGGCAGCCGCACAGACGGCTGCCGCTAGTCTGCTGGACCTGGCCCGCAAGATCAAGCGCATGCGGGACACCAGCGGCTACAAGGCGCTGGGCTTTGATAGCCTGGAAGCCTACACCATGGCCACCATGGGCATGAAGCAGCGCCAGGCCTACAACTACATCGCCATTGCCGAAAAGCTGCCCGCGCAGCTCATCGAGCAAAACGCGGCGGCGGGCGTCACCAAGCTGGCCCTGCTGGCCCAGTTGAACGGGCAGGAACAGCAGCAGATCGCGGCCGAAACCAACCTGGCCGACACGACCGTGGCCGAGCTGAAGGCCCAGATCAAAGAGCTGCAAGCCAAAAATGCCGGGTATGCCGAACAGTTAAGCCTTTTGCAGTCGAGTGCCGAAGATGCCAAGAAAACTGCCCGGCAGGACGCGCAGGAAACAGTGCGCCGGGAGCTGGAAGCTGCCCTGCAGCGGCAGAAAGAGGCGGAGGCTGCTGCTGAGCAGGACCGCCGGGAGCGCGATGCAGCGCTGGCAGCCGCAGAAAAGCTGAAGGCGGAAGCGGAGCAGCATGAAAAAGCGCTGGAAAAAGCCCGGGCCGAGGGTGCCGCCGATGCTGAGGAAAAAGCCCGCGCCGAGGTACGCATGGAAAACGAGGCCCGGCTGAACGCCGAAAAAGCTGCCCGGGAGGCAGCTGAAGAGCGAGCCGCACAGCTGGCAAAGCAGCTGCAGGTGAGCGGCGATGAGAGCACTGTGAAGTTCGGTCTGCTGTTCCAGCAGCTGCAGGAGAATGCCTACGGCATCGACGCAATCTGCAAGGAACTTACAGAAAAGGACGAAGTTGAAAAGGCCGGAAAGTTCCGCACGGCATTGGGCCGGGCACTGACGAAGCTGGCAGAGCAGTTGGGCAGTGCCTGAACCTGCACGTTTTAATAGGAACAGGATGCAAGCAGGCGTGGCGCTGGGCACACGCCGGAGAACCCCCGCAGGAGGCAAACACCATGGAGAATAAAAACGGGCTGAACGCTCTGCTGGTTCCGGGTGCACATCTGGATGAATACATAAAAGCCGTTGCGGCGCAGTACCGCAGTGACCTGACCGCCACCTACGGCACCCTGCAAAAAGCCGTGGCGCTGCTTGAAGACATGGCGCGCGGCGGCTACACCCCGGAAAAGCAGCAGGCCGTGCAGCACATTGCCTACGTAATGATGTGCTACACGACCAGCAAAGACTGGGGCTATGACGGTCCACAGCTGGACGACGCCAAGGAGATCGGCTGCCGGGTGAAAGACCTGCCGCTGGACAAAAGGCTGTTGGAACTGATGGGCGACTATGGCGAGGTGCCGACAAGCTGCCATGTGGACGGCACCACCATGGAGGTAGCCTACTGGTGTGTGTACGGCAAGAAAAGCCGCGAGATCATAAAGCACACGGCAGAGCTGGCCCGCCAGGGGTGTATTTTTGTGGGCCTGATGCGCAGCTTGGGCACCCAGGAAGGGGGCTGACTATGACGGCCCGCATTACACTGACCAGCGGAGAACTGCCGGACGGAACGCCCATTGAACCGGGCGCCGCGCTGACAGATGCCGGGGCCGCCAAGCTGGCCCCACTGCTGGCTGATCTGTTCAAGGCTGCGCTGGCAGCTGAAAGCAAACTAAAAAAGGACGGTTTACCATGAAATACGAATGTGGCATGACAGAATTTGACGAAAAGCAGGGATGGGTTTGCCCGATTGACAACCCGAATGAATCTGTAAACGCCTGTAAAGATTGCGCCTTTGTCATAGAACATGACAAAGAGACCTTATAAGAAAGGACCGGAACGATGGAGATGCAGAGGAAAAAGCCCGCGCCGAAGTGCGCATGGAAGCCGAAGCCAAGCTGGCTGAGGAAAAAGCTGCCCGGGAGGCAACGGCATTGAGCCGGGCACTGACGAAGCTGGCAGAGCAGTTGGGCAGTGCCTGAACCTGCACGTTTTAATAGGAACAGGATGCAAGCAGGCGTGGCCTGCTTGGCGGCCTTGTATGGGGTAATAACATCTCGACGAAAGGGAAGCTGAAATGCAAAAAGGCTACCGGGAAAAAAGAATCATCTGCAGCCCGGTATATGCCGAGGTGGATCTGATCCCTGTACGGAAAGACACACTCAGCCGCCGGGCCGGAGGGGAAACCAGCGAGAAGCAGCAGCGGGCGAACCGGAAAGCTGCCGAGCGGCATTTTGTACAGCTGGTGAATGCCAATTTTGTGCAGCCAGATGTCTTGCTGGTGGACCCGACCTACGCAGGCGGGGAAGAACCGGCTGATTTTGCCGAGGCGGACCGCAACCTGGTAAACTACCTGCGGCGGATCAGCTACCTGTGCGCCCGGAAGAAGCTGCCGAAGCCGAAATATGTGGCCGTGACCGAGGGCGGCGCCGAGGGTACCGAGGACGAGAATCACCGGCTGCACCACCACATCATTCTGCTGGCCCAGGGGCTTACCCGGGAGGAAGTAGAAGATTTGTGGAGTGCCGGGCGTGGAAAGAAGCGGCAAAGCCTGGGCCGCGTGAACACCCGCCGGGCCCAGCCGATCTGCGGCAGTCTGGTGGACCGTGCCATGTACATGCTGAAAGCGCCCAAGCACCGCAAAAAGTGGCATCAAAGCTTAGGACTGAAGATGCCGGAAGTGCGCCTGAACGACAACCGGTACACAAAGCGGCAGATTTTGAAGTGGTGCACGAACGGCGACGCCTACGACCGGGGCTTTTGGGCAAAGAAATACCCCAGCTGGCAGGTAAGCGAGGCGGCGGTGGAATTTAACGACATCGAAGGCGCGTACTATGTGCGCCTTCGGCTATGGAGGGATAAAAGCCCATGGAAAGAAAGCCCAACCCGTGCCGGAAGGACTGCCCGAACCGGACAGCCACCTGCCATGGCAGCTGCCCGGCATACAAAGCGTACCGCAAAGAGCGGGACGAGTACTTAGCCGAGCAGCACGATCAGCGCGCCGTCTATGAAGCCTGGGCGGAGCGCGGCGACAAAATACGGCGGGACGTGCGCAAGCGCGGCCTGAGCCTGACAAGGAGGAGAAAATGAAAAAGGGCGATGAATGCCGCTGTGAGCGGTGCGGGGAGCTATACACCTACCATGGCGGACGACCGAATCCCTACTGCCCGGACTGCTTTGCAGTGGTACGGCGGGAACGGGCCACCGCGCAGATGCGGAAATACCGGGAAAAGCACCCGAAGAGGGAAACGCCGAAACCTGCACCTGCGGCAAAGACAGCGTCAAAGGTCGTAAAGCTGCGCTGCGAGACAGACCTGACTGTGCCGCGCAAACGGGAGAAGTACGGCAATGACGAAGTGAGCCGCACGGTGCACAAGATCGAACTGTTGAACCGGGAGCGGGCCGCCCAGGGCCTGCCGCCTCTGAGCTACGGGAAAGCCGTGGCACTGCTGAAACTATAAGCCGAGCTGCCTGCCCGCTTTTGTGCGGGCGGGCTTTTGGGCGTGTACCCTCCCTGATTGTGCGGGGAGGGCATTTTTTTATTGCGAAAGTTCGCCATCAGATAGAAATAAATGCGATACGGATACCAAATACCCCGTGCGTGCAGGTACCTTAGAGGGAAATTTTGCAGGATGAAAAATTTACAGTTTGTTCATAATTTCGTGAATTCTGGCTTTATAGATTTTTGCAGAAAAATTCGGTACGATACGGGCAAGGAGGCAGAGCGAAAGGAGCGAAAAACAGCGTGAAATACCATGACAACACGGTAAAGGGGACCCGGCGAGGCAAGAAATGGCCGGAGGACGTGCGCTGTGCCGCTATGTGCGATTTGCTGACCCACAACAACCTATCCGACGTTGCCCGGCGGTACAACGTGCCGGAAAGCACGCTGCGCAGCTGGCTGCGGCAAGCCGAGAAAAAGAAGCCCGGCGAGCGCAAAAGCCTGTTTGAACAGGCGCGGGAAAACGAACTGCGGGCACTGGCACGCAAGGCGAGTGCTGCCGCGAACTGCAGTGTGGAGTACATACGGCGGCGGCTGGAAAGCACGATGAACGACGCCGAGATCTACGCCTACTGCAAGCAGCGGTTGGACGAACTGGACGGACTGGTGAGCTACAACGGCCCGGAAGATCCGGATTGCACGGCGATGGGGCCGGTACGGGAGATCGAGCCGGAGAAGCCGGGCGAGCGGGAACTGCTGGCCCAGCTGATGGAGCGGCACAGGCCGATCAGCGATTTTGGCGCCGCGAACTTTACCCGCACCCTGGTAAGCGTGACCGACCGGGCCGCGCAGATGCTGGGAGATGACGGGGCACCGGACAACACCCTGCGCATTGAGATCGCCGGAGTGGACGCCAGCGAAGCGGAGGGCATGGGATGGTAACGTACCGGCTGGGAAAGCCGAACCCCAAGCAGCTGCTGTTTTTTAAAGCCAGCGCCAAGTACATTGCCTACGGCGGGGCGCGCGGCGGCGGAAAAAGCTGGGCGCAGCGCGGCAAAGCCGCCCTGCTTGCCTGGCGGTATGCCGGAATACGGGTTTTGATTTTGCGCAGGACCTACCCGGAATTGACCGAGACCTTTGTGAAGCCGCTGAAAAGGGACCTTGCCGAGGTGCTGCGGGCGGGCATGGTGCAGTACCAGGAGACCGACAAGGAATTTGTGTTTGGCAACGGCAGCCTGGTGATGCTGGGCTACTGCGACAATGCCGCCGACCTGAACCGCTACCAGGGCGCCGAGTACGATGTGATTTTTATTGACGAGGCAACCCAGTGGCCGGAAGAGTGGTTTATCACACTGACGGCCTGTGTGCGCGGTGCGAATGACTTTCCGAAGCGGATCTACCTGACCTGCAACCCCGGCGGGGTTGGGCACAACTGGGTAAAGCGGCTGTTTATCGACCGGGAGTACAAGCCGACCGAGAACCCCGAGGATTATGTGTTTATCCCGGCGAAAGTTTACGACAACGAAGTGCTGATGCAAAAAGATCCCGGCTACCTGAAAAGCCTGGAGAACCTGCCGGAGAAGTTGCGGCGGGGCTGGCTGGACGGAGAGTGGGATCTGTTTGACGGGCAGTATTTTGCGGAGTTCCGCCGAGAAAGGCACGTGGTACGCCCCTTTGCGCTGCCAGGCAGCTGGCGGCGGTATGTGACGTTGGACTACGGCATGGACATGTTGGCCGTGCTGTGGATTGCCGTGGACGAGCAAGGGCTTGCCTACGTATACCGGGAAATATACGAGGGCCGGGACAACGGCAAAGGGGAAGGCGGCCGCGGCCACATTGTGAGCGCGGCTGCCAAGCGCATTTTGGACTGCACCCCGGAGGGAGAACGCATAGACACCTGGCTGGCGCCGCCTGACCTGTGGAACCGGAACCGGGACAGCGGCAGGAGCACCGCCGAGATCTTTGCCGAGTACGGCATACCACTGACCCGCACCGGCAATGACCGCATTGCCGGGTGGCGGGCCGTGCGCGAGTATCTGGCCGACACGGTAGACGAGCAGGGACAGGTGGTACCGCGGCTGCGCATTTTTGAAACCTGCCGGAACCTGATCCGCACACTGCCAGCAGTGCAGTTTGATGAGAAACGACCGGAGGACGTAGCGAACGAGCCGCACGAGCTGACCCACGCGCCGGACGCGCTGCGCGGGTTCTGCGTATACCGGAGCGCCCCGGCGGATAAGCCGCCGCAGGCGCCGAAGGTCGGCATTGAAGTGTTTTACGGGCACGGTTTGCAATCAAGTGCAGACGCGACCCTGGGAATGGGAGACGATGTGTATGTGGTATGAGATGTTTGAGATTGCCGTTTTTGCCGCCCTGCTGTGGGGCGCGTGGCGGCTGGGGGTACGGGACGGGAAGATGCTGGGCCGCAGTTCTTCGGCGCAGATTGCCCCGCCGGTGCCCCGGCCGGAGAATGTTGTGTTCCGGGAAACCATGCCGCCGGAGGACCTTGTGTTTCCGAACGAGGAAGACGAGCCGGGAACGGACGAACCGGGAGAAGAGGACCAAAAGCTGAACGAGCGGCTGAAAGAGATTGAGATTTTTGACGGGTGGAAGCGATGAATACGAACGCGGCAACAGATGAAAAGCAGATCACCGACATCTGGCGGAAGTATCTGGCCGGTGTGGAGCACCACCGTGTGAAGAACATGTACCGGCGCGACGAGCGCTGCTGGCATTTTTACAACGGTGACCAGTGGTACGGCATGAGCCAGGGCGGGCAGGAACTGCCGATGGAGAACATCATCAAGCCGATCCTGAAATACAAGGTAGGCACCGTGGCCACGAACGATACAACGATCGTATTCAGCGCCATGACGGACAATCCCGTATTGCTGGGCATCTGCGACGAGCTGAACCAGTTCGGTGTGCAGGTATGGGAACAGACGCGGATGGACGTGCTGAAGTGGCAGATCATCAAGGCGGCAGCCATCACCGGTGACAGCTACCTGTACTGCTACGATGCCCGGCCTGACAGTGAGGCCGTAGTGAGCGACCGCACCCCGCGCACCGAAGTGCGGGTTGTAGACCGATCCAGCGTATATCTGGGCGACGAGCAGGAGCAGGACATACAGGCGCAGCCGTGGATCATACTGGCGGAGCGCCGCCCCGTGAGCCAGATCCGCAAATGGGCGCGGCAGAACGGCGTGGCGGAGGAAGAGATTGATAAGATCGTATCCGATACCAAAACCGACACAAAGCTGAACAGCAGCGAGGCGGAAGAAGTTCGCACCGGGGACGGCAAATGCACGAGCCTTGTCTACTTTGAGCTGGTGGACGATCCGGCCCAGCCCGGCGCAAGAATGCTGCGGTTCAGCCGAAGCACCGAGCAGGTGATCTGGCAGGAACCCAAAGACGTGCCGGGGCTGGACGTATACCCGGTGGCGCAGATGCGCTGGGAGGACAGTCCGAACAGTGCCCGCGGCATTTCGGAGTGTGAGGCACTAATCCCGAACCAGATCGAGATCAACAAGACTCTGGCCCGGCGCAGCCTGATCGTAAAGCGGTACGGCTACCCGACGGCCGTGTATGACGCCGAGAAGATCGTAAACCCGTCGGCCCTGCAGAAGGTCGGCGCCACCGTGCGGGCAAGGAACCTTGCCAACTCGCCCATCAGCAGCGTGATCCAATATCTGGAACCGCGGACCACCAGCGGCGAGGGCGCAGCCCTGCAGGCCGAGCTGATCCAGCAGACACGCGAGCTGGAAGGTGCCGGAGATTCGGCGACCGGCCAGATCGACGTGACTAAGACGAGCGGCGAAGCGATCAAGGCCGCGCGCGACCAGAGCGCCATGGTTTTGAACGACCAGGCGGCCGCCTACAAAGGATTTGTTGAGCAGCTGGCGCGGATCTGGTACAAGCTGTGGTGCGCTTACAGCACTGACGGCATGGAATTTGCCTACCGCGATGCGGACGGCGATACCGGCATGCTGAAGGCGGTGATCACGCCGCAGGCGCTGGCGGCGCTGGATATGCAGATCAAGATCGATGTAAGCCCGGCGGATCCCTACAGCATTCTGAGCCAGCAGACGAGCCTGGATAACGCTTTAGCGGCGGGGCATATCACCTTTGAGGAATACGTGGAGGCGCTGGACGCCAACAGCCCGGTGCCAGCCGCCAAGTTCCGCAAGATTTTGGAAGCGAGAAAGCAGCAGGCGCAGACCGCACAGGCTGTGCCGCAGGCGGATGTGGGAGGTACACAGAATGCAATGCAAAGTATGCAAATGTGAGATGCGGATCACGAACGGGAAGATCGTGACTGAAGGAGACAGCAGCCCCGATACACCGACAAAGGTGTACCGTGAGCTGGAATACCGCTGCCGGGCCAAGCAGTGCCCGGAATACGACAAGGTGCAGGCCGTGCAGCGGGTGGAACTGACGTAAGGCGGGAAACCGCATTACCATATACCCGGCGGGACGGGCAAAAACCCGGAACAGCAGCCCTATTACGCGACGGACGCGAAAAAACCGATACCCGGCCAACGGGGAAAAATGGAGGATCCTATGCTTTTTAACGAAACGACCGAAATGCAGGAACAGGAAACCGCTGTAAGCCCGGCGGGTGCGGTGGAGAACGAACCGACCAAAGAGCCTGGTGCCGCCGGTACGCCCGCACCTGATGCAGAACCTGCAGATACCCCTGCAGGCTCTGAGTCCGGCGAGGAACACGACGACTGGAAAACGCAGGAGAATGCCGAGAATGCACAGCGCCGCCGCATGGCGGAAGCCGCCCGGCAGCAGAGAATGTTCCGCGAGATGACGGCCGGGCTCAATGACCCTGAGACCGGCAAGCCGTTTGAGAGTATCGAGGCGTGGCAGAGGTTCCGCCAGCGCACGGTACTGGCAGCCAAGGCGCAGGAGGCCGGTGTGGAACCGGCAGCCGCGCAGAAGCTGATGGACGGCATGCGGGAGACGATCAAAGAGACCGACCCGGAGTACCGGCAGGCGATGGCGCAGGCGGAAATTGCCCGGCAGCAGCAGTACGAAGCTGTGTTTGCGCAGGACCTTGCCGCGATCAAGCAGCTGTACCCCGACGAAAAGGCCAAGGATATTCGTGACCTTGGCGATGAGTTTATGGCCATGATGGCCAGCGGGCAGGTAGATGCCGTGTCCGCCTACGAAGCGATCCGCGCACGCAAGAACCGCACGAGCCCCAAGCCGCCGAGCACCGGCGGCCTGGGCAGCGATGGCGGCAAGAAGCCCGCCTACTTTACCAAGGAGCAGGTGGACGCCATGAGCGATGCGGAGATCGACAAGAACTATGATGCGATCCGCAAGAGCATGATGCGCTGGTAATGCGGACCGCCAACAGAAAGGAATGTGAGCATTTTGAGTTATGCAAACTTTGTGCCCAAGATCTGGGCAAAGGCGATTGAACGTGAACTGGAGCGCAAGCTGGTGTTTGCCGAGGATTGCAACCGCCAGTATGAGGGCGACGTGAAGCAGATGGGCGACACCGTGAAGATCCTGGGTGTGGGCAAGCCGACCATCAAGAAGCAGAAGGGCGGCAGCATCATCCTGCCCGATGCCGAGACCGTGGAAGATACGAGCGTGGAGATGCAGATCAACAACGTGGCGTACTTCAACTTCCTGGTGGACGACATCGACAAGCGGCAGGCGGTGGGCGGCCTGATGGACGCGCTGAACGCCGAGGCCACCCAGGGGCTTGCCGGTGAGATGGATAAGGACATTGCTGCCCTTGCCGGTACGAAGGACGCCAAGAAGGTGTACAGCGACTACAAGGCTGTAACGGCCGACAATGTGCTGGGCACGCTGGATCTTGCTTTGCAGATGCTGCAGGAGAACGACGTGCCCGCCGACGAGAAGATCGTGGCGACGGTGCCGCCGTGGTTTTTGACCTACCTGCGCACGGCCTATGCCAAACTGGACACTGACAACAGCGACCTGCTGAAGAACGGCAAGGTGGGGCGGTACAACAACATCCTGATCAAGATGTCGAACAACGTGTACAGCACGGCGAGCGGTTCCAACATCATGGTGCGCACCGAGCGTGCCGTGGCATTTGCCAACCCGCTGACCCACACAGAGCCGTACCGCCCGGAGAAGCGTTTTTCCGACGCGGTGAAGGGCTTCGTGCTGTATGGCACCAAGATCGTGCGGCCGAAAGAGCTGATGATTCTGAACGTGAAGAACGGCTGAGAGGAGGGCTTGAAAGATGGCTATTGTGAAACTTACCCCCGATAAGATGGAGCAGGATGCAGCGCTGGTGCTGAAGACCGCGACCGCCTTGGACGGCACCGATGGCATCTACATTGAGTACACCGGAAAGGACGATAACATCGTACTGCTTTTGCAGGGCACGGCGAGCGACACCGTAACGGTGGAGATGGGCAACGGCCTGCAGGGTGTTGCTGATCTGGCGGTGGAGCTGACTGCCAACAAGCCCTGTGTGCTGACGCTGGAAAGCGGAAAGTACAAGCTGGTGAGCGGCGAGCACAAAGGCTATGTGCACCTAAAGGGTGCCGCCACGACCACGGTACAGGCGTTCGAGCTGCCGGTTTAACCTGGGCACCCCCCGGCGGATACTGCCGGGGGCATTTTTGTTTGAGGGAAAATGCAATGTACGAAAAGAGAGTGACTTACGGGCAGCTGAAAGCACTGGTGCTGAAGCTGCTGGACGAAGCAAACCCCAAGAACGACCTTACGGCGAAGATCCCGGTCTTTGCGGACACGGCACAGCGGGAAGTGAGCCTGTATTGCCCCGTCCGCGTAGTGCTGCCGGTGGAGGGGGACACCCTGTTGCCGGAGGACTGCCGCAGGGTGACAAGCGTACTTTCTATGCAGGCGGAGGCAAGCGTTGCGTACCGGGTGATCCAGACGGCGGACGGCACATTGCTGCAGTCCGAGGTATACCCGGCGCTTATCTGGTACGAGAAGATCCCCGAGAGCATTACGAGCACAACGGAGGCCGACTATGAACTGGAACTGCCGGAAAAAGCGGTGCTGGCAATGGCGTACTACATTGCCGCCCAGTGCAACAGCATGGAGTACGACCAGCGGTTTTTCCAGAGCTTTTTTGCCCAGTACCAGGGCAAGCTGGCAAACTTAGCCGCAGACAGCACCGGGCCTGAGTTTACGGCCACGGCGAGCAGTGATCTGCCGGATTGGATGTGATGGCCATGCCGTATAAACCAACAAGCATGCCCACGGCCAGCGCCCCAAGCCTGAGCGTGGTGCGCATCAATGATTTTTACGGGTGCGACCTGACGAACCAGCCGACGAACGTGGACGCACAGCGCAGCCCGGACGCGCGGAACATGATCCGCGATGTGCCGGGCAAGGTGCGCAAGCGCATGGGCTACCAGACGATCTATACGCTGGACGGGCAGATCAACGGCTTCCACAAACTGAACGGTGCGGCTGCGTTGATCCACGCGGGAACAAAGCTGTACAAGGTTGATGCCGACGGCTGCGAAGCTGTGTACACCGATGCCGCAGATGCCAGAAGCAAGAGCTGGGAGTTTGACAAAAAGCTGGTGATTGCGGATGGCAAGGCGCTGTTGGTGTACGACGGCGAAACGGTAGTGCGCGCCGACACACAGGGACGTGTACCGATTTTGACGATCAGCCGGCAGCCCAACGGCGGCGGCACAAGCTACGAGGGGCTGAACCTGCTTCAGCCGAAGTTTGAGGAAGATTTCCTGGTAGATGCCGATCACAAAGACGCCAAGGTATTTCAGCTGAGCTTCGGAGGGCTGGACGAGGCTGCCGTGACGGTGCAGGTGATGACTGCAGACAGCGACTGGGCCGACAAGACCGAAGGCACCGACTTTACGGTGGACCGGGAGACCGGTGTTGTAACCTTTACCACTGCCCCCGGCGCCACGCCGGTGAGCGGCACCGACAACGTGAAGATTACAGCAAGCCGCACCGTGGCAGGGTACGCCGACCGGGTGAACCGATGCAGCATTGGCATACAGTTTGGCGTGGCAGGTGCTTCGGACCGGCTGTTTCTGGCCGGGAACCCCGAGTTCATCAACTACGACTGGTACAGCGGCCAGAACGACCCGACCTATTGGAGCGATACGGCCTACAGTGTGCTGGGACAGAGTGACGCCGCCATTGTGGGGTACAGTGTGGTAAACGCCCGCCTTGCCGCCCACAAGAACGGACAGGACGCCGAGCGAAACTGCATTGTACGGGAAGGCAACCTGACGGACAACCAGCCAGCATTTCCAATCGTGAACATTTTGCAGGGCGAAGGCGCGATTGGACCGTATACCTTTGGATATTTGCAGACGGAACCGCTCTTTCTGACAAACTTGGGAATCTACGCCATTACGGCGCAGGACATCACCGGCGAAAAATACAGCCAGCTGCGGAGTTTCTTTTTGAATGGGAAGCTGCTGGACGAAGCCAACCTGAAAGACGCCTACTGCTGCGTATACAAGGATATGTACTGGCTGGCGGTGAACGGCCGGGTGTATGTGCTGGACGGGCTGCAGGCAAGCCAGACAGACCGCAATGCCCCCTATGCCACCCGGCAGTATGCCGGTTTTTACCTGACGCATATCCCGGCAAGGGTGTTGTGGGAAGACAACGGGGCACTATGGTTTGGCGGAGAGGACGGAAAAGTCCGGAAGTTTTTTACCGATGCCGCGAGCCAGACGAGCTACAACGACGACGGCGAGGCGATCTACGCCTGTTGGCGGACGATGGACGTGAGCGGCAAGAACGTATACCGGTCGAAGAATTTCAGCCGGTTATATGTAGAGTTGGCGGCAGCCGTGGCCACGAGCCTGAAAGCCTTTGCACGAATCAGCGGCGTATGGGAACAGCTGTTTGAGGACAGCACAAGCGCCCGGTATTTTGACTTTGCGAACATGAATTTTGGGAAGATCACCTTCAGCTGCGATGACAACCCGAAAACCGTGGGGGAGAAGATCAGCATCAAGAAGGTAGACAAAGCGGGGTTCCGCATTGAGAACGGGGAAGTAGATGAACCGTTTGGACTGAACAACATCAGTATTGAGTATGTGGAAACCGGCTATTACAAGCGATAAGAAGGTGAAAGAATGGCATTTGAAAAAATCACGGACAGCGAGCTGGAAAGCGTGGGGGTTGAGCTGCTGGACGATGTGCCGGGGTTAAGCCCCGGTGCAATGAAAGCCAAATTTGAGGAAACCGCAAAAAAGCTGCTGGCGCCGAAGATCAACAAGCTGATTGAGGCGCTGGACGATATGAACCTGGAAATTGCCGTAAAGGGCAGCGGAGATGTGCTGTACCTGCGCCTGAACGCAGACAAGGTACTGGAAACCAGCCCGGACGGAGAAACCTGGCAGGCAACCGGCAGCAGCGGACACCTGATCTTGGACGATGGCGGCGAGAAAATGCCGCAGCGGAGCCGGATGCAGTTTATGGGCGCGACCGTTACGGACAATGGCGGCGTGACACAGATAGCGCTGCGCAAAGGTGATACCGGCGCACAAGGCCCGCAAGGCCCGGTAGGCCCGCAGGGACCAGCGGGCGCACAGGGCAACATTGGCCCCACCGGCCCGCAGGGTATACAAGGCCCGCGCGGCGTGCAGGGCTTGACAGGCGCACAAGGGCCGACCGGCGCAACAGGCCCGACAGGCCCGCAGGGGCCGCAGGGTGAGAAGGGCGCAGACGGCACTAGCTTTGTTGTGCTGGGGCGCTACAACAGCCTGACGATGCTGGAAGGAGCACACCCCACCGGCAACAAGGGCGACGCCTACGCGGTGGGCAGCGAGACCGACAACGTTGTGTACCTTTGGGATGTTGACGCCAAGAAATGGAACCCCATTGGCAGTTTGCAAGGCCCGCAGGGGCCGCAGGGCGCACAGGGGCCGCAGGGCGCTACCGGCGAGACAGGCCCCGCTGGCCCGCAGGGTAAAGTTGGCCCGGAAGGGCCGCAGGGCATCCAGGGCGAGAAGGGCGACACCGGCGAGCGAGGGCCGCAGGGCATCCAGGGCTTGACAGGTGAGCAAGGGCCAATCGGTGCGACAGGCCCGCAGGGCGAGAAAGGCGACCCAGGCGTCATACAGAACATTAACGGCAAAACCGGTGAATCTGTATTTTTAAGTGCCGGGGATGTTGACGCGTACAGCAAGGAAGAAATTGACGCCCAAAAGCCCAAATACTCGACCATTACGGTACCTACCAGTGACTGGGAAATCGGAGAGTATAGCGTGGCATGGGATGACGGCAGCACGACCAGCTACACCGCCTGTGCTACTGTGAATGTGGCCGGTGTGACGGCAGACAGCCGGATTGCCGTGTCCGACCGCACGAGAGTTACGGATGCGGTGCGAATGGTAGCCGCGCTGGAACCCGGGGCCGGTGTTGTTAAGTTTTATGCGAACAGTGCGCCGACAAGTGCGGCGGCGTTTGTGTTGGAGGTGAGCCAGTAATGGTAGATAATCCGTATAAATATCCTTATGTGCCCATTGGCGGCATCATCGAGTGGGACGGAACAGGGCTGATCGGTGCGCCGGATTTGAGCACGCCCGAAAAAGTGGCGGCGGTGTACGGGTACGGCACGTGGGAACGGTACGGCACTGACCGGGTGACGGTGGGCGCTGGCGGGGATTATGCGGCGGGGAGTGTTGGCGGCGAGAAGGAACATGCACTGACCACAAATGAAGGACCGCGTCACTCACACAGACTTGGTATTAGAGTGAACAAAAATTCCGGAGATAGTGGTGTGGCACACACAAGTATTGAAACGTCGACAGGTTGGTATGACATTGTTTATACCGATAAGAACACTCTTATCGATTGCGAATCTTCCGGAAATTCACAGCCACATAACAATATGCAGCCCTATATCGCCAATTACCGTTACCGCCGCATCGCGTGAAAGGAGAACCACATGAACGCAACAAATAATCCTTATGCTGTTACCCCCCCCCACTGATACGACGCTAAGCATCGATGGCGTTGCTGCTGATGCTAAGGCTGTGGGTGATGAGCTAACAACTGTACGACATAAATTTGAGTGCGGTGAAGGGGAAATCCCTGCTGGTGAAGCAGGAGAGTGGACGTACGTGAGGGTGAATTACAAATACCAGCATAATATCACCCCTATACCTGTTTCAATTCACTACAAAACGAATACAGCCAATACTGCATTAACGATACAGTCGTATGATAAAGAAGGGTTTACCGTGGGAGTCTACCACACAACGGCTTACCATGGCTTCTTATGGATTGCCGTGGAACCTGATTGATTCTTTGGAGGTATAGCAAAATGACGAAACTACGTTATCAATTCGGGGGGGGGCTGCCGTAAGACAGCCTTGTGCAGTTTGCACAGGTGCTGCTTATGAGTGCAGCACAAAACCCCTTGAACGTCTGCCCGTACTGGGTGGGCGATGTGCTTGTAACTATGAGCGAGATATCCCCGCAACAGCGCTGGCCGGGGACAAGCTGGGTGCAGATTACCGACTGTATGCTGAGAGCAGCGGACGAATCGCACCCGGCGGGCAGTACCGGCGGTGCGTGGGAAGTTGTGCAGAAGTTGGAACAGATGCCGATACACGAACACGGTGTTTGCGGTGCACAGGCCGTTGCGCCAAACGGTGTATTGTTTCCCGCATGGATTGCTGGCGTAAGCGGCAACAGCGGCGGAAGTGGTGGGCGGTATTATCCGCTTGCCACTACAATGTCTGGCCAAAGCAAGCCCATGCCCATCGCCAACAAGTACACGGCTTGCTATATGTGGCAGCGCACCGGCTGACCCCGAAGGGGGTGGCGGTATGAGCGCAACCCGAAACCCCTATTACCAGCTGCCCGGTGGGGCTGACCTGCCCGGTGATGTGCGTGTGAGCGATACGGCGGATGCCAGCAAGACTGCTGCGGACGGCTGGGCAGCAAGCCCGGCAGCGGTGGCGAGCGTGGCTGCTAAAATTTCAGAGGTAAAAACGGCTGATTTTTCTTTAACATTCTCCAACGGCGCATCCGTGGCAAGGTTTTCTATGGATAATAAAATTATTGTTTCGATGCGAGAAGTTCAGATGTCGAATAATATAGTTGTTGGCCATTACTCTCGGATTGAAAGTGGAACCGTTGGCATATCTGCTCTTCAATATGGGACGACGCCTTATAATGGAAATGCTATAATTCGGATATGGTACTATGATTTAACTTAATCAGTGAAAGGACGAAAAAGTGAAACAAACCGGAATCTTTAAGGGCCGCGCCCAGGTGGTGTACCTCTATGGCCGCTTCGGCTGGACGCGGAACTATGGCAAGACATGGCACGGCGGCATTGATATCGTCGGCCTGGACAGCGATAAAATCCGAATGCCGTATTACAACGGAAAGAAAATCACCGGCACGGTCACGCGGGCACGCATCGTGACGAACCGCGCCGATAAAACGTGGGAGTGGGGCTGGTACGTCTGCGTACAACTGGACGCGGGCCAGACGCCGGATACCGTCAACTTCCTGTATTTCTGCCACTGCGCCAAGCTGCTGGTATCTGTGGGCCAAAAGGTCAGCAGCGGCGACGCGCTGGGCATTATGGGCAACACCGGCAACGCGGCGGGCGGCTACAAACACTGCCACTTTGAGGCCCGGGCCACGGCGACCGGCACAGGTGTTGACCCTACCGCCTACGCGGGTATTGCCAACGCAGTGGGCGTTTACGGCACGGCGGGCGATGGCCAGACCGAGCAAATCAGCGAGACGCCGACCGGGAAAACGATGCAGTGCCTGATGATCGGCCCGCTGGACAGCGCGGCAGCGGCCAAGTGCGACGCGCTGGCGGACAAGCTGGCGCTGGCCAGCGCGGGCAGGTATGCGACGCTGCCTGGGGCCGATGCGGACAAGGTGAAATGCGTCGGTGCGGTGAGCAACGGTGACGCGGTGAGCTTCTACCAGTTGGCCGAGGCCGAGGGCTGGACGAAGGACAACAAATACATAGCCCGGTATGTGGGCTGATGGAGGAAAGGCATTGAAAAAATTATTTGTTTCGCAGCCGATGAATGGGAAGAGCGACAAAGAGATTTTGGACGAGCGCAATCGCCTGATTGCCGAAGCAGAGGAGCGTTCCGGCGAAAAATTCGATGTGCTTGAAACCTTTTTTCGGGGTGCTCCGGCGGATGCAAAGCCGCTGTGGTATCTTGGTGAATCGCTGAAGTATCTGTCCGAAGCAGATATGGCGATCTTTGCACAGGACTGGATTGCGGCCCGCGGCTGCCAGATCGAACACGAGGCCGCACTGCGGTACGGCATTGCAACGATGGTAGCCGGAGAGGTACCGGTTTGTAAATGAAAGTGGGCGAAAAGCCCCAGAAAGGAAACGACAATGATGGTGTTTTTGATGGATTTTAAGGAAGCTATTTTCGGCAACCTGTTTGTGGTGCTGGTGCTTTTGGCGATTGCCATGGATACGTTTTTGGGGGCGCTGCGTGCCTTCAAGTACCACAAGTGGAACAGCAGCGTGGGCATTGACGGCGGGCTGCGCAAGGTGGCAATGCTGGGCAGTGTATTCTTTCTTGTTCTGGTGGACATGCTCCTGAACCTGAATGTGCTGGGGTGGGTAGGCGAAGAGATGCAGCGCAATTTATCTGTGATCGGCGTGACGAATCTTGGAATTGCCGAATTTTTTTGCCTCTTCTACATCATGTACGAGGCCACAAGTATCATGAAAAATATGCTGCTGTGTGGGCTGCCGTGTCCGAAGGGGCTGAAAGAGAAACTGGCGCACTGGCTGCAGGAGATGACCGAAGAGACGAATGTGGATGTGGTGGCCATCGTGGAGGGCAAAACACCGGTGAAGGAGGAATAAAATATGCATGACAGCTTTAATGGGAACAACAGCCGGAAAAATGCATATACCAACGGGTGGAAGCTGGCGCAGGATCTGATGCCGCTGGTAAACCATACCCAGGCTGTGAGCAACGCTTTCAAAAACAATGCTGCACAGAAAGCCCCTACGCAGCCGACGACCGGGTACACCGGCGGTGCCGGAGGAAGCAGCGGGCGGCGCTACAGCAGCGGAAGTTCCGGCGGGAGCACCGGCACGACCACCACTGCGGCAAGTACGGTAAGCGGCGGCAATGCCTATGCCGAATGGCTGGACCAACAGCGAGCGATGATTGAAGCTGCGGCGGCCGCCAAACGGCAGGCGGCGCAGCAGGCCTATGACCGCAGCATGAGTGCCCTGGGCACAGCCTATGGCGCACAGCAGGACGCCTTGAAGCGCAACTATGACAGCAGCATCGGCACGATGACCGAGAACTACCAGAATGGCGTAAACAGCACAAACCGGCAGGCCGACAAGACAATGAACGAGGCGTACATCAACTATATGCTGAGCCGCCGGAACCTGCCGCAGATGCTGAGCGCGCAGGGGATCAACGGCGGTGCAGCCGAAAGTACGATGGCAGGCCTTGCCAACAACTATGGGTCCAGCCGCAATGAAATCGACGTGAACCGCAACAACACACTGGGCACCCTGCTGGAGAAGTTCAACGCGAACAAGGCAAGCGCCCTGCAAGCCCTGAACAGTGCCCAGGCTGAGTTGGAACAGCGCAGGATGGCCTATCAGATGCAGCTGGAACAGGCATTGCAGGAAGGCATTGTGAGCGCAGCGAATGACCGCTATGACGCCCTGGCAAGCATCGGGAACAACTACCTGAGCAAACTGGAAGACATGGGCATCAGCATGCAGGACGCAGCCGATGCGGCCGCTGCCGTGGGTTACACGGCGGGTAATACCCCGCAGAGCGTGAGTGTACAGCAAGGCGGCGGCAGTACCGGGCGGACGAATTACGAGCTGGTGAACCGGCTGTTCGGGCAGGGGTACACGACCGATGACGTAATCAGCAGCCTGAGTGCTATGGGCTACGAGCCGCAGACGATCCAGCGGATGCTGATGGGCGCGGCGTAAAGGAGAAGAAAATGGATATTAGTCTGGACTACATCAACAAGGTAATAGCCCGGAATAATGCCAATACCGGGGCAGGCGCACAGGCGCCTGCCCCTTTTGGCAATCAGGGGCAAACCACAACGGAAAGAGCACCAAAGCGACAGGTAGCCTACGAGCAGGCATTACAGGAACACCGCGAAGAAGTCAGGCAGATTCGGCAGCGGAGTAGGCTAAAGGGAATGGAAGAGTACGGCAGCAAAGCCAACCAGTATGACGCCGTGCAGGAGTATCTGCGGGATAATCCTGCGGCAGAAAAGCTATGGACCGCCGAGCACACCCCGGCACCGAACCCGCAGGCGGCAGCAGGCCGGAAAAAGCAGGCCGAAGAACTGCGTAAAGGAATGACCGGCGCGGAATTGAGTGCCTACGAGCAGGCGGAAAAGACTGCCAAGGGCTACGGCAAGCTGTACGGCGGTGCCCGGCGTTTACAGGATATGACCGCAGGGGCCTTGAAGCAGGCAGGAAGTTCCGCGCTGGCCTTTATGGAAGGCATGGCAGCCGGTGACGAGGACAACAAACGGGCGCAGTGGGAAATGCGGCAAGCCGTTGACAACGGCACAGTATTTACCGCACCGGACGAGAACGGGAACAGCGTGGTGAGTGATGCCTACAAGCAGGCGCTGAAAGAATTCGAGGACACCAAAGACAATGAGGTTATCATTGACGAATCGTTCAGCCCTGCACTGAAAGCCACACGAAAAGCAGCTGAGCAGATCTCACGCGGCGGCGCGGGCCTGAGTGCCCCAGCAAAGAAAGCCTATGAAGTGGGTACCAGCATGGTACAGAATGCACCGAGTATGGCCGTGGGCCTGATCCCCGGCATCGGGCCTGCCGTGGGTCTTGGCATGATGGGACTTTCTGCCGCAGGCGGACGCATGGACGAGTTGAGCCAGCAGGGTGTTGGCAACCGCGAGGCATTTGCACGCGGCGCCGTGAGCGGTGCCATTGAAATTGCCACAGAGAAGCTGCCGATGGACACCTGGACCGAGATTATCACCAAGGGCGGCGAAACGGCGCTGCGCAACATTGCCAAGCAGGCATTTGGCGAGGCCACTGAGGAAGGTGCCGGTTATGTAATGAATGCTATATCTGACTTAGCTTTCCGCTATGGCACCGGCAAGCAAAAGTTCAGCTATGCAGATCTTGTGAATACCATTAAGGAAAACTACAGCTTACAGGAGCTGGCAGACAGTGCCCTGATGGGCGGATTGAGCGGTGCCGGGTTCGGTGCGATCGGTACCGGCATCAACCGTGCGTTTGGACTGGGCAGCAATACCAATGTGCAGCAGAACGAAAATGTGGAAACCACGCAGAATGAACAGACCGCTGTGCAGGAAAACGGTACCGCGCAGCTGGAGGGCGAAACTCCACAGAAGACGGCTGAAGCCGAAAAGACGATGCAGGCGCGGCGTGCCGCTGCGGAACAGCTGGCACCTTTGACCGGGTTGACGCCGGAACAGTTGTTAAACACGGCACAAATCGAGAATGCGCAAGCTACGCAGAACACTGTGCAAAGCGGGCAGCAAGCCGTGGAAAGCGCCGCGACCGGCGCGCGGGAAACCGCGCAGAATACCCCGGCGGACAAGACCCAGTTGATCCAGCAGCGCAACGTGCAGGCGGTAACGGCTTGGGCGGACGGCAATGCAGATTTCAGCCCCGAAATGAAGCGGCTGGTAAAGGAGAACTACGCCCCCGGCGCGAATGCCGGGTTATATACTACGGCCATGCAGAATTACTATGATGCAGGGCGCACAGGCAGCATTACCTATGAGCAGGCCCAGCAGATGAACGAAAGCCGGGCGGCTGCCGTTAGCAATGAACCGCTGCTGCGGGCTGCCTATGAAGCGGGGCGCAAGCAGGCTGTGAATGTGACCGACCCGGCGGGCACGGGCGCTGTGAGCGGGCGTGTGCAGTATGAGGAAGGCGCAACCAAAGGTGCAGTGCTGGACGATGGCATTTTGCAGGCTGTGGCTGACAAGCTGGGTGTAGATATTAAGGTAGTACACCAGCTGGCGGACACGAACGGTACCGAAGCCAACGGCAGCTTTGCGGCTGGGCTGAGCCAGATTGTGTTAGGCGAAAACAACAGCAATGCGTACCAGACACTGGTGCATGAGCTGACACACTACATAGGCAGCTATGCGCCGGAACAGATGAGCGATTTGCGCAATGCAGCACTGCGCTTTTATGCCGAGCAGAGCGGTGTTGTGCGCAGCACGCTGCGGCAGTATGAGGCCAGCTATGGCAACTACACCCTGGGCGCCGATGAAGCTGCCCGCGATGTATTGAGCGGCGTCATGAGCACCGAGGACGGCGCACGCAGCTTTTTGGAGTATATTACCCAAAGCGACGCCTACACCACCGCACAGAAGCGCGGCATTCTGCAGACGATGCGCGATGTGTTGGAAACGCTGGTGCAGAAGCTGCGGGATCTGCTGGTGGGCGGCGACGCGACGGAAACTGCCGGAAAAGCTAGGCAGATTGCGGAACAGGCGGATATGCTGGAACAGCGCCAGGCAATGATTGACCAGTACATGGGTGCGTTGGAGGATGCCCGGCAGAATGCCAGAGGGAAAGCGGAGAACCGTTTGCAGTCGAGTGCAGAAGCACAGCAAACAGAAACCGCCCCGGCAGCAAGCCGAGGCGGAGAAAAATACAGTTATGCCGGTACCGAGGCGGCACAGGCTGACTATGACGACCTGCACCGGGCACAGCAGATGGAGCTTGACGGCGAGGACGCTGAAGCGATCCGCAAAGAAACCGGATGGTTCCGCGGCGCAGACTACAAGTGGCGCTTTGAGATTGACGACAGCCAGACTGTGTGGCACCGCGAGGGTGACTATGGGTTGCAGCTGCGTGACGCGGCGTACCGTGAGTACAAGAGCCTGATGAACCAGATGCTGTACGGTACACTGACCGATGAGCAGACGAAGCGCCTGCAGCAGCTTGACAAAGAATACAAGGGCGCTGCAAATAGCCGTTGGAAGGTACTGGGGGACTACCTGGAAGCGCCCGAGCTGTACAAACAGTACCCGAACCTGCAAACGCTGCCCGTGAGTTTTGAGGACCTTGGCAAGGGCGTGAACGGGACCATGAGCAGGCTGGATGGTCTGCTGCTGAGTGACCGGCTGCGCAATGCCGACAGTGATTACTTGAAGCGGACGGTGCTGCACGAGGTACAGCACTGGATCCAGGCCGAGGAAGGCTTTGCTGGTGGTGCCAACCCGAAATATTGGGCAAAGCGGCTGCAGCAAGACCCACACATCGAGACAAAAGGTGTGCGCGATGCACGGGGAAAAATGCAGGCGCTGGAAGATCACTACCCCGGGATTGCCGAGTATGCCAACGAATACGGACACTATGAATCGGACGAGCAGCAGGCGGCATTGCTTGAACGTGCGAAGAAGGACGGCATCAGCGAAGAGGCACTGGACGACTACTACATGGCGCAGTGGGATGCCGAACGTGGGAATAACACTGACAGCCGGACCCCCACACAGCTGTACTATGACACTGCCGGAGAACAGGAAGCGCGGGATACCGCGAAGCGCATGCGTTACACTGCCGAAGAACGGCAGGCGAACAAACCGTTCACCGGGAACAGTGATACGGTGTTTGCTGACCAAAAGGTGGATGCCTACAGCATTGACCCTGATTTTGACCGCAAGATTACCGAGTGGGACAAGGAAGGGCGAAATGCCAGCGAGGTGTTTACCCTTGGCAAAACCGGTGACGCACTGAAGAGCATCGGTGTGCAGGACAAAAGCATTGTGATGGTAAGCGATAAGATCCGGCGCATCATGCGTGAGCACCCGGAAATGACGCTGGATATGATCCGCCAGATTCCGCACATGCTGGAAGAACCTGCGCTTGTGCTGGAAAGCAGCGGCGGCAGCATGATTGGGAAAACAACGCAGAATAGCCGGATCATTGTTATTGGAACCGTCACAGATACCAAAGGGAACCCCGTACTGAGCGTGCTGGATCTGCAGCCATCCACCGGTAAGGATATTCAGCTGGGATTGCAGGACTTTAACAAGGTAAGCAGCGCCTACGCCAAGACGACCAACCCAAAGGCAATGCTGGAAAAGAGCAATGTGCTGTATGTGAGCGAGGACACAAAAAAAGCCGATGCAGCACTCAACTCCTTCAGCTTCCAATTTGCCACATCAGAGTTGAACCACATCGGTTCTATTGGAAGTATAGCATACGATAATGGGAAAGTCAACATTAAGGGTGTGCCTTTTAACGAACTGCTGAAGAAAAGCAGCGTTGACACCGTGGAGGACCTTGCCGCACGCAAGAGGGCATTGAAAGCAGCGAAGAATGCCTACGAGAACAGCGAAGAAGTACGCCAGCTGAAGGCCGCGCGGGAAAACGCCAAGCGGATGTATGGGCTGTTTGGCGGTGGGCTGCGTACCTGGGAGGCACAGCACCCCGAATGGGGCGACTATGTGGCGAAGCGCAAGGACTACAACCACCAGCTGAGCGCCCTGGACACGCGCAGCGCCGAAATCAACGAGCAGGGAAAAGCTGATCTGCAGGCCCGGCAGAATGCACAATGGGCGGAAAAGCAGACACAGCAGAAGGTCTATAACGCCAAAGTGCAGGAAAGCGGCCTGAGCATGGCAGACTACCACAGGCAGGAAGCCGTAAAGCACTATGGCACCACGGAGAACTTTGAAGCGGCTGCCTACCTGCTGCCGGACGGGCAGATGCTGGACTTTACCGAGGGCAACGCCGGAGAACAGCGCGGCGCAGACCATCGCAATATCCAGACCATCTTCGGCCCGGCGGAACTGGGGCAGAATGCCGCGCAGGCCGATTACCTGAACCGTTTTATCGAGGAAGGGAACATCCGGCTGATGCCGGAAGGCCCCGGCGTAGATATGAGCACCGCCGCCAAGCCGACGAAAGCACAGCTTGCCAAAATATCCGAAATGGCGGAAACACTTGGCCGCAGTAAGGGCAATTTCAGCCTGGATATTACCGGCGAGAACGGCAAACAGGCTGCTGGCAAAACCTATGAAGGACGCATACGCGGTGCCGAAGTCGTGCGGGACATTGAAACCTATTTTGAGACAGGGAAGCTGCCGGAGCAGAGCGAGCTGAACAAGTTCCGCTACAGTGCCGACACTGCACAGTCGGATTCCGATGCCTATGAAGGGCGCGCCTGGCAGGAGAAAACTGCCAGCGAGCTGGACAAACTGCGGAAGAAGCGCACGAAGATCGACAGCCAGATCAAGACCTTGCAGGAGGAAATGCGGATCAGCGGCGGGCACACCGTGGCCGAAGCAGATGTGCAGCGGGCGGCAAAGCGATTCATCAGCGAGAACGGCAGCCAGTACAATGAAGATCTGTTTGCGCGGGAGCTGCAGCAGACCTTTGACAGCATGAGCCGCAGCAAGAATTTGAATGTGCGGGAGGCCATGAGCACCCTGACCGACCTTGCCAAAGGCGTACTGGAACAGAGCGTAAAGATGAATTATGACCTGCGCGAAGAATATGCCCCCGTGCGGGAAGCTGTAAAAGGCATGGAGTGGACTGTGCGCGAGAACAGCCCTGCCTATGACGAGCTGGTGAACCGGTTCGGAGACGGATCCAACGGCAAGAAGTGGGGGAATGTGCGCAAGGCCCTGTTTGGCACATTGAATGTCAAACGCGTTTCCGCAGACGGCCCGGCGGGCACCTTTGATACGAATTTTGAGCTCCTTGCCAAGCAGTTTCCCGGCGAATTCGCTGCGGATGGTGATATCGTAGCCAACGTGGAGCGCCTGATGCAGATCAAGGAAGCCAGCAAACCGTACTATGAGAACATTTACGGGAATGATCTGGACGAAGCCGCCAGCTTTGCCGCGCAGGATCTGTACGATGCCTACATCAAGGCCCAGCCCGTGAACGAGCTGAACCGCGAACAGGTACAGCGCCTGCGGGAGCTGAGCCGCACCTATGAGCGTACCCGTGCCGAGGCAATGGCTGCGCAGAAGGCCGCCTTCGATGCCAAGATTGCCGACATGAAGCAGGAAAGCCGGGAGAACTTTAATGAGCGGATGCAGGGGATCTATGACAAGTACACCGCGGCACAGAAAGCTGGAAACGAGGCGTTGGCTGAGAAGTATCTGCGCCAAATGGAGCAGGGCTACGCCACACGGGCCGCCGCCGAGCGCAGCGCAGCCCTGGAAATGCGCTGGAAGACAAAGAACGACAATGCAGAGCGCATTAAGGCCCGCGACAGCGTACAGAAGAGCGTAAAGGAGCTGCACCGCTGGCTGACGCAGCCGACGGCGGATCAGCATGTGCAGACCCGCATGCAGAAAACAGTGCTGAATCTGCTGAACAGCATTGACGTGAACAACAGTGTGGAAGGTACCAAGAGCGCTGCCCGCTGGCAGGAGGTGATGAAGGACGTACAGCTGATGGCGAAGGACGCTTTGGCTGCCGATGGCGGCCTGAGTGATACGGACGCCTATGCTGACTTCGATCCTGACCTGCCGGAAGCAATCAACGAATTGATGCAGGGGAACGACCATGCCCGCATTGTGGACTTTGATGTGAAGCAGATGCGTCAGTTGAGCGATATACTGACCAGTATGAAAACGAGCATCCGCAACGCCAACAAGATGATGAGCGATGCACAGGGTGCGACCGTAGAAGAGATTTGCCGCAGCAGTGCGATTGAGATGGACGACGAACGCAACGTGCTGTTAAGGGAGCGCAGCCGTCTGGTGCGCAATCTGATGGGCACCCGGACCGGTGATGCCGTAAACGGACTGCTGAACTATGACATGATGGACGCCCGGCGGTACTTTAAGCATCTGGGCGACACGGCGCTGGAAAAGGTATACAAGCCAATCCGCGACGGATTTGACCGGCGCGTGTGGCTGCTGAAATCGGCACAGGAACAGTTTGAACAGATTCGTGGCGATACTGACATCGCCAAGTGGACCGGCAGCAAGGCGGAGAAGCACCGCTTTACGCTGGAAAACGGACAGCAGATCGACATGACGGTAGGTCAGATGATGGAACTGTACAACCTGAGCCAGCGCGAACAGGCGCACGACCACCTGATGGTAGGCGGTTTCACCCTGGTTGATGAGAACGGCAAGAAGACCAGCACCCGCGTGCGGAACCTGACCCCAACAGACCTTGCAAGTATTACCGGCACACTGACAAACGAGCAGGTGAAGATGGCACAGGCCATGAGTGATTACCTGAGCGCCAAGAACGGCCCGGCGGGCTGGGGCAATGAGGTCACCCAGAAGCAGTACGGCCTTGACAAGTTCAATGAAAAGCACTACTGGCCTCTCAGGAGTGACGGAAACCAGACCCGTACAAACGATGCCAGCGTAGGTGGGAATGCCGGACTGTGGGCCATCAAAAACCAGGGATTTACAAAGAACCTGACGAAGTTTGCCAACAACAGTATTTTAATGGGAGATGCGTTTGATACCTGGTCGAACCATGTTGCCAACATGGCCACCTACAACGCCTGGGCGATCCCGCTGAGTGACGCCATGAAGTGGTACAACTGGCACGATGGTGTAGAGGTGAGCACGAAGGAGCAGATCGAAAGCATCGGCGGCAGCCGTGGCAAAGCATATTTCACGACGCTGATGCAGGACATCAACGGAATGAGTGCCGCGCCGAGCAGCACAGGCTATGCCAGCCTGACCAAGAGTCTGACCCGCAACTGGAAGGTTGCAAAAGTGGGGTCGAACCTGCGTGTGGCAATCCAGCAGCCGACAGCTTACCTGCGCGCAGCGGCCGTAATAAATCCGAAGTATCTTGCACAGGCCTTGGCCTACGACGTAGGGCATCTGAAACAGGGCATGGACCGCGCCGAGAACAACTGCGCCATCGCGCTTTGGAAAAGCTGGGGCTATTTTGAAACCAACATCGGCCAGACGATGAAGAACGTACTGACCGGGCAAAGCGACACCCTGGATAAAGTGCGCGAAATAAGTACCTGGGGTGCTGAGATGGGCGATAAGGTGACCTGGGGTACCCTTTGGAACGCCTGCGAGTTGGAAGCACAGGATAAGTACGGATTTAAGCCCGGCAGCGAGGAATCACTGAAATACTGCGGCGACCGGCTGAGTGAGATCGTAGATAAAACACAGGTAGTAGACAGTGTGCTGCACCGCAGCCAGATCATGCGCAGCAAAGACATGCTGACGCAGATGGCCACCAACTTTTTTGCCGAGCCGACCAAGACCTATAATATGGTGGAGGACGCATTCCTTGACATGGCGCATGGCAAAAAAGGGGCCAAGAAGAACTTCGGCCGCGTGGTTGCAACCTACTTTGCGACCGCAGCGGGCACAGCTGTAGCCGCCAGCCTGATGGACGCACTGCGGGTGAAGGACGATGACAAGGACAAATCTTTCGGAGATCGGTACTTGGAAGCTCTGCAGGAAAACTTTGTGGACAACGTGAACCTGATCAACAACATACCGTTTGTGAAGGATATACAGAGTATGCTGGACGGCTACGATGCGACCCGAACAGATCTGGAATCAGTATCCGACATTATAGATGCGGTAAAGGCCTGGCAGAAGTACCTGACCGGGCAGAGCAAAACAACGCCTTACAAACTGCTGTATAAGACGGCCAACGCAATGTCCGGCATCACCGGCATACCGATGGGCACGGCTGTGCGTGAGGCGAAGAGCGCTTATGATCTTTTTACCGGTCTGATGGATCCGCTACGCATCGACCGTCAGCTGGGGCGTGCCGCAGATGATTACACCTATACCGACCTCTACAACCAGGTCAAGGCGGCAGGCGGCGATACCAACGAGATGAAAGCCCTGTTCAATGGGGAAAGCTATGCGGATATGCTGGGCAGCGACAAGGCCGCCAACGTGGACAAATGGCTGAACGCACTTGCGAAGAACACCGCGACGGTCGATGACGCCGGAAAGATGCAGAACAACACCTCTGTGCTGGCCAAGCACATTGATAATGAGATCAGCTATAAAGATGCAGACGGAAATGACCGCAAAGCGAAGCTGAAAGGTCCCGAGTATGTGACCTATGCCAAGACCGTACAGCAGAGCACTGTGAACCTGATTGACGAGTACATACACGGCACAGGCAAAACAGCCAGCGCTGAGCAGCAGGCAGCCTTTGTGAAACGCGCCCGCGAGTATGCGGTGGAGACGGCACGGGAGCAGATCATCTTAGGGTACAAGCCGGATAGCTGGGTGCAAGCCGTACAGAATGTAAGTGGCGGCAAAAATATTGCCGCAGTAATCGTGGCAAGGGAAGCCGCCAGCGGCGCCAAAAGCGATTTGGACAAGGACGGGAATGCCATCAGCGGCAGTAAAGCGGCCAACGGCGTGAAAGCCCTGCAGGATCTGGGCTATGACGCTGCAACTGCACAGGTTCTGTACAACCAGCTGACGGGCGCGGAAGACAACCGTTATATGAAGCTGTACAGCAGCGTGAAGTCCAACAGCACAAAGGTGCACAAACTGGCTGCACTGTACGGTACCGCCGGTGAAGATACGACCTATGCCGGAATGCTGCAGAACCGCAACGCGCAGAAGGTGGACAATTACCTGCTGGAACTTAGCAAAACTCAGGGCAAAGATGTGCTGCCGGATCGAATGAGTGCTGACTTCAAAGCCGGGGACAAAGATGTGATCCTGAGCGGCGAGCAGTACATTGACTATGCTGAACAGCGGACCAAAACCGCCTACACCCTGACAGATGCGCTGCTTCCGAATGCCGCAAAGTACACCAAAGAGCAGCAGGCCAAAATCGTGGCTAACATTGAGGAATACGCTACGCAGACGGCCAAGGCACAGGTGAGCGGTTACGAGCCTTACAGTTGGATCCGAACCGTGGAAGAGCGCGGCGCAACGGACGAAGAGCGCTATGCTTACATTACAGCGAAAACGCTGATAAGCCTTGCAAAAGGCACAAAAGATGCCAACGGCAAGACGATCAGTGGCAGCAAGAAAGCGGCCGCGATCAACAGCCTGAAGCTGGCCGGGTACAATGATGCAATGGCGAAGGAGTTGTATAAGCTGTTTGGGTAAGCGGAAAGTTGCTTGGAAGCTGTATTGAAAATGGAGGGGATATGTGGTAAACTAAAACTGCTAACAATCCTAGTTGGAGAGTTATTCCAACAAAATGCCCGTACCTTACACCTTGGTGCAGGGTACGGGCATGACTGTATGGCTTGTTCTCTATGCTAAAATCTATCGGGAAAATTTCGCGAACCACCCTTGATTTCTACGCCGACACCTCGAATGTTACTATAAAGGAATTTTCTGAAATAACCGCAAAGGTTATAGGTACAACCTTGGAGCGATGTTCGACTGGTAGGGGTACAGCTCCACCAT
>ERZ1034913.379-NODE-379-length-37464-cov-17.558609_pt1 | contig 37464 bp, 42 predicted proteins | sample MGYA00520697_ERZ1034913 | MGnify/ENA primary metagenome ERZ1034913 (study PRJEB33766, sample SAMN09781786) | gut metagenome | biome: gut microbiome | host: Homo sapiens | place: Madagascar | study: EMG produced TPA metagenomics assembly of the PRJNA485056 data...
CTGACCGTGAACGGTGAGAGTGAGCAGAAGGCTTACAACGAAGATGTAGAGGTGACGGCAGAGGATAAGGCTGGCGAGACCTTTACCGGTTGGACGGTAGAAGGCGTTGAGGTTGCGGATAAGAGCAGCAAGAAGCTGAACTTCAAGATGCCTGCAAACGACGTGACGCTGACTGCGAACTACAGCACCAACAGCTACACTTTGACGGTTAAAAATGGTTCCCCGGAAAGCGTAACTGATGAAGTTGGAACGGAAGTGACGCTGACAGCGAATGAACCGGATGGAGGAATGACTTTTGATCGGTGGAAGCTTTCAGATGATACCATTCTGGTATCCGGTGAACTGACCGATCAAGTTATTACAGTCAAAATTCCAGAAGGTGGAGCGACTGCTGAAGCTATCTATAAGAATCTGCCTGTGGCGGAAGACACTTACAATCTGACGGTAGTGAATTGCAAAGCATATAAAGCGGACGATTTACATACGGTTTTGCCGGAAAATGCAAAACTTGAAGAGGGAACGCTTGTGGTTGTAACATTCACAGATACACCGGAAGACGTTTTCGACAAGTGGATTATCGAGAGCAGTGTTGAACTGAAACCGTTGGAGGAGACAGATGAAGAAGGCACGCACAGCATCAAGATTATGATGCCAGCGTGCGAAGTTACTATAACTGCGATGGCAAATCCAGTTGCTCCAGAGCAGCCAGATAATCCCGGAAATGGAAGCAGCGCAGGTGGAGCAGCAGCGGTGATTGGAGGTGTAGTGATTGCAGGTGTTGTAATTGGCGCAGGCATAGTGGCTGCAAATCACTATATCACTACAAACCTACCCAAAGGATTTGATCTTCCAACAACACGCCAACAGCTGGCAGTAGTTCTGTGGAACATGGCAGGAAAACCAGAAGTGACTCCTGCGAAAAACTATACAGACGTTGAAAATGTTGAAGCTCAGAAAGCGGTACATTGGGTCGTTGAAAATCAACTGATGGAGCCGGAAAGCGAGAATGTGTTTGGTGCACAGAAATCGGTTGGCAAACTGAAGATTCTCCAGTTGATGATAAAAACAAACAACCTGATGCAGGCAAAAGTTCAATGATCTGAAATAGTATAATTAAGTTGCCAAAGGCCTCTGTTCTCTTATAGTAGGGAACGGAGGCCTTTGTGTTTTTTCAGTCTTGCTCTGCATAAATGCAGTAAACATGGCAGCGGTGCGATGGCTGCTCTGGAGAAATTCAAGTATCGAGCAATCACAGAGATAACGAATAATCTCAAAATATCCTAGGCACACGCTATCGGGAACTGAAGTGCTTTATGGGCAATGAAACTTTCATAAAAGCAAAATTAGGAAGAAGTTTTCTGAAACGCTGGAATAAAAAACGAAAATAGGCTATAATAATAGCAGGAAGGAGTTGAAAGAATGCTTTGCCAGTTTTCTTTTCAGAATTTTAAGTCTTATAAGGATGAAACTACATTCGATTTCCGTGCAATGGCAATTCCGGAGTTTCAGGATGCCTTGATTCGGCAGGAGAAAGCGGAAGATTTGCTTCCGGTCAGCGCGGTCTATGGCCCTAATGGTGGCGGTAAGACAAATCTGCTTCAGGCATTCTTTTGCCTGATTAACCTTGTCGTAAAGCCAATCCATGCGCTGGAGAAGAATCGACAGCCTATGATCTTCCAGCAGGGCAGCAGTGTGGCTCCTTTTATGCTGGATGAAAGCTCTGTAAATGAGCCTACGATTTTTCAGGTGTTTTTCCGTGTAGGCGAGAAGGAGTACCAGTATTATATTTCGCTCAAGGAAGAAATTGTTTTTGAGTCTCTGCTGTGGCGCACTCTTGGCGGCAAGAAGACGGGTCTGATTTTTGAGAGAGATGGCCAGAAGATTGAATTGGGTGCAAGTATCAGTAAGGCGAGCATCAACTTGGACGTCAATCCGAAGATGCCGTATCTTTCTTTTTTGGCAATCAATTATAATATTCCTGTGATTGCAGAAGTGCAGAATTGGTTTGAATCCTGTATTACGCAGAGCTACGCGAACCCCAGAGAGGAAAACATTGTGTTGGTGTCCAAGAATGAAGCGACCAAGGAAAGCCTGATTCATGCGCTGAATGATGTGGGCATTGATTTGTCCGGCTACCGCTATGATGAAGATAGTAAGCACCTGTTCACACAGAGAACGATCAATGGCAAAGTTTATGAGCTTCCCTTTGAAGCAGAGTCGGATGGCACCAAGAAGATGATTGCGGCTCTGCCGGTTCTGATGGTAGCATTGCAGGAAGGCCGCACGGTAGTTGTGGACGAACTGGATGCCAAGCTGCATCCGAAGCTACTTCGGTATGTGATTCAGATGTTCAAGAACCCGGAACTGAACAAGAAGGGCGCACAGCTGCTGTTCAGTTCTCACGACCTGACCACGATGAAGAATACGGTCTTCCGCCGCGATGAGATTTGGTTTGCCGCAATGAATGATAATCATGAAAGCGAAATTTACTCACTTTATGAGTTCCGGCAGGAGGATAATACTCGCGTCAAGAGCACAGCGGCCTTTGATAAGCAATATCTGGAAGGCCGATATGGTGCAGACCAGTATGTTGCTTATGAATGGATGAAAACTGCTGAAAATTTTTAGGATTATTGCCACAGCTCCTTTTATTTCACTAGAAAATCGGCTATAATAAGAGCCAAGACAGAATGGAATTCTGAAAATCGCATGTTGGAGAGGAACGTTACCTATGAAAATCAAGACACTTACATTAGAAAATTTTATGATTTTCGATTCGATTGACGTGGAGTGGTCTCCGAACATCAATGTGATTTTAGGTGAAAATAGTACCGGAAAAACTACTTTGCTAAAAGCTATGTATTCGCTTGTAAAGCCATACGGACGTAGCGATTTCTTGAAATGCACACAGATGCAGCAAGAGGATATGATTGTTGGTAAAATGGTGGGTGTTTTTCGTCCGGACGAAAAAAAGATTGGACGAATGTCCAGTCGCAGACGTGGTGCACCAAAGAATACCAAAATGAAGGTTTGTACCGCAGAAGGGGATATCATAGAGGTTTCTTTTGGGAGCCGCAGAGAAAACCATGCGGATGTCTCAGTGCGGCATTCAGAAAAAAGTAAACTATGTGATCCTGTATATCTTCCGCCCAAGGAGATGATTTCGGCAACAGAACATTTCCAGAGTTTGTATGAAGAGTATCATATTGACTTTGAAGAAATGTATTACGACCTCACGAGGCTACTGGATAAGCCGCTGAAAAAGGGAGCGTATACCAGCGAGCAGAATGAAGTCCTTTCAAAATTTGAAGATAGCATAAAGGGAAAAATTGTCCAAAAAGATAAAAAATTCTATCTGAATGTAGAGGGCGAGGGCTCATTTGAAATGGGGCTTGTGTCCGAAGGCTATAAAAAGTTGGCAACAGTTGTCTATCTAATTCAGTCGGGAAGCCTTGGAAAAGGATCTGTACTGTTCTGGGATGAACCAGAAACGAATATGAATCCCAAAATGGTAGAGCCGATAGCGCAAGCATTAGGAGCGCTTGCAAGAGCAGGAGTACAAGTCTTTGTTACGACACATGACTATTTTACTATGCAAAGTTTTAATCTGATGGCAAAATATCCACAGGGCAAGCCTATAGAGGTACAGTTTGTTTCACTGTATCACGCAGAAAATGGAAAAATTGCGATGGAAATTGGAAAAGAACTGGCTGACCTTGACCATAATTCGATTATGGAGGAATTTGACGAGCTGTATAATCGGGAACAGGATTTAATTTATGGTACTAACTGAAGGAGAACTGCAATTTACGTTTCCGGGAGAAAGGGCTATCAAGTTTGATGATACCGAATTTTATCGGAAACGGTTCAATAAACTGACAGGCGCAAAAGGCGTGGACTTTATCTGTGATACGGACAATTTTTTGATATTACTTGAGGTAAAGGATTGCCTTGGCAATGAAGCGGAAAATGGTTGGAGAATAGCAATAGATAATACAAAAGTAGACACTTCGCCAACGCCAGTCGATACGGAAGGCAGAGAAAGTTTTGATAATGAAGTGGCGCATAAGGTGGCTATGACGATCTCCTGTCTGCTTGGTGCGCAGACTTTCGGTGAAAATCGTCCATTCCAGCAGGGAGAATTGATTCCGTATGCAAAGGCATTGGAAAATGAAAAAGTTGCACAGCGAAACAAGACCATTTTTGTTATTCTGCTGCTGGAGGGGGACTTCCAATCTGGTACTCGAACCAAGAAAATGAACATGGACAGAATCCAACTCAGCATTGAAAAGAAGTTAAAATGGCTGAATTGCAAGGTCTCGGTCGTAGACGCTGGTACATACAGGAGCGACCTCTTTGAAGTAGAGCGTATAACCTGAAAAGACACTTTATTGTATTAGGTGTGCCGGAATTCTACTTGCAGGAAGAAAAATTGGAGAAGATCATTGCGGAGATGGGGTAAAACACACTGGAAATTCACAAATAACGTATCATCGTTACTCCGAACGCTCTGTAATTTTGGCACCCGCTCAGGCTGCTATCAAAAATCCCCGCAAGTGATCGTGCGAGCGCTTGAAAAGCGCGAATAAAAAACCATAACGCAAATGAACCGCCCCGGTTTCCGCAACGGAAGCCGGGGCGGTTTTTGTGTGCTGAAGAATATCAGGGAATGCAGACGCTTCCTCCGGATGGCGCGTGGTGCTGCCTGCAATTTTTTGGAAGGATAACGAGCACCCTTCCGCTCCCTGCATTTGCGGGGACGGAAAGCATCCGAAGAGCGCTGCCAACAGTGGCAGCGTGGAACATGGCGGTACGATTTGGGCTGTCATATCATAAAGAAGCAAGTGCAGGGCAGACCGTTGAAAAAATGCTGAAAGCATTCTGGAGCCCCCTGTGCTTGAAGCGAACGAACCTGCCGGAAGATCGTGCCGAAGGAGAACCATGGATGATCTTGGCGTTCAGCCGTGGAGAGCGGGGGAGAACCGGAAGCTTTGGCGCGAAAGCACAAATGTTTGCACAAGATAACACACTGCAAACATTTGCATACAACAAAGAAATTTTGCCGAAAACGGGAGGATTGGAGCAATTCAAAGGAGAGAAAAAAGAGTGAAAAGGACAGATTGCTATAAAATTCCGAGAAATACTGTACGTTCCGACAAAAATACGGGGATTGGTTGACAAATAGTTGGGTATGGGCTATAATGCAAACGTAGTTCATCGAAAGACTGACTCGTAAGAGATGAAATCTTAAGAGAAGGAAAGTCGCTGGTGCTTTTGTCTGATAAATGCAAACATTTGCAATGAAGAGAAAAGAAGCGGTGAGGGAAAGTGCAAGGAAAAGACCACGATTCTCACCCGCACAAAGGGAGGTAAAACAAATGGCGCAGATCATGACACGCGAACAGGCAGCAGCTCTGATTCAGGATGGGGATACCGTAGTGATCACGGGCAGCGGCGGCGGCGTGATGGAGGCGTACCACACCCTTGAAGGAATCGAGGAACGCTTTCTGAATACAGGCCATCCCGCAAACCTGACATTGGTGCATGCCTCCGGCATTGGTGATAAGAACAGAGCCGGAGTTACCCGCTTTGCCCACAAGGGCATGGTCAGGCGTGTCATAGGCGGTCACTGGGGCTGGTCGCCGGAGATGCAGGCAATGGCGGTCAACAACGAAATTGAGGCTTACAATTTCTCGCAGGGCGTCATCTGCCACCTGTATCGCGAGATTGCAGCGCAGCGCCCGGCCCTGATCACGAAGGTCGGCAAGTATACCTTTGTGGATCCGCTTCTGCAGGGCGGAAAGCTGAACGAAGTGACCAAGGAAGATCTGGTGGAACACATCAAGATCCATGACGTTGATTATCTGATGTACAAGACCTTCCCTGTCAACATCGCGGTCATTCGCGGCACCTACGCAGACGAGAGCGGCAACATCAGCTTTGATCAGGAGCCTGCACGGCTGGATATGCTGGAGGCTGCACAGGCAGCGCATAACAGCGGCGGCAAGGTCATTTGTCAGGTCAAAGGCATCGTGGCAAAAGGCAGCCTGAGCGCAAAGCGGGTCTGGATCCCCGGGGCATACATTGACGCCATTGTAGTGGACCCCGCTCAGATGCAGACAGGGGAGGGCGAGTATAATCCTGCTTTCAGCGGGGATGTCACCATCCCGATCAGTCAGCTGAAAGCGTTCCCGCTCAATGCACGCAAGGTCGTGGCCCGCCGGGCGTTTATGGAGCTGGAGCAGGGGGCTGTCATCAATCTGGGTTTCGGTATGCCGGATGGCGTTGCAGCAGTCGCTGCGGAAGAAGGCTTTGCAGACAAGGTCACGATGACCATTGAGCAAGGCATCTACGGCGGCATCCCCGCGCAGGGCGCGATCTTCGGCGTGGCGAGCAATCCGGATGCATTTTTGGACGAAAGCACGCAGTTCGACTTTTATTCCGGTCACGGTCTGGATACCACATTTCTGGGTCTGGCGCAGGCTGATGCACGGGGCAATGTCAACGTGAGCAAGTTCGGGACAACGATCTCCGGCAGCGGCGGATTCATTGATATTTCCCAGTCTGCAAAGAAGGTGGTGTTCTGCGGCACGTTTACCACAGGCGGATTGAAAACCGCCATTGAGGATGGCAGGCTTGTGATCCAGCAGGAAGGACGCATCCACAAATTCGTCCCGGCGGTCGAACAGATTACCTTCAGTACGCAGTATGCAGCAGAAGAGCACCAGACCGTCGTGTATGTCACAGAGCGCGCGGTGTTCAGGCTGACCAAAGACGGTGTGGTGCTGACCGAGATTGCGCCGGGCGTGGATCTGGAAAAGGACGTTCTGGCACAGATGGACTTCCGTCCAAAAGTGGCAGAGGATCTGAAGATCATGGACGAATGCATCTTCCGCCCGGAACGGATGCACTGCAAGGAATGACGAATTGGATAAGGAACCGGATGGCATAAGACGCTGTCGAACGATAAAATTCAGAAGGAGTGTGTACCCATGAGCGAAGAGATCTATCTGGAAAAGAAAACTGGCTATGCGATTATGACGATCAACCGCCCCAAGCAGATGAACGCGCTGAATACCGGAATCGTGGAGCAGATCGACAAGCTGCTGGACGAGGTGGAGGCAGATCCCTCCATTCGCTGCCTGATCATCACCGGTGCGGGCGAGAAATCCTTTATCGCTGGTGCAGATATCGGACAGATGGGAACGCCGGGCTATCAGCCGGCCGATGCCCATTATCTGATCACCTGCGGCTACAAGGTGTATAACCGCGTGGAAGGGCTGAAGATCCCCACCATTGCAGCCATCAACGGCTATTGCCTGGGCGGCGGTCTGGAACTGGCAATGTGCTGTGACTTCCGCATCTGCAGCGCAAATGCACGTTTTGCTTTGCCGGAGATCGCGCTGGGCATCATTCCCGGCTGGGGCGGCACGATCCGTCTGCCGCGCATCATCGGAGAAGGCCGCGCAAAGGACATGATCCTTCGTGCAAAGCGCATCAAACCCGACACCGCGCTGCAGTATGGTCTGGTTACCGAAGTGTTTGAAGATGTAGCTGCTCTGCGTGCAGGTGCCGATTCGCTTGCACAGGAGCTTGCCGCAAAGGCGCCCATTACCATGGCAATGGACAAGGAGATGATCAACCGCTCGGTCTTTACCTATAACGACCTGACGGACTCGCTTGCTCTGTCTTACTGCTTCACCACGGCGGACTCCCGCGAGGGCATTTCCGCTTTCCTCGAAAAGCGCACCCCGGATTTCAAGGGCCGCTGAACAACAACGGAACAGGGCTGTATTAGAAGGATCAGCCTGAAAATAAAAAAAGGCTCGCGCCGATTGCCAAAAATAGGAGGATTTATTATGGCGAAGAAGATGATCTCACGACGCAGTTTTATGAAGTGCACCGCTGCCATGGCTGCAGCAGCAGGTCTTGCTGCATGCGGCGGCTCCGGAAACTCCACCAGCACCGCAGCATCCAGCACTGCCGGAACTGCCAGCACGGCAGCCTCGGGCGAGACTGTAAAATATCGCTGCTCCACGAACCACGCGGAGAACTTCAACGTTTCGCAGGCGCTGCGGTATTGGTCCGATCTGGTTCTGGAGCGCACCAACGGGCGCATCGAGATCGACATTTATTACGATGCAGTCCTGGGCGATGAGAAGTCTGCGATCGAGCAGTGCCAGTATGGCGGTCTGGAGTTTGCGCGCGTCAACATCAGCCCCATGTGCGAGTTCGTGGATGATCTGAATGCGCTGAGCATGCCTTACATCTACAAGAACGACGAGCATTTCTGGAAGGTCGCCGAGACGCTCGGCATGGACATCATGCGCAGCGATAAGATGAAGGAAGCCGGTTTCTACGGCCTGACCTGGTATGATGGCGGCACCCGTAATTTCTACAACTCCAAGCATGAGATCCACACCCCTGCAGACATGAAGGGCATGAACATTCGTGTGCAGGAGTCGAACCTGATGATCAGCATGGTCGAGGCGCTGGGCGCAGTTGCGACCGCAATGCCGTATGGCGATGTCTATTCCGGCCTGCAGACCGGCGTCATTGACGGTGCCGAAAACTCCATGGTCCAGTACAAGGAAGTTTCGCACTGCGAGGTGGCAAAGTACTTCACGCTGGACGGTCATACCCGTGCACCCGATATGCTGGTTATGAGCGAGAAGCTTCGCCAGAAACTGAGCGAGGATGATGTCAAGATCATTGAGGATGCTGCAATGGAGAGCTGGGTGTACCAGCGTGACCTGTGGGCAGAGGTCGAGTCAAATGTCCGTGCCGAGCTGGAAAAAGCCGGTAATGTGATCACAGACCTGACCACCGATGAATTCCAGCAGTTCGTGGATGCATGCTCGCCGCTGTGGGAGAGCTACAACGACGGCAAGTATCTGGACCTCATCAATCAGGCTGTGGCAATGGGCTAAAAAGCGTCTGATTTGGCGGTGCTGGGTACAGAGCAGGGCTGCCAAACGATCAAAGGGGTGTGCGGGAATCAAGGATCGTTCCGAATTGCTGATTCCTGCACACCCTGTTTTTTTCGAGGGAAAGAACTTATGATCACGGGAAAAACACGTTATTATGCGATCCTCGGAGACCCCATCGAACAGGCACTTTCGCCGGTGGTGCACAACGCGGCATTTGAAGCACTTGGCATGGACGCCGTGATGCTGGGGTGCCGTGTGACGCCGGAAGAGCTGGAAAAGGCAGTGGAAGGCACCCGTGCGCTGCACTTTGAAGGGCTGGCGGTCACCATGCCGCACAAAACGGCGATCATCCCGCTGCTGGACGAATGGGAAGAAAAAATTGATTTTCTGGGTGCTGTCAATGTTGTCACCTGCAAAAACGGCGTCTACAAGGGCTATAACACAGACGGCGACGGCTTTGTACAGAATATGAAACAAAACGGCACAGACCCTGCGGGCAAACGGGTGTTCCTGTTTGGTGCAGGAGGTGCAGCACGCGGTTTGGGGTACGCCCTTCTGGAAAGCGGCGTCAGCAGCCTGACCGTGTGCAACATTGATGAGCCGATGGCAATGGCAATGATTGGCCCGCTGCGCAAGCGCTTTCCGCAGGCAGAACTGGATTTTGTTCTGCTGGGGGATGAGAGCATCCCGCTGCGCTGTCTGCAGTCGGAGATCCTCGTCAATGCCACCAGCATGGGCATGAATGACTCGCCGTCGCCGCATGTAGACATGGTGCCGTGGACCCGGCTGCCGCGTTCCACGGTCTGTGCGGAGATCATCCATAAACCGTTGGAGACGGCATTTGTCCGCGCTGCCCGTGCCGCAGGCCTTACGACCCTTACCGGAGACGGGATGCTGCTGTATCAGGGCATTGAGGCATTCCGTCTGATGAATGGATGCGATGCGCCGCAGTCCGCAATGAGGGCGGCCTTGCAAGCAAGATTGGAGAGTGAAAAGCGATGAAAAAAATTCGACAGATCCTCATCGGGCTGTTTAACATTGTGTATAACATTTTTCTGCGCTACTCGCAGGCGGTTCTGCTGGTGATCGTGGCGATCGTTTCGGCAGATGTGTTCTGCCGCAATGTGTTGAGCTACAGCATCAAGTGGGCACAGGAGGTCTCCCTGCTTCTTATCGTCTGGATGACCTTCCTGAGCATGGCGATCGGTGAAGAAAAAGATCAGCACATCGCCATTGAACTGTTCTATAATCTGTTCCCGAAGCCCGTCAGGAAGTTCTTTGATGTGCTCAATAAGATGATCCTGGTCGTGGTCGGCTGCTTCCTGTGCTTCTTTGGCACAAAGCTCGTAATGAGCACATGGAGCAGCACCCTTGCCGCTACGAAGTGGCCGGCAGGCGTGCTGTATCTGATGATCCCTGTGGGCGGCGGATTCATGGCATTTTTTGCAGTGCTGGATCTGCTGGGCTGGAAAAAGTATAAAAACACGAACCAATACGGCGATCAGGTGCTGGAAGCGTCATTGGACGATGGCGGTCAGAGCACAGCGACCTGATCGACTGAAAAAATAACAGGAGGGTGAATTATGCAGGAATCTGTTGCTGTTTTCTTGCTGATCGGCTTATTTGCCGTAATGATCATATGCCACCTGCCGGTAACGTTTGCCATGGTGATCGCTACCGCAACGACCATGCTGTACCTGAATATCCCGATGATGACCATGGTGCAGCAGATGGCAAAATCCGTAAACTCGTTCTCACTGCTGGCGATCCCGTTCTTTATCCTGATGGGCGAGATCATGGGCGCAGGCGGAATATCAGACCGACTGCTGAAGTTTGCCAATGTTCTGGTGGGACGTTTCCGCGGCGGTCTGGCCTTCGTGAACGTGCTTGCCTCCATGTTCTTTGGCGGCATTTCCGGCTCTGCGGTTGCAGACGTTTCCTCTCTGGGCAAGATCGAGATCCCCATGATGGAGGATGCCGGATACGATAAGGACTTTTCCATCTGCGTTACAGTTTCCAGTGCGTGCCAGGGACTTCTGATCCCTCCCAGTCATAACATGGTGCTGTATGCAATGACCGCAGGCGGCGTGTCGGTCGGCAGGCTGTTTCTGGCGGGCTATGCGCCCGGCATCCTGCTGGGCGTTGCACTGATGGTGCTCTGCTACATTTTTGCGATCAAGCGGAACTACCCCAAGGGCGATCCCGTATCGTTCAAGGAAGCACTGCTCATCACCAAGGATGCTGTTTTTGCCATCGGCGCAATGTTCATCATTGTGGGCGGTGTCGTTGCCGGCCTGTTCACCGCTACCGAGGCTGCAGCCATCGGCTGCATCTACTGCCTGCTGGTGGCAACGCTGGTCTATCATCAGCTGAGACTCAAAGATATGGGCCGGATCCTGTACAACACGGTCAAGACCCTTGCCATGATCTACAGCCTGATCGCTGCTGCAGGTGCCTTTGCATGGATGATGGCCTACCTGCGCATCCCTGCAAAGTTTACCGGGATTCTGATGGATGTCAGCGACAACAAGATCGTTGTTCTGCTGCTGATCAATGTTCTGCTGCTTGTGCTCGGCTGCATTATGGACATGGCTCCGCTGATCCTGATCATGACCCCGATCCTGCTGCCCGTTGTGCAGAAGTTTGGCATGGATCCCGTTCAGTTCGGCATCATGCTTATCGCAAACCTGGCCATCGGACTGCTGACACCTCCTGTTGGCTCCTGCCTGTACGCCGGCTGCGCTGTGGGCGGTGCCAAGATCGAAAAGGTCACCAAGTGTATGCTGCCCTTCTACCTGACGATGGTCGTCGTTTTGCTGATGATCACCTTTATCCCGGCACTGAGCATGACGCTGCCCAACCTGATGATGTGAGATGCGGCTGACGGAGTGTGACCCTCGGATAAGTCAATTGCGTGCGCTGTATCATCGCCGAGGGAACAGCGCGATCATCCTGACCCAGCCAATGAACCTTTCGTGGCTGCTGGGAGGCAGGATGCAGATCGGCATCGCGGGCAGCGGCGCGGTGTGCACCGCCGTGGTCAACGATGCAGAAGTGGTTTTGATCACCAATAACATCGAAGCGCGACGCCTGCAGGAAGAGGAAGTGGGGGACGTCCCCCGCATCCTCGCCCTGCCGTGGACGGACGGAGAGCTTGCTGTGCAGGCACAGGCTGAACTTGCCGGAAACGCCCCCCTGCGGGAAGCGGACTGCGCAGAGGAAATGCAGAAACTGCGCTCCTGCCTGCAGGGAACGCAGGAGCGGGAAGCGGCGCAGGTCGCAGCGCTGTGCAGCAGCGCCATGGAGCGGGCGGTCCTGCTCATCCATCCCGGCATGACGGAATGGGAAGCTTCCGGCGTACTGTCCGGCTGCGCTGTGGCGAACGGATTGATCCCCAATGTGCTGTTTACGCCTGCGGACGAACACATTGCACGGTATCGCCACGCGCTGAGCGGCCCGTATCCGCTGAAAAAAACGATGATGCTGTCTATGGGAGCTCAGAAAAACGGGATCTATGCAAGCATTACACGGTTTGTCAGCTTTGGCAGACCGGAGGAAACGTTCCTCTCCGCGCAGGAAAAAACGTGTCAGGTGGCAGCAATGCTGTACTCGGAGACTCGTCCGGGCAAAAAATACGGCGAACTGTTTGCACAGCTGAAACAGCGCTATGCCAAAGTGGGGGCAGGCGAGCAGATCGCTCTGCACCATCAGGGCGGCATGGGCGGTTTCCAGACACGGGAAAACCGGCTGACTCCGGATCTGCCCGGACAGGTGCAGGCACATCAGCTCTATGCTTGGAACCCATCGGTGACCGGGTTCAAATCCGAGGATATGCTGCTGGTGGGGGAGAACGAAAACCGGATCCTGACCCGCACGGAAATCTTCCCGCACAAGACCTTTTATTATAAGGATCAGGCATGGGATATGCCGCAGGTCCTGATTCTGTAAAGGAGAACCGTTATGAAACAGTATTTCAAACCGCATGAGATCCTGACGAAAAAAGAACCGGCAGACCTTGGCATGGTGTACACCTCGGTACAGCGTGTGGAAGTGGGAGCGGAGCCTGTTGCGCTGGAAAGCGGAGCGGAAGAACTGTGCTTCATCTGCATCGGAGGCAGGGTGGATTATCAGACAGAGGGACAGAGCGGCACGGCGGTCCAGATGGATATGCTGTATCTGCCCATCGAGTCCAGCATCACCTTCACTTCCTCCGAGGGCGGTGTGCTGATGCGTTACGGCGCACCCTGTACCCGCAGGACGAAGTTCGGTCACATTCGTTTTGCGGATGTGGACAAGGACAGCCGCCACAAGGTGTACGGAAAGGTGGAAAACGGCACCCGACGCGATGTGTGGAACTACATTGACGAATCCTTCGATTCTTCTCGTTTCCTCACCGGCATCTGTCATGGCGCGGACGGCGGCTGGACCGCATGGCCGCCCCACGAGCACGGCAGGGAGCGCGAGGAGACATACGTCTACTTTGGCATGGGCAATGGCTTTGCCGCACAGTTCGTGTACGATGATATGGACCAGCCCATCGTGGCAGCACTGGTGCGGGACGGTGACGTGATCACCATTCCCCACGGCTACCATCCCAATGTGGGCTGCCCCTGCGGCGGCATCACCTATGCGTATGTGATGGTGTCCACCACAGCAGAGGACCGCAAATTTATGGACCTGCGCACGCAGAAGATCTTTGGCGATAAACTGGAGTGATGACCATGAAACAGGCATTGATCAACTGTCCCTCACTTGCAAACAGCAGTCTGCTGGAGCTGGAAGCGGATATCCGCCAGTTCTGGAACAGCGGAGTGCGCTGGTTTCATATTGATATCATGGATGGGCATTATGTGCCAAACCTCTGCTATCCGGTGCGGCTGGTTGCAGACCTGAAAGCAAAATATCCGCAGGCGATCGCCGATGTGCACATGATGGTCACAGACCCTGCTGCCTACATCGAACCCCTGCGCGCCGCAGGCGCAGACTATGTCAGCTTTCACGCCGACAGCACCAATTTTGTGATCCGCAGTCTGCGTGCCATCCGCGAAGCCGGCATGAAAGCGGGCATCGTGATCAACCCCTCTCAGCAGGTGGACGTGATTCGCCCGTATCTGGACTGGGTAGATCTGGTGGTGCTGATGACTGTGGAACCGGGCTTTGCCGGGCAGAAGTTCATGGTGGAGTCACTGCCGCGGCTGGAAGAGCTGGCAAAGCTCCGGGAGGAAACAGGCAAAGAGTTTCTGATCTCCATCGATGGCGGTATCAATTATCCCAACGTACAGCCCTGTGTCCGGCGCGGTGCAAACCTGTTTGTCACCGGTGTCTACACGGTGTACCGTCAACCGGACGGCATCCCGGCGGCATGTCAGCGCTTTGAACAGGAAATGCGGAAAGGTCTGGTGGAGTGATCCGATGAAAAAAGATGCAGCGCTGATCACCGGAGCAAGCCGCGGCATCGGTCTTGCGGCGGCACGGCAGCTGGCAAAAGACGGATACCGGGTGGGGATCATCAGCACGGGCCCGCAGGAGCGCTACCCCGATGCGGTAGCCGCGCTGAAAGCGGACGGTGCAGAGTTCAGCTGGTTCAGCGGAGATCTGGGCAGCAGCGCGGACCGTGCGCGCATTGCTCAGGAGGCGGTCCAAACGCTGGGCGAGATCCGCATTCTGGTCAACAACGCGGGCGTGGCACCCAAGACCCGCACCGACCTGCTGGAGATGACCGAGGAAAGCTACGATCGTGTGTTGGGTGTCAACACAAAGGGCAGCATGTTCTTTACCCAGCTCATTGCAAAACACATGATCGGGCTCTCGATGGAAGGCAGGGTCAAGCGCGGCACCATCGTCAACGTTTCGTCCTGCTCGGCAGATGTGGTGTCTTTGAACCGCGGCGAATACTGCGTGTCCAAGGCGGGGGTGTCCATGCTGACTAAACTGTATGCTGCGCGCCTCGCCCCGGAGGGCATTCTGGTGCATGAGGTGCGGCCCGGCGTCATTGCCACAGACATGACCACCACCGTGCAGGAAAAGTACGACAAGCTCATTGCGCAGGGAGCGTTTCCCATTGCGCGGTGGGGCACGGCAGAGGACGTGGCAAACGCGGTCTCCCTGCTGTGCAGCGATCAACTGGCGTATACCACGGGCAACTATCTGGATGTGGACGGCGGTTTCCACATTCGTACCCTGTGATCTGCAGAGCAAAAAGAGGTGAGGAACAGCGAAAGGGCGGATAAAAAGCTTGCTGGTGCAGAAAGGACTGCAAATCATGGAAACGAAGAAATTTACATTCCGGCGCAGCGATGTTATAATTGTAGGGAGTGGAGCGGCAGGCTTAAATGCCGCGATCGCCCTGAAAAAACAGGGCATACAGGACGTAACAGTGCTTACCGAGGGACTGACCTTTGGAACCTCGCGCAATACTGGCTCGGACAAGCAGACCTACTATAAGCTTACCAGTTCCGGAACCACGCCGGACAGTGTGCGTCAGATGGCACAGACGCTGTTTGACGGCGGCTGCGTGGATGGGGATATCGCGCTGGCGGAAGCGGCGGTCTCGACAAGAGCGTTTTTCCATCTGGTCGATATCGGAGTGCCGTTTCCCTGTAACCGGTATGGGGAGTATGTGGGCTACAAAACGGACCACGATCCGTTCAAACGCGGCATTTCGGCAGGTCCACTGACTTCCAGATACATGACCGAACGGCTGATCGAGGAAGCAAAGGAGCTGGGTGTCCGGATCCTGGAAGGCTATCAGGCTCTGGAGATCCTCACGGCACCGGACGGGGAACAGAAAAAGGCAATTGGTGTGCTGGCGCTGGAATACAAAAAGCAGGAACCGACCTATGTGGTGTTCGGTGCCGCAAATGTGATCTACGCCACCGGCGGCGAAGCCGGGATGTACAAGACCTCGGTGTACCCCACGGCGCAGACCGGCGGCACGGGTCTGGCGCTGCGTGCGGGCGCACGGGGCAAAAACCTTACCGAGTCGCAGTATGGCATCGCATCCATCAAGTTCCGCTGGAACCTCTCCGGCAGCTACCAGCAGGTGCTGCCCTGCTACATCTCCACCGATGAGAACGGCGGCGATGAGCGGGAGTTTCTGGAAGATGCTTTTCCGGATGCGCAGTCCCAGCTCAACGCGATTTTCCTCAAGGGCTATCAGTGGCCCTTTGACCCGCGCAAGACCCGCAGTTATGGCTCTTCGCTGATCGACATCCTGATCTACATTGAAACGGTGCAGAAAAAGCGGCGCGTCTTTCTGGATTATCGGCGCAACCCGCGCTGTGCCCTGACCGATGGCAAAATGGATTACACAAAGCTCAGCGAGGAAGCGTTGGAATATCTGCGGGAGTCCGGTTCCATGCAGGAACTGCCCATCCAGCGCCTTGCGGCAATGAACCCCGCCGCCATCGAGCTGTACCGCAGCCACAACATCGACCTTGCCGCCGAGCCGCTGGAGATCGCCATCTGTGCCCAGCACAACAACGGCGGACTGGCAGGAGACTGCTGGTGGCAGAGCAACATCCGCCACCTGTACCCGATAGGCGAGGTGAACGGCACCCATGGCGTGTACCGCCCGGGCGGCACGGCACTGAACGCGGGTCAGGTGGGCGGCATCCGTGCAGCGACCTACATCGCACACCACGATGCGGCTCTTGCCCCGCCGGACGAGCAGCAGGTGCTTGCGGCAGCCGGGGAACAGATCTGGGCTGCAATGGAGTTTGGTATGCAGGCGCTGCAGCGCGGCGGCAGCTTTGATGTGGCTGCAGAGCGTGCAGCACTGCAGGAGCGCATGTCCTGCTGCGGTGCGGTGATCCGTGGGCGTGAGGCGGTACAGACGGCGTGCGAGGAAGCGCTGCAGCAGCTGCATCGCATCGAGAAAGAAGCATCCCTGTCCACTCCCTTGCTTCTGGGACAACTTTATCGGTTACGGGATCTGGCGGTAAGTCAGTTCGTATATCTGTCTGCGATTCGCAATTACATCCAGCAGGGCGGCAGGAGCCGCGGCTCTTACCTGATCTGCGACCCGGCGGGCGAAAAACCGCTGGGATCGCTGCCGGAGATTTTCCGCTTTGTGCTGGAGGATGGGACGATGCTGCAGACCATACAGGAGGTGGAGTATGCGCAGGGCGCATGCACCTTCTACTGGCGCGGCTGCAGACCGATCCCGGAAACGACCGAATGGTTTGAAAAAGTCTGGCAGGAATACCGCAAAGGCGCGGCATTCCAGTAAATATTTGGAGTAAAGGCAGAGTGGTAGTATGGTAACCATCAAAGACGTTGCAAGGTACGCAGGCGTATCCTACAGTACTGTGTCACGGGCACTTGCGGACAGCCCGCTGGTGGATGCCAAGACCAAGAAAAAGGTCTTGCGCGCGGCGGAGGAAATGCACTATGTGCCCAATCAGATGGCACGCAGCCTCAAGGGCGGCAAAAGCCGCACGGTGCTGCTGATCGTGCCGGATCTGACAAATGCCTTCTTCCCCAAGATGGTTACATGCTTTGAAGAAAATCTGCGCAAGCACGATTACAGCATCCTGCTGGGGATCTCGGACAACACCGAAGAGCAGGAAAACCGCTGCTTCGAGCGCGCCAGCTCCTTTGGGGCAGAGGGCATTGTGTGGATCGCCTGTGATGAGAATCAGGAGCGGATCAGCAATCTGATCCAGAGCACCGATGTGCCGGTGATTCTGATCAATCGCGAGATGGATGTGGACGCTGCCTGCGTCACCAACGACAATCGCCGCGGTGCATGTGCTGCGGTGGAATGCCTGCTGCAAAACGGGCACCGCCGCGTGGCATGTCTCATTCGTGATCTGAACCAGCAGCACTTCAAAGAACGCTATCTGGGCTGTCAGGATGCATTCCGAAAATATGGCATCTCGGACGAAGAAGTAACGTATCTGTGCGCGGAAAATACCAGCACAGCATATGAGGAAGCCCGCAGGCTGCTTGCCGCGCCGAACCGCCCCACTGCATTTTTTGTGTTCAGCGACTGGCTGGCGGACAGTGTGTACAGCGCGGCGGCAAGCCTTGGGCTTTCGATCCCGCAGGACGTCTCGGTGGTGGGCTACGATGACATTGACCGTGCACAGTACATGCTGCCGGCACTGACCACATGGCATCACCCGATCGAGCAGATCGCCACCGTGTCGGTGGACATCCTCATGCGGCAGATCGACGGGGACACCGCTACCCGCGGCAACCACATTGTGGTGCCGGGCAGACTGGTGGAACGCAATTCGGTCCGGGATCTGACAAAACAAGATGATGAACCAGCCCCGGAAGACCCGGGCTGAACAGGAGGATTGAACGATGAGAAAGACTGCAATTGTGACCGGCGGAAGCCGCGGCATTGGTTTTGGCATTGCACTGGAGCTTGCAAAGCACGGCTATAACATCGCGATCCTGGACGTGAATGATCTGGAAGATCCCAGCCGTCCGGATTACAAGGAGAACATGGCAAAGCTGGAAGCCGCAGGGGCAGAATATCTGTACCAGAAGGGCGACACCCGTGCTGCTGCCGACCGCGAGAGCTTTGTGAAGGCTGTGGTCGAGCGCTTTGGTAAGATCGACGTGCTGGTCAACAATGCGGGCGTGGCACCCAAGGTCCGTCTGGACATGCTGGAGACCACCGAAGAAAGCTTTGATTTCGTGGTAGGCACCGTGCTCAAGGGCACCATGTTTATGACCCAGCTGGTGGCAAATCAGATGCTCAAGCAGCCGTGGGACCCGGAAAAAGAGCCGAAACGGGGAACCATCATCAACATCGGCTCGGCATCTGCGACCGTATCTTCTACGAACCGTGTGGAGTACTGTGTGGCAAAGTCCGGCCTGATGATGCTGACCACCTGTTATGCCGACCGTTTGGCAGCGGAGGGCATCATGGTGCACGAGCTGCGCCCCGGCGTCATTGACACGGACATGACCAAGGTCGTGCACGAAAAGTATACCCGCCTCATCGCCGAGGGGCAGTTCCCCATTGCACGCTGGGGCACCCCGGAGGATCTGGGCAAGGTCGCACGTCTGGTATGCGATGACGATTTTGTTTACACCACCGGCAACTACATTGATGTGGACGGCGGATTCCATATCCGCCGCCTGTAATAAGCGATGCGGGCGGCGGTGTACGGTGCCGGGGCGCTGGGAACAGTGCTTGGCGCGGCGCTGACCCGCAGCGGGGTCGATGTGGAGCTTGTGTCCCGCAATCAGGAGCATGTGGATGCACTGAGCCGCAATGGGGCACGCATCACGGGTCTGCGGGAGTGGACCGTTCCGGTAAAGGCGTGCACACCGCAGCAGATGTCCCAACGCTATGATGTGATCTTTCTGCTGACAAAGCAGATGGCAAACACGGCGGCACTGCCCCTGCTGGCAGAGCATTTGGCTCCGGATGGAATCGTATGCGCCTTGCAGAACGGCATCCCGGAACCGGAACTGGCAGCAGCACTTGGTGCGGACCGGGTGGCGGGCGGTGTGGTCACATGGAATGCGGTACGCACCGGGGCGGGGCAGGCACGGCTCTCGCCGCCGGAAAGCTCACTGCATTTCAAAATCGGACTGCTGCCCGGTACAGATCTCCGGAAGCTGGAGCCGGTAAAGGTGCTGCTGGAACTGTTCTGTCCGGCAGAGCCGGTGGAAAATCTGCTGGGTCTGCGCTGGAGCAAGCTGCTCATCAATGCGGCACTCAGCTGTCCGGCAAGCATTCTGGGCGGAAAATGCGGTGCTGTATTGGAAGATGCACGCTGGCGGAGGATCGCGCTGTATCTGCTGCGGGAGTGTGTTGCAGTGGGACATGCCGCCGGTGTGACGTTTGAGCCGGTGCAAGGGTACGATTACCCCGCTGAGCTTGCCTTTTCTACCCTGCGGGAAGAACAGCAGGTGCTGGCGAAGATGCCGGAGCTGTTTGCACTGAATGCGCCTGCCATCCCAAGTATGCTGCTGGACCTGCAGAAAAAACGCCCCTGCGAGATCGGGGCGCTGAACGGCTTTGTCTGCCGCACAGGACGGGAACGCGGGGTGCGGACGCCCTTCAACGATACAGCGGTCCGGCTGGTCCGCGAGATCGCAGCGGGGGAAAAGACATTTTCACCGGAACATGCGGTGGAGTTTGCAGCGCTGCTGCCGGAATGATGGGAGGTACTGATTTTGTCAACATTGGAATTGAACGAAAAGGAAAAAACCGTCGAGTCCATCCCCATGGGACAGAAGGCGTATTATTCCAAGACCATTTCTGAAGCGGATGTCACGCTGTTTGCCGGCATTACCGGCGACAGCCAGCCGCTGAGCACCAATGCCGAATTTGCCAGAACGACATCTGCAGGGCGCTGTGCCGTGCAGAGTGAACTGCTGGCAAGCTATACCTGGCCAGTGTCCACCGAGATCGCCAGCCCCGGTGCAGTGACCATTGATCAGGAGCTGACCTTCTATAAGCCTGTCTATGTGGGCGACACCATCACCGTGGTGGGTGAGGTGACTAGGAAAGTGTTCGAAAAGAAATATGTCTATGTCCGCACGACTGTGTACAACCAGAATGATGAAATGGTTGCGGACGGCTATGTGCGTGAACTGATGAAGGTGCACTGAAAGGAGGCAGAACACGATGGAAATGAGCTATCCCCCTAAAATACTGCATGTGGGCGATTTTGCACTGTTTCCCAAAACAGTGAGCGCATCGGATGTGACACTGTTTGCCGGGGTGAGCGGCGATATGAACCCGCTGTACCTGAACGAGACCTATGGACAGCACAGCAGCTACAAAATGCGTTTGGTCCCGCCCATGCTGATCGCCAGTATGATGGGCGGCGCAGTAAACCGTCTGCTCCGTCCCTCCTCCTGCCCGGTGGAACGCCGTTTTTCGGTAAGAAAGCCGATGCAGGTGGGCGACACCCTTACGACCCGCGCCGAGGTCAGGGAGATCGACGAAGAAAAAGGGCAGGTCCGCGTGGAGCTGACCGCCTACAACGCCGCCGGTGAGCTTGTGATGCAGGGCGAGTCGGTGGAGGATGTCCGGATGTGCAGAGGAGGCGAGGAGCGTTGACGCAGGATAAGTCGGCCACTGCAAAGTGCATACAGGAAATTCGGGTCGGGGATACCGCCTATGCGGCAAAGACCGTGACCGAGGCAGACGTGATGATGTTTGCGATGCTGAGCGGCGACTATGCACCTCAGCACGTCAGTGCAGCATTTGGCGCAACGATGAGCTACCACAGCCGCATTGCCCATGGGATGCTTACGGTGGGTCTGGTTGGGCCGGTCCTGAACAGACTGTGCGGGGATGCGTCCTATACGGCGTACCAGAAGGTGCACTTCAGCAGTGCAGTGCTGCTGAACGATACCGTTTATGTCAAAGGCACGGTGACAGCAGTGGACCCCGAAAAGCAGCTGGTCACCATCGAAGCGACCGCGGCACGCAAAGAAATTCTGGAAAAGCTCGAAGCTGGCACCGCACAGAAGGGGGAGCGCCCGTTTCTGTCTGCAGTGTTCCAGCAGAGCCTTGCAGTATAAAGGGAGGAAAAACACCATGGCAGAGATCCATAAGATCAGCATTTATCAGGATATCGAAGGCACCGAGTTCCCGGCAGGCCGCCGTACCCGCGTTCTGGTGGGTGTGGACAGCCCCCTGCAGGCAGAGCACTATGTGCTGGGTACCGCAAATGTCCATCCCGGCGGCGGTGTGCCGGAACATGCCCATGAGACCGAGGAAACCTACATCATCCTGTCCGGCACCGGTGAGATGATCATTGACGGAGAGCCGGTGCCCATCAAGTCGGATGATGTGATCTATCTGCCCCCCATGCAGCGCCATGAGCTGAAGAACACCGGTGACACCGAGATGCGCACGATTTTTGTGTACGCGCCCAAGATGGTGGTGGAGCACTGGGCACAGGAGTCCAAGGGTGAGCTGCCCATGAAGTAAGTCCCGGCGGGGCAGTCCGCCCATCGGGGGACTGCCGCAAAATGGAATGCAGAGCGGAAAAAGCCTCTGTTCTCATGCAATGGAGAACAGGGACTTTTTGCTTTGCCGGATCCTGAATGGGACAAAGTGCGGCAGAGCGGGCAAATTGGCTGCGCACGACCCGGGTGCCAAACGGCATCCGGCGCTGCCCCAAGGCGGGCAAGTGGGGCGCTGCACGGAGCAAGTGTGAATATATTTCATTCAAACATGAATATTGACACTATGTTTTCATATACGCTTGCGTTTTGTGCGTAACGGGTGTATGATGCGTCACATCAGCGAAGTGCGTTGAAAAGAAAACGGAGACTAACTATTAAAAGTCAAGACCCAAAATGAAAAAATCCGTCTGCCGACCGCTGCCCCTGACAAACAGCATTCAAATGCTGAAATCAGAGCAGTGAGAGCGACGGAGAGAACAGCAAAGCAAGCCCAGCCAGCCCTCGCACGAACAGGATAGCATTTGAATGCTTCGGTTCGTCAAGGGTTCGCTGCGCCAACTAAGTTGTTCTTGGATCTAGCTCAGGCTCAGGAGAAAATCAGGCAGCTGCAAGATATGCCTTGCCGGATTTCTGCAAGGCATAGATCAGCCGCACGAGTTTCTTCATGGCATGGGATAAGGCAACATTGTAGTGCTTCCCTTCAGCACGTTTTTTGGCAAGATATTTAGCAAAGACTGGGTTCCAATGGCAGACATACTTGGTTGCGTTGTAAAGGGCATGTCGCAGGTAGCGAGAGCCACGTTTTTCCATGTGAGCGTAACAGTTTGTGAGTTTTCCGGACTGGTATGTAGATGGAGAGCAGCCAACATAAGCAAGAATCTTGTCAGGAGAACTGAAATTGGAGAAATCCCCGATTTCTGCGAGGATCACAGCGGCGGAGTTTACTCCCATGCCCGGAATCGAAAGAATCGGCGGGTTCAGTTCATCCATGATCTGCTGAGTGGAATCTTCGATTTCGTTAATCTCGGAGGTGAGTTCCTGAATGAGTTTAATGGTATGATCACCGATTTGAAGACGCATACAATACCAGTACCGATGACAGGAAGGGAGGCCCACGCAATATGTGTGATGTGCTTGATAAAGTGGAAAACAGAGGCATCGAAAAAGGCATCGTGAAAGGCGAAAGCCGTGGTGAAAACAAAATGGCTTTACTGGTAAAGAAGCTCCTTGACCAGAATCGCATTGACGATGTAAAGAGGGCTTCTGAAGATGAAAAGAGCCGTGCGGAGTTGATGAAAGAGCTTGGAATCAACTGAAAAGTTGAAAACCGCGATGTGTCGTTATTTCGAACGCTCTGTAATTTTGGCACCCGCCCAGGCTGCTATTAAAAATCCAAGAAAATAAGTTCTTTTCTATGGCATAAATAGTTTAAAAGTGGAATGAGTCCCTTGACTTCTGTAATGGAAGTTAAGGGACTTTTTGATGTACTGCTATTTTGTGCGAGACTCTTTTACATACTCTTCCCTTGTTTTTTGTCGATTCTTACGCTAAAATAAAAAGTAATAAATCGACTTAGACAAAGGAGGGACTCTATATGTCCGAAAATGCTAGACAAGAAGTGGCGGCTCAAAAGCCGCGCATGGCAATATGCTATGACTTTGATAAAACTCTTTCTCCTGATGATATGCAGTCGTTCACATTGATTCCCTCACTTGGGATGAAGCCTCAGGATTTTTGGCCTGAATCTAATCAACTTGCCCAAGACAACCTTATGGATAACAATCTTGCTTGGATGTATCAGCTTGTTGTCAAGTCTAAGGCTCTTAGAAAATCTCTCAGCCGTAGTTATTTCAACCAAATTGGAGGGAAGGTTCCTTTATACAATGGAGTTGGTACATGGTTTGAACGAGTGAACCAATACGGTGAGGAAAATGGTATCGAGGTTCAGCATTACATTATTTCCTCCGGGTTGAAAGAGATTATTGAAGGAAATAGCATCGCCCGGTATTTTAGTCGGATCTATGCATCATCCTATCTGTATTCTGCGGATGGTGTTGCCGAATGGCCTGCACAAGCCGTAAACTATACCAATAAGACCCAATTTATCTTCCGAATTGCCAAAGGAATCTTTGAAGAATACGATGAGAAAGTAAATGATAGCATGCCTGATGCGAATCTATATATTCCTTACGAAAATATCGTCTATATTGGAGACAGTGCTACTGATATTCCTTGTATGCGCCTTGTGAAGAGTAAAGGTGGTTATTCTATTGGTGTGTTTGATCCTGAAAAGAATAAGCGCGAAAAAGTATACCAACTACTCAACGATGGTCGAATCAATTTTTATGCTCCTGCCGACTACTCCGAAGACTCCGAACTTTTCAAGTATATCAAACTTGTCATTGATCAAGTTTCTATCAATGAAAGAATTAAAGCTGAGCAGTATCCCTTGAAAAATCAGGCAAATGTATATGGACTATACAAAAATATGCAAACGATGGCAGATCTTATGAAATCTGCTATACCCCAAGAGGAACACCAAAAGCTCCAACAAGAACTTGATAATATGCAACATCAAATTGAAGGTGTCTAAAGTGCAGCAGATTTTTGCGTGTTTTTGGACAGAGAATCTCCCCTTCTTTTTTGAACGGACAAAACGGTTCCTGAATTACAGTGTATGGAAATTGTTTGCTAAAAATTTTTTCGTAGTATAGAAAGGCTCTTGACTTCTGTAACAGAAGGCCAAGAGCCTTTTGCGTCTTGTTTTGTAGGCGAAAAGAAGGTATAATAATAACAATGACTCACATCTGCGAGGTGATACGATGCTGAACATCTACTTTGGAGATATGCTGGAAGCAATCTACGATACGTCGGTTTATTTCAATTATACTTATGAGGACGAATGGCTAACCACCGATTTTGCAAAAGAGGTTATCAAAAAGATAGATAAATCCAATGTTCTGGGGCCTCATGCAATCGAAAGCCCGGTTTTAGGAGTGATTCCACCAGAAAACTTGTCTGGTGGTACGAAGACATTGCTGCTCATGGAAAATGCCCCGGAAGAAATTTACAATGCCTCAACTTGTGGAGATAACTGTGCACCCTTTATTTTGAAATTAGCGAAGAAGCGAGATCTGACAATCAATCTGCGTCACCTGATGGATTTCGGAAAGAAAAAATTCCCGGTGGACGTAAAAGTTCTGAACACAGGTGATGTGGTGCACAGCATGGAAGAGTTGATGCCGATTGCATTCGAGTTCGTGTGAGGCTATAAGATGAAAGGTAAACATAAGATCGAAGTCCGAAGCAAACGGATCGTTTTTACAATAGAGCTGGAACGCAACATCACGATTCTACGAGGAGACAGCGCGACAGGAAAAACAACGCTGATTAAGATGTTGAGCGATTATGAAACCTACGGAAGAAAAAGTGGAGTAACGGTTGTTTGTGACAAGACATGTAGAGTGTTGGCTGGCGTTTACTGGGAGACACAATTGAATACGATTCGAGATAGCATTGTATTTGTGGATGAGGGCAGTACGTTTGTTTCGAGTCTGGATTTTGCACGTGCGTTCAAGCGGACAGATAACTACTATGTGCTTGTGACAAGAGAAAATCTGAGCACGCTGCCGTACAGTGTAAATGCCATTCTAGAACTAAAAAAAACGACAAGCAAATTCAAGTGCACTTACAATAAAGCATATCCGATTTATGATTCGCTGTCTGCCAGCAACGTGAATCTGGAAAATATTGAAAAGCTGCTGACGGAGGATGCAAACTCCGGGTACCAGCTGTTTACAAAAGTCGGCGAGAAATACGGCATTGTCTGCATTTCTGCGGCAGGAAAAGATAACATCAAACAAAAGATTCTTCCGCTGAAATCAGAGAAAGTTCTGATAATTGCGGATGGCGCAGCGTTTGGACCGCAGATGAACGACATCTATCGTCTGATGCAGGAAGAAAGCGCAAAGTTCAGTTTGTACCTGCCGGAATCGCTGGAATGGCTGCTTCTGAAAGCAGATTTGCTCGGACAGCCGGATATTCTTGAAATTCTGGAACACCCGGCAGATTTCATTGAGAGCAGCGAATTCTTCAGCTGGGAGCGGTTCTTCACCAACTTGCTGGAACAGAGAACGAAAGATATTCCCTATATGCGGTATGACAAGGCAAAACTGCCGGAATTCTACTTGCAGGAAGAAAATTTGGAAAAAGTTATTGCAGAGATGGAGTGAGGTGAACTAAAAAATCACAAATGACGTACCATCGCAATTCCGAACGCTCTGCAATTTTGGCACCCGCCCAGGCTGCCATCAAGAACCCCCGCAAGTGATTGCGTGAGCGCTTGAGAGAGTGCGAATAAAAAGCACCAAGAAAGCATCAAAGCCCCTCGGTTTTCGTAACAGGAAGCCGAGGGGCTTTTTGCTGTGGTGTTGTATATATTATGTAGCATGGTTAACACACAAAGAATAGTGAAAACACATGAGACTTAAAATTTTACAAACAGCTTTTATTTTAAAAAAGAATCAGTTATAATAAAAGCTAATCAAAGAAAAATGCAGTGGCCTTAGTAGGATAGTGTTTAAATGGTGGTATTAAAAGAATGAAGATAATTGAATTTTCAGAACCACTTTGCAAGGGTGCAACGGCATTTGACCGTATTGCTTTTTTACAAGAGAAAATTCGTGAATCTGATGATTCCGAAATTGTGATTCGCATGGAAAATGGGGGGCGAACAGGACTTACATTTGTATTTTTGATAGGATGTCTTCCTTTATACGCAGAAAAATTTAATAAAAAATTGAGAATTTTGGTTACACCTAAAATCTATAGACTACTGTCAAGAATAAATGTTATTGATTATTATCAACCGCCGACATTAGCGAGTGATTCTTATTCAATTGATCAAAATAATTTATTAAAACAACCAGCATTTAAGAAAATACAGACAGCGACGGATATTATCGCATTTGTTAATACAATTCAAATGGAAGCACCTATTCAACTTACAGAGGAAGCGCAAGAACTTCTTACATCGAGAATTGGTGAAGTGTACATGAATGCATTAGAGCATTCCTCGGCCAATATTGTGATTGGTGGAAAATATTTTAAATTCCAAAAAAATAAATACTGCTTTTCCTGCTATGATGATGGAATAGGAATACCGATGAAGGTGAATGGCTTTTTTAAAGATAATGGAGTAAATATGATTTCGGATAAAGAGGCAATTGAATGGGCACTTCAAAAAGGTCATTCTACAAGTGAAAATGATGTGATTCCACGCGGTGTAGGACTTGACTTACTCCGATCTTTTGCGAAATCTAATAAAGCTGCAATTCGAATTTGCTCAGGGAGTGCATTGTATTCTTTGACCTCATCGGGAAAGGAAGGATATCTATCATTGAATCATTCATTTGATGGGACATTATTTGAAATGGACTTGTTTTCAGATTCGATATCATCAGATTGAGTTTTATACTAAGGAGATGCACAGCATGATTAAGGTGTCTAATTATATTCAAACAGCTTTTTCAATGGAGGACGCAGCGGCATTGGTACCAATTATAGATGCAAAATTAAACACGAATTCAAATGTTGTCCTTGATTTTTCTGGCATTAAATTTTTCACGACATTGTTTTTTAACAATGCAATCACAAAATATGTACTTTCATTAGGACCAGAAGAATATAAAAAGAAATTTAAACTGATTAACTTATCCGAGGTTGGAAGAACGACATATGAACACTCATTGACGAACGCAAATTCTTATTATGAACTTTCGGACGATAAAAGAAAAAAAGCAGAAATGATTATTTCTGAAACATTGGAAAACAATTTAAATTAATTTTAAGGTCGTATTTATATGCCTAAATATAATATTCGAGAAATTGATACATCATCTATTGAACCGGGCATACCATTTTTCTTAGATGCAAATATATTATTTTGGCTATATTCGGGATATCCGATAAAAGACAGAGATGCTGAGAAGGTGCAGATGTATTCGAACTTTATCGGAAAGCTAATTCAAAATGGAAATGTATTTGAAACATCTGCTGGAAATGTTCAAGAAATTTTAAATTTGATTGAACGGACGGAGTTTAATCTTTATAAGGAGACTACCAATGGGCAGCTTGGGAAGAAAGAATATAGAAAAAACAATGAACAGAGACGACGGGTGCGGAGCAAAGTAAAAGCAATATATTTGGCAATATGTCAGAACTGCAAAATTATTGATTTGAGAGTGAAAGGGCAAGTTATTGAAAAATTTGCAGATACATTTGCGGAGCATTTGTATGACCCGATGGATTTTTTGATAGTAGAAGATTGCGTAATGCGTGGTCAACGGAATATTATTACGAATGACTTTGACTTTGTGAGCGATCAAAGACTAAATGTATATGTTGTTGAATAAATAACAGGAACGCTCTGTAATTTTGGCACCCGCCCAGGCTGCCATCAAGAACCCCCGCAAGTGATTGCGTGAGCGCTTGAGAGAGTGCGAATAAAAAGCACCAAGAAAGCATCAAAGCCCCTCGGTTTCCGTAACAGGAAGCCGAGGGGCTTTTTGCTGCAAGAAAGAATGATTTCCGGCTTTTTGGGGGAGTAAAACAGCGATGATTCTGCCAAAGAAGCGCGGACAGAGGACTCAGGTCGTTTCTTCGCTGAGGGGACTTTCCGGCCCGAACGCTTCCCCGACGATGGCGTAATCGCCGGATGCCGTGTGGAAAGTGCCCGTCAGGCCGCTGCCGGCCAGAACGCAGTCGGCCTGATAGGAAATGCGGGAGACAAGGGTCTGGATCTGGCCGGAAAAGACGCGCCGACCGGCAGAGCAGACCTGCCCGGAAAACGGATTTGCCCGGTGCAGAAAGTGCAGCGTCCCCTGCAATGCGCTGCCCTGTTCGGTCCATGTGAGCGTCCCCCGGCGCATGCCGAGCTGGGTGGAGACCTGGATCTGATAACGGTGTTCTGTCATGAAAAACGGCTTCTTTCTGTTAGAGTGTCTCCATGATAACAGAATCTTTGCCGCAGGAAAACCAACAAAACGGCACGAATGGGGAGCAATGCGGAGTTATTTGCCGTTCTGGCGGAGCACGGCGGGCAGCGAGGTCATCACGAACTGGGAGAGATACGCGATGGTGTTCTCCTTTTCTTCGGGGGTATGGCTCTCGCGGAACCAGTTGACCAGAATGCCGGCGAAGGCTTCGGTGTAGAAGTCCCGCAGAAAGCGGTGGTAGTCCGGCGGGATGGTGACGCCGCAGTTTGCACAGCAGCGGTCGATCATACCGTCGGCCAGCTCGTAGAAGTCGCTGCAGAAAAAGCGCTTCAGCTCGTCGCGCCCCATGCTGTCGTAGGCGCAGCTGAGGATGTGGGCGTTTTCTTCCACATAGTTCATCACAAAAAGGAGGGCGTCGTGGTAGTTGGTGAGCAGGTCGAACTGCTTGACCACCTCCACGGCCTCCTGTTCCAGCGTCCACTTGAGCAGATCGTAGATGTCGGTAAAGTGATAATAAAAGGTCTTGCGGTTCAGGTCGCACATGCCGATCAGGTCGTTCACTGTGATCTTGCGCAGAGGTTTGTGCTCCATCTGGGCTTTCAGTGCAGCCGAAAGTGCCTTGCGGGTCTGCAGGCTGGCTTCTTCGTGTTTCATAGCGGTATCCCTCCGTTTGGGTTTATTATACAGTTGTCCGGCAAATCTATCAAGGGACAAGTTGACCGGTTCGTCTGGAGATCTGGCACAAAAATACCGGACAAAAAGCAGAATTTGTCCGTATTTGCACAAATGGCCGGAAATGCCTGTTTTATCTGAAAAGTGGCTGTGCTATCCTGTTCCTGTTGATTTTTTAAATGGGAGGGAATGCCAATGAACGAACAAGCCGCACCGAAAAACGATGTGATGCACAAAGTGGCGTGTCAGATCGTGGAACGGCGCAACCTGATTTTTCTGATCGTGGTGATCCTGCTGATCTTCTCGGTCATTTCCAGAAGCTGGGTCAGTGTCGAAAACGACCTGACCACCTATTTGCCGGAGACTTCCGGCACCCGTCAGGCGCTGGATATCATGGAAGAAGAATTCACCACCTACGGCACAGCCGACGTCATGGTGGCCAACATCGGGCCGGAGCGTGCGCAGGAACTGGCCGACCAGCTGGCGCTGTCGCTGGACTACGCCATCATCTTCTCCAACCACTTCCGTGAGGAACACGAGACCCTGCCGTTGAAGGAATCGGTCATTGAAGCGCTGTCCAAGAGCATCCCGGAGATCTCGTCCAGCTGTCTGACCACCGTGGGCGGTCTGGTGGCCATGATGTTCATGCAGTTCAAGATCGGCCCGGATATGGCCATCTGCCTCATCAAGGCCATCGCCTACTCCATTTTGTCGGTGTTCCTCGTCATGCCGGGTCTTTTGATGATCTTTGGCCCCTGGATGGAAAAGACCGAGCACAAGAGCTTTGTGCCCAAGATCCCCTTCGTGGGCAGATTTGCCTACAAGACCCGCAAGATCATCCCGCCGGTCTTTCTGGTGCTGGTGCTGATCGCCTATCATTTCTCCAGCCTGTGCCCCTATGCCTACGGCCTGAACAGCATCAAGACTCCCAAGCTGAACGATGTGCAGATCGCCAGCAACATGATCGACGAAAACTTTACGGCGTCCAACTATGTGGCCCTTGTGACCCCGAAAGCGGACTACAGCGTGGAAAAGACCATGATCACCGAGTTGGAGAGCCATGACGAAGTGGACAGCATCAAGGGCCTTTCCAACATCGAAGCCATGGACGGCTACTGCCTGGAAGACAAGCTCACCGCCCGTTCCAGTGTGAAGGGCCGTGTGCGCGTCAACGGCGTCGTCAAGGGCGAGGTGCACGGCAATGTGTCCGGCATCATGAACGCCGTCGTCAACGGCGACGTGCAGCTGACCGTTCTTTCGGGCAATGTGACGCAGGAGGATGAAGATGAACCGAAACAATAAGCATTTGCGGACGCTGCGGCGTCTGACGGCTCTGATGCTGGCCGCGGTGTTCCGGTGGGCTGTGGCACTGCTCGCTTTTGCCGAGGGCACCGAGGCTGCGCAGAGCGACACCGTTTATATCAACAGCGCGTCCGATCTGGTCAGCTTTGCCCAGCGCTGCGCGGTGGACAGCTGGTCGAAGGGCAAGACCGTCATCCTGCAGGAAGATCTCTCCCTGCAGGGCGTGGCGTGGGAGCCCATACCCTCCTTCAGCGGCAACCTGTTCGTCTCCGACACTTTGCGGGGCAGGCAGAGCCCACCGATTATGAGACGCTGATCGCACTGGAAAACGCCCCCAAGCGGTTCGGGCAGATCACCGTGACCTTCAAGGATGAAGACCATGTTCTGGGTCGGGTGAACCTGGAATACGGCGATTCTCTGGATGAATCCGGCTACCCGGAACTGCCCGCAAAGGAGGGCTGCGCCGCCCGCTGGAACACCACGAAACTGACGGAGCTGCATCTGGATACGGTGGTGGAAGCGGTGTATACGGATTACATCACCGCCCTTGCCAGCATCTATGAGCGCGAGGCCGGCCGGTCTTCTTTGCCAAGGGATCGTTCGGCGACCGCGACAGCCTGACCGTCTCGGTGCGGGATCTGCCCGGAGAATTGCGCAATGCCGTTGAAAGCTGGCAGCTCACCATCCCGGACGACGGGCAGGAGAGTCATACCGTGCGCTATCTGCCCCTTGAAGTCGGCAAAAAGTACAAGGTTTATGCAAAGCAGGGCGGCAGCTGGAAGCAGCGGAGCACCGAGACAATCGGCAGCTATCTGGCCTTCAATCTGCCCGGGAATACCGCAGAGCTGGCCGTCGTGCCCGGCAGCAGCGTCCCGGCCTGGGTCATTGTGACCGCCGCAGCGGCCGTGGTGCTGGCAGGCGGCACCGTTCTGATCCGGCGCAGGAAAAAAGCACCTGTAAAGCAGGCAGAAGAATAACCGCTCATGCGCTGTTGCAATGTGCGCATAAAAAGCACCGAGAAAGCATAACGAACCGCCCCGGTTTCCGCAACAGGAAGCCGGGGCGGTTTTGGCAGTGCGGCCATTTGCAGGCAGATACGGCTGCGGCCTTGACTTTTTGACGCAAAACCGATATGCTGGTAACATTCAAACAAACCGGAAGCTGCACGGAAAAGGAGAAAACGAGGTGCTTTGCTTTGTACAGTGAATCGAAACAGGCTCTGGCCGATCAGCTTGAGCTGAAACGCCCGGCGGTGCTGGCCGTCAGCGGCGTGCATGGCAGCGGAAAGACCACTCTGCTGGAAAAACTGCTGCCCATCCTGCGCGGCCGCGGGCTGAAGGTGGGGGTCATCAAACACGACGGCGGCGATTTTGCCCCGGATGCGCCCGGCACCGACGGCCGCCGGCTGCGGGAGGCCGGGGCCCAGGGCGTGGCCGTGTACTCCGGGCAGCGCTACCTGCTGACGGAGGAGTTCCGCCTGACCGAGCAGGACCTGCTGGCCCTGTTCGAGCGCCACGGCTACGACCTGGTGCTGCTGGAAGGCTTCCAGAACAGCGGCTGGCCCAAGATCGAAGTGGTGCGCAGCGCGGTCTCGGCCGCGCCGGAGTCCATCCAGCCGCTGGCGGTGGTGGGCGACATCCCGGGCGCGAATTTCGGGATGGAGGATACCCAGGCACTGGCGGACTGGCTCGTTGCCCAGATGCCCACGCTGTAACGGAGGCACACCATGAAACTGATCCGTACCGAAGACGCGGTGGGGCAGGTGCTCTGCCACGACATCACCCAGATCATCCCCGGCGAGTTCAAGGGTGCCCGCTTCCGCAAGGGGCACATCGTGCAGCTGGAGGATATCCCGGTGCTGCTCTCCATCGGCAAAGAGAACCTCTATGTCTGGGAAAAGCGCCCCGGCATCCTGCACGAGGACGAAGCCGCCGCCCTTTTGTACAAAGCAGCGGCGGGCCGCAACATCCATGGCACCGAGCCGAAGGAGGGCAAGATCGAGCTCATCGCCGACTGTGCCGGCCTTTTGAAGATCGACCGCGCCGCGCTGCTGGCCGTGAACCGCACACCCCAGATGATGATCGCCACCATCCACGGCGACCTGCCCGTGAAAAAGGGCCAGAAGCTGGCCGGCACCCGCATCATCCCGCTGGTGATCGAGCAGGAGAAGATGGACGCCATGCAGGCCGCAGCAGGCCCGGAACCCATCCTGAACGTGCTGCCCTTCCGTCCGAAAAAGTTCGCGGTCATCACCACCGGCAGCGAGGTGTTCAAGGGCCGCATTGAGGATAAATTTACCCCCATTCTGGTGAGCAAACTGGCCGAATACGGCTGCGAGATGACCTACCACAAGACCTGCGACGACGACCCCGCCGGCATCACCGCCGCCATTCTGGAAGCGAAAGCCGCAGGCTGCGAGCTCATCTTCACCACCGGCGGCATGAGCGTGGACCCCGACGACCGCACCCCGCTGGCCATCAAGAACACCGGGGCAGAGATCATCACCTACGGTGCGCCGGTGCTGCCGGGGGCCATGTTCCTCGTGAGTTATCTGGACGGCGTGCCGGTGTGCGGCCTGCCCGGCTGTGTGATGTACGCCAAGCGCACTATTTTTGACCTGCTGCTGCCGCGCCTGCTGGCCGACGACCCCATTACCGCCGAGGACATTGCCCGCCTGGGCGAAGGCGGCCTGTGCCTGGGCTGCGCCGAGTGCCGCTGGCCCAACTGCGGGTTCGGGCACTGCTGAGAACCCTCTCAGGCGCTGACGCGCCAGAGTCCCCCTTTTGTCGCTTATGCGACATCTTCCCCCGGCCGGGGGAAGTCTTTCCTCAAAGGGGGAGCCAAGGGCTGAGAGAAGCTTCTTGCCTCTCCCTTTGGGAGAGGTGGCATCACGCAAGTGATGACGGAGAGGGCGAGACCGGCTTACTGATTTGATTTATTTTAATTTGAAAGATATAATCGTTATGAGTGAAACGAATCTGACCCATTTTGATGCCGCCGGCAATGCCGTGATGGTGGACGTGAGCGAGAAGCCCGTCACGGCCCGGCAGGCCGTGGCCCGGGGCATCATTACCATGAACGCCGAAGCCTTTGCTGCCGTGGAGCGCGGCACCGTGAAAAAAGGTGACGTGCTGGGCGTGGCCCGCATTGCAGGCATCATGGCCACCAAGCGCACCAGTGAGCTCATCCCCTTGTGCCATCCGCTGCCGCTGACCAAAGTCAGCGTGGACTTCACGCTGCTGCCCGAGCGGCAGGCAGTGGAGGCGGTGTGCACCGTGAAAACCACCGGCGTCACCGGCGTGGAGATGGAAGCCCTCACCGGTGTTTCCACCGCGCTGCTCACCATCTACGACATGTGCAAAGCCGTGGACAAGGGCATGGAGCTGGGCGAGATAGGCTTAGTGGAAAAGACCGGTGGCAAGAGCGGGCACTACGTCCGGGCCGAGGGCGGCTATGTTTGACGCATACGGCCGCGACATCCACTACCTGCGCCTGTCCGTCACCGACCTGTGCAGCCTGCGCTGCCGCTACTGTATGCCGGAGGGCGTGCCAAAGCTTGCCCACGGGGAAATTCTGACCTATGAAGAATTCCTGCGGCTGGCGGCGCTGTTCGCCCGGTGCGGCGTGGACACCGTGCGCGTGACCGGCGGCGAACCGCTGGTGCGCCCGGGGGTGGAGCAGCTGGTGGCCGGGCTGAAAGCCACCCCCGGCATCCGCAAGGTCACCATGACCACCAACGGCGTGCGGCTGGCTGAAAAGCTGCCAGCCCTGCTGGCAGCGGGGCTGGACAGTGTGAACATCAGCCTCGACACGCTGGACGCGGAGACGTTCCGGCGCATCACGGCCCGGGACGAGCTGGCCCATGTGCTGGAAGGCATCCGGGCCGCCCTTGCCAGCGGCATCCCCGTCAAGCTGAACTGCGTGCCGCAGGCGGGCGTGAACGAAGCCGAGCTGGAAACCCTTGCCGCACTGGCAAAGGACAACGCCCTGCAGGTGCGCTTTATCGAGATGATGCCCATCGGCTTTGGGGCCGGGCTGCCCAGCCTTTCCTGCCCGGAACTGCTGGCCCGCCTTGCCCGCCGCTGGCCGCAGCTGCGGCCGGTGTCCGGTGCAGCTTTCGGCGACGGCCCGGCGGTGTACTATACCGCGCCCGGCTGGCAGGGGAGCGTGGGCTTCATCGCGGCGGTGCACGGCAAATTCTGCGGGTCCTGCAACCGGGTGCGTCTGACGAGCCAGGGCTTTCTGCGCCCCTGCCTTGCCAGCGAAACGGGCACCGACCTGCGCGCCCTGCTGCGCGGCGGCGCATCCGATGAGCAGCTTCTGCAGGCCATCCGGGAAGCCGTTTTTGAAAAGCCCCGCGAGCACCATTTTGAGGACCGCTCCATGCCTGCCACCCGCGGCATGTACCAGATCGGAGGATAAACATCATGGGAAAAATTCTGGCCATCTGCACCAGCCCCCGGCGCGGCACCGCCAAGACGGCTGTGCCCAGCGCGGTGCTGACCCCGGAGTGGGGCATCGTGGGCGACGCCCACGGCGGCAGCTGGCACCGGCAGGTCAGCCTGCTGAGTGCAGAAAAGATCGAGGCTTTCCGCGCGAAGATCTGGGTGGATTACGGTGCCTTTGGCGAAAATCTGGTGGTGGAAGGCTTCGACTTTGCCGCCCTGCCGGTGCCCAGCTTTTTTGCCATCGGGGACGCCGTGCTGGAGATGACCCAGATCGGCAAGGAGTGCCACAGCGACTGCGCCATCCGCAGGCAGACCGGCGACTGCATCATGCCCCGCGAGGGGGTGTTCGCCCGGGTGGTCAAAGGCGGCACCATCCGCACCGGCGACGAAATGACCCTGCTGCCCACCCCGGCAGACCTGCCCCTGCGGGCGGCGGTCATCACCCTTTCGGATAAAGGCAGCCGCGGCGAGCGGGAGGATGAAAGCGGCCCGCTCATTGTGGAAATGCTCACGGCCGCGGGCTGCAAGGTGGAGGAAGCACTGCTTTTGCCGGACGATGCCGCCCAGCTGAAAGCCCAGCTCCTGCGGCTGGCCGACGGCCGCCAGGTGAACCTGATCCTCACCACCGGCGGCACCGGCTTTGCGCCCCGGGACATCACGCCGGAAGTTACCCTGTCGGTAGCCGACCGCAACGCCCCCGGCATTGCCGAGGCCATGCGGTACCACAGCCTTACCATCACTCCGCGCGGGATGCTGAGCCGCGCCGCCAGCGTGCTGCGGGGCAAGACGCTCATCGTCAACCTGCCGGGCAGCCCCAAGGCCGTAAAGGAGAATCTGGAATACATCCTGCCCAGCCTTGCCCACGGCATCCGCCTTGCCGCCGGTCTGGACGGCGAGTGCGCCCGCAGGTGATGCTCGTACACAGCACATGAAGTCGTACTTTTGCAGGACGATTCACAATTTGAACCGTTCCACGCGTTATTTTTGGCCGGTTTGCCGCTTGACGGCCCGGCCGTTTTTTTGTATGCTTTTCCATGTGATAATTTGTGCCCGTTCTGGGGGCTTATCCCGGTGGGCGGCACCGCATCCTGTACCGTATCGAACACCCAAAACCATCAAACACAGGAGAGTTTATCATGAACAAGACCAAAATTTCCCGCCGCAGCTTTCTGGCTGCTGCCGGTGCTGTCGGCGCATCCATCGCGCTGACCGCCTGCGGCGGCTCTGCTTCCGGCACTGCATCTTCCGCAGCAGGTTCTGCCGCTGCTTCTTCCGAAGCTGCCGGTGAGAGCGTGGAGCTGATCGTGTTTGCAGCCGCTTCCCTCACCGAGACGCTGAATGCCATCGCCGAGACCTACTCGGCCGATCACCCGGGCGTGACCTTCCGCTTCAACTTTGATTCCTCCGGCACCCTGAAGACCCAGATCCAGGAGGGGGCCGACTGTGATCTGTTCATCTCGGCCGGTCAGAAGCAGATGAACCAGCTGGATAGTACCGCTTCCGCCGATGTGAACACCGAAGGCCTGGATTTCGTGGACAGCGATACCCGCGTGGACCTGCTGGAAAACAAGGTGGTGCTCTGCGTGCCGGAAGGCAATGATAAGGGCATCGACAGCTTTGACGACCTGGCCGAGCACCTGAAGGCGCAGGATATCCTGTTCTGCATGGGCAACAGCGATGTGCCCGTGGGCCAGTACACCCAGAAGATCCTGGCTTACTACGACCTCGACGAGGAAGCACTGGCCGCTGCCGGTGTCATCACCTACGGCTCCAACGTCAAGGAAGTCACCACCCAGATCAGCGAAGCCAGTGTGGACGCCGGTGTGGTCTACTGCACCGACGCCTACAGCGCAGGCCTGACCCCCGTGGACGAGGCCACCAAGGAGATGTGCGGCCAGGTCATCTACCCCGCCGCTGTGTTGAAGAACGCCCCCAACGCAGACGCCGCCAAGGCCTTCCTCGCTTACCTGCAGTCCACCGAGGCCGCCAACGTGTTCGCCAAGGTCGGCTTCACCGCAGTGTAAGGCCTATGGACTGGTATCCCTTATGGAACAGCCTGCGCATCGCCCTCATCAGCTGCGCAGCGGTGTTCTTCCTCGGCATTTTTGCCGCCTACTATATCGCAAAACTGCCCCGCACCGTGAAAGGCGTGCTGGATGTGATCCTCACCCTGCCCATGGTGCTGCCGCCCACGGTGGTGGGCTACTTTCTGCTGCTGCTCTT
>ERZ1034913.380-NODE-380-length-37461-cov-5.955381_pt1 | contig 37461 bp, 38 predicted proteins | sample MGYA00520697_ERZ1034913 | MGnify/ENA primary metagenome ERZ1034913 (study PRJEB33766, sample SAMN09781786) | gut metagenome | biome: gut microbiome | host: Homo sapiens | place: Madagascar | study: EMG produced TPA metagenomics assembly of the PRJNA485056 data set...
GTATCTAGAGCGTTATCAGGCGTTACAGGTAACGTTACAGGTAACGTTTCATCAGCGTTACCTGCCTGTTTCTTTTTCTCTCTATAGCGGCGAACGCGTTCAGCGCTGGATGAGGTGCTATCAGTTTTGAACTGACGCTTTTCCCAGTTCAGCAAATTGAGCTGCTCATCGATGAAGCCCTTCTTGATAAACAGCTCTTTGGTCTGCTTCCAATCTTCATCAGAAATACGCAGGTGAAACGCTACTTCTTCATCATGTAACGTTACATCACCGTTACAGCGCATGCACATCAGCATGATGTAACGCCGCTGCATTGCTTCGCTCATCATCTGCACCTTGGGGTCGTGTGCAAACTCGGCATAGAGCCGGAACCATGGGTTAGACATTTGTTGCCTCCTGTTCACGCAGGCTTGCCACGCACTTGAGCAGGCGGTACATTCGCGCCATGAAGTGCTGGGCTTTTGGTTTGTTCCCCTGGCCGTGTGCTTCAGCCAATCTGACGCCTGCACGCTTTGCGAGAGCCTGCAGGCGTTTTTCTTTTGCGTAGCGAGTCATGCTCATATCGCCACCCTGGCAATGCGTTGGCTGCGGTACGTGTCCGCGGCCTTTGGGATGTGGAAATAGGACGCTTTGACCGGTGCGTGCGCGCTGGACTGGCAGCGCTGCATGTCTTGGGCAAAGGTCTTGCGGGGAATGTCCCAGGCGCTGCGCTGTGTAGGACGTTGCGCTGCTGCTGTATTTCTCACGCTGCACCGCCTTCCTTGCGAGCGCCTGCTAACGCTTTAGCGATCAGCTGGTTTTCTGGAAAGCGTGTAGCCAGCACACTGGGCACATGCTCACGAACCAGATTCACCAACCCCTCTTCTTGCGCCAGCAGATACAGGCGCTGCAGGTTGTCGGCCACGCGCAGGGCCAGCAGCAGGTCATATGCCTGGCTGGACGGGGAATGGGTGCCCGCCGCACCTTGGACTACGATGGAAGCTCCAACACAACCATCAATAGCCACAAGGAGGGCAGACATGAGCGCAGTGCTAATCGCATACGACTTGCACAAATTGGGACAGCGGTACACCGAGCTAAGGAAACTCATCATCGAAACGTTTCCAGGAAGCTGGAACTGCTTGGAGTCGACCTTCATCGTGGACACGAACTGGACTCCGGTTCAAATTCGAGATTTACTGCAGTCCAAACTGGACAGCAACGACGCGCTACTCGTTGTTGCACTGGTCAAGCACGGCTGGGCAACTTTGGGAATGTCCAAACCCTGCACGGACTGGCTGCATTCCAAGGCTTGACCATCGATAGAAGGTTTGAACCCATCCCGGATCAACTTCCAGTTGTCCGGGTGGCACTCAATCTGCGTCGCGTGCAGAAGTTGGAAAGGGATGCCGTTGCGGTGGCAGACAGTGCCAGCAGGCAAAGTGAAGGTTTGCAGCTCAGTCATGGGTCAGGCCTCCGTGGTGGCGGGGGTGGAATCGCGCAGGTAGGCCCAGTCAACGTCAGGGCGCAGCTCTTCGCATGTCACTGCCCGCTTGGACTCGCGCTCAATCGCAATGCACAGCTTTTCTCCCAGCTGCTGCCCCTTGCTGATTGCTTTGCGCAGATAGCCCTCGCTGGTGCCGCAACGCTCCACGAATGAAGCGCGATCTGCTTTACCAAGGCCGTTCAAGTAGGTGAGGAGTGTTTGCATGCTTACATTATTACTGTTTAGTAATGCGATGACAACACTCTTTGGTAATTTACCTAACAGTAACCGAGAATCACCCGATGGTTAATCGATCCGAAGCAGCTATCCGCGATGCAGAAAACAGGCGAGCACGCCTTCGTCAATGGATTGACGAAAAATTCAACGGCTCGCAGGCTGCATTTGTCAGTGCGCACAAACTTAATCAAGGTGAAATCTCAGCACTGCTGAAAGACAAGTCTTTCGGTAGCGTCAAGGCGCGAAACCTTGAGGCTCAGACAGGAATGCCGGAGCAGTACCTAGAGATAAGAGACTCCGCACCTCCAGCGCATCCGATTGAGCTTTTGCGCGCTGACAGAGAAGTTGTCGAAGGCTATGTCCGCCTTCCAGTCCTAGCAGAGGCCGCGGCTGGACATGGCAGGTATCCAATGCAAGAGGTTGTTCGGCACATTGATGTGCTGGAGAGCTATATCCGCCAGCGCTTGAACGCAAACCCTCACACCTTGAAGGTTCTGACCGCCAGGGGCAGCAGCATGACCGGCGTGATCGAAGATGGCGACATCATGTTTGTGCAGCCCACCAACGAGTTCACGGATGACGGCATCTACATCCTCACATTAGATGACCTGGTGCGCGTCAAACGCCTCAGCGTGTCCATGGCCACTGGCAACGTGCTGATTGAGAGCAACGATGGACGCAAGGCGGAAGAGTTGCCGCTTAAAGAGGTGCCACACCGCTTGCATATTCAAGGCCGTGTGCTGGGTTCGTGGTCGCTGCGTAGTTTTGCATGATCGAGCACCGCAGGAAGTTTCGGAGGAAGTGAAGAAGTGACAACCAATCTCCCCCGATGCGCTTGGAATGGTAGGAAGCTGTGACTAGACTCCACGCAACCAGCTCTGCGAGACAGGGCTCAGTGGTGTTTTGAAGGCCAAGTACACAGTCGACCCATTGCGAACTATCAAAAGTACTTTTGACAAGAAGAGAGTAGTGAAAAGTGACTGCGACATCGACTAAAACCAGAAGCTATACCGCAGATTTCTATTGCTTCGAGAAAGAAAATGAAAAGCATAGCTCTGCTCTGGCAGATCTTCTAATCGCGCACAGCGGAGGTCATGCTCCAGCCCATGCGCTTGAGCCGGGTTCAAACGAGCTCTTTCAAGTGCGCAGCATCAGAGCCTATGCAGGCGGCAACCTTTTCAGCGCAGTTTTTGGCCGGCAAATTTGATGAGAAGCCCGAACAAACGGCCGTTGACAGCGATGAAGAAGATGTCGATCTAAAGCCTGGCTATGGGTTAGTTCAGAAAAACCACTTTCTTTTTTTTAAAGACCTAAATTTAGTAGTCTTCCAGAGAAACGGGAATGCTGGCAGGTATACCCACTTTCAAGCATATCTAAACAAACCGAACTTTGAGGGATATACACTTTTACCCGTGTTGACGCGCGACAGCTATTCAAGAATTGAAAATAGCGGACCTCTAAAGAAAATCGAAATATCTGTGCGTCAAACTGCCTTGGCGCTCGACCCAGAGACTGCCCACTTGAAGCACTACATTGAGATGTTTAGGGGAAGCCACGCAGGGCGCATGAAAGTTGTTCTGAGTGGCGCCAAGTCCGGGGGGTTGACAGAGGCTACAAAGGATGCTTTTCTTACCCTAGCAAGATACGGGAGAGCCACTATTGCGCGTGCAACATTAGATGATGGAAATGAAGTGATTGACTTGATAGCTGACAGAATCACTCATTCTATGAACGTCAAGTTGCTTGCAAACGGCCGCCCAGATCCAACGTCGATGTTTCAAGAACTTGCTAGAGCAAAGGATTCTTGTGCCCAAGAGCTACGGCAGTACTTCAATCCCTAGACTCCGATACCTGTGGCTGATAGCCACTATCGTGGCGGGATTCGGTCTGGTTTGGTTCATTTGGAACTCCAAGCTAGCTGTAGAGATTGAAGCTCTCCGTACCTATGCAGGCACCCTAGCCAGTGCTGCTGCAAGCATGAGTGCGCTTGCGTTTGCCGGAGCTGGCCTTCTGTATGCAATACTTTCACTCTCGATGATCAAGGCGCTCCATGATGCAGGCGCTTTGAACAGAGTCGTTTTTGATCTTCTTGCATGTGCTGGACTTTGGCTGCTTTCGCTAGGGTCGGCGCTCTTGGCCGCTATGCCATTTTTCAATCACATCGCTGTTGCCATCATTGCGTCTTCAACATTCGCTGTCGCAGGCATCTTGTATTTCGTACCTCTTGGTTATGCATTCTGGCTGCTGCTCAGCAATGGACCAAAAGAAGTTGCACCTGTAATTGAGCATAACTGGGCAACCCCTACGGAGCTAAATCCAATAGATCCACCCAGTCCCAACACACAATAAAGAGAATGAACTAACCTGCCCGCACCCTGCGGGCTTTTTTACGCCCTCCTATAAGCATTCGGCCTATCCAGCGGATCAATAGGCTCATCCCCAGGCGGCATATCGCTAGGTGGATCAATTGGCTCAGGAGAAGGCTCTTGCTCTCTATGTGGCTCCTTTTTGGTGGCACGCATCACAGTTGTGCCCGCCAGCAGCAGTAAGTCAGTGGGGTGCCACTTCAGGTGGTGTCTCAGCTCATAGATCACCCAAGCCGCCAGGACTACCAGAAGCCACAGGCCAACAAGCTCGTTCATGAGGGATGACATCACAGCTCTCCTTGAAGTGCGTGATGTGCTCATGATCCCACTTTCTTTACACACCTGCAATTGCCGCACACAGCCCGCCCCGAGCGGGCTTTTTTTCGTCTGTGTGGTCATGGGGGGTATGGTACATAAGATCGAAAAATAATTACTTTTTGGTATTGCTTTTTAAATTACCGTTTAGTAATATTCACCCATCGCAGCACCAAACGCGAAACGACCGAAGGGGGAGCGATACGCCCCCTGAACCGAATCGAAGCAAGAGGAAGGTCCAGCTCTCAGGAGCGCAGCAGAAGGTGCACCCAAGCGATCAAGCCTGTGATGAAGGAGGTGCGAGCAAAGCCTGGTCGCACTGAGCAGCTGCCGAGGTCTGCGCACTTCTATGGCCGGGGGTGGAAGCCTGCAGCGGCTGGGAGAACCTGCAGTGTTGGCCGCCACGCGATGCGGCCGCAAACCGAAGCCTTGCGTGCAGGGCTTCGGTTTGGTAGAAGCCATTGAGTACACGTCAATCAATCAGAGCTTATGACAGACACTTCTGGAAAAGAAAGAGAGTTGCATGTTTGCCCCGTGTGTGGCGTCAAAGTGAAGAGCCTTGTAAAGCACAACAACAAGGCCCACGACCCAGCTAGGCTGGCCGCCGCTCAAAGAGCCAGCGCAGAAGTGCATAAGCGGCAGATTGCGGAAAAGAATAGAGCCACGATCGAAAAAGCTCGCAAAGTTTTTATATCTACCCTAGTCAGATGCGACTCATGTAATGAGCGGGTTGAGTTGCATCTGTTACCTGATCACTATTACAAGGTTCACGGCTCCTCCTTGCCCAGGGAAATGCTGGCTGTATACGGGCTTGCATACCCGAAAAATCTCTTTAAATCATCAAAGGAGCGCGAAGCATATTGGAGGACTTCAATGGGCCTGCCCATAGAGAAAGGCAGCGATATTTACGATCGAGGACTGACGGTTCAAGGTGGTGCATACGGCTTAGGCAAAAACCGAAAGCACTGATCCGAAAGAGACAGCTTTTATCTAGCTGCCCACCAAGGCAGTTTTTTCAACTAAACACAAGCAGCTTCCACTAGGAAGCTGTTTTTATTTACCCCCAGCATCCGCGATAGGCGCGCGGCCCGACAGGGGTAAGTGTCGGGGAATTCCTCGGTATAGCTGCCCACGACGACAGCGACCGGCGCTCAATAGTGATTGAGCAAGCTCCAGCCAGAAGGGGCAATTCACAAGATTGGAGATTGACGTGTAGTTGAGGTTGCCCCGTGGGCATAAAGCACCGCCGCCTGGAGCGTCATCCAGGGCGATCATTGAAGCTGAATGCGCAGGCTGATGCGCGGCGTGTTGGAAATGAACCGGCGCAGACGATGTCCTAGGTTGTACCCTAAAGGGCTATGCAACTGCCATGAAAAAACAAGCGCTGCCCTGAGCCGGAGATCAGCACCGGCCAGCTTCAATGATCGTTTTCCGGCCGGGTCGTGGAGTCTCCTCCCATCCCTCTCTTCTTCCCACGACAGCCCCACCGGGCACCGGCCTTTTATTCCCACCAGCCTGCCGCCGCGCAGGCTTTTTTGTTTCTGGAGACTGCCGTATGCGTTTTCCTGAGCCCATCACCAAAGACATTGCACCGCGGTTTCTGAGCGACGAGCAAAAAGCGATTTATGTAGCTGGCTTCAATGAAGCGCTCTACGTCATCAAGCGCATGAACGAGCCACTTCCAGCGCAAGACGAAAAGGAGTCACCCCAATGAGTTGCTACGACACCATGCTGCTCGACCGGTACCAGTCAGAGGTTGACGCAGCCGAAGCACGCGAAGCTGCTATTGAAGCTGCCCAGGACCACGCCCTGAGCATCTTGGAGCGCGAGACAAAGGCCATCACGCCTACCCAGTGGTTCAGCAAGAAGCTCTCAAGCGGCTGGACGATGCACGAAGTCTTCACCGACGCACTGGATGCTGACAGCGACATCACCAGCGCCTTTGCCGAGCTGGTCACGCTTGACCACCCACAGGCCGAGAAGCTGCGCCAGCTGCTGCGGGAGCGACATGCGCACACGCAATACCACCTGATCGTGCCGAGCTATGACCCCTTTTGAGTACACCCCACCACCGACCTACCCAGATCCCCGCAGCCCCGAGGAAGTGCGGGAGCTGCTGGGGCCGACTGAATATGAACACCAGAGTGAGGCGATATGAGCGATCTTCCGGCAGTACTGGATCCATGCTGTGGCAGCCGCATGATGTGGTTTGACAAAGCTGACCAACGCGCCCTGTTCGGTGACCAGCGCAGCGAAACCATCATTGTGAAAGACACCAGCCACCGCGCTGACGGGACCAGAACCCTTGTGATTGAGCCAGATGCACTGATGGACTTCCGTGCCTTGCCATTCCCAGACGAATCGTTCTGGCACGTAGCTTTCGACCCTCCGCACCTTGTTCGCGCAGGTGCTCAGAGCTGGATGGCCGCCAAATACGGAAAGCTTGGCAAGGACTGGCGCGAAGACCTCCGCCAAGGCTTTGCAGAGTGCTTTCGAGTGCTGAGGCCTCACGGCACGCTAGTGTTCAAGTGGAACGAAACACAGGTCAAGGTCAAAGAAGTCTTGGCCCTAACACCAGAAAAGCCGCTTTATGGGCAAGTCAGTGGACGAACGGGAATGACCCATTGGATCGTTTTCATCAAACCACCAGCCGCCCACTGAGGCGGCTTTTTCATGGAGACAAGACCATGCGATACATCTTCAAAGTGAACGGCCAACCGAGCCGTGACTCTTTCCCCACCCGCGAGGCCGCTACTGCAGCGGCCTTTTTGTTTGCTGGCACGCCCTGGGCGGGAATTGTGGTGAGGGTGGCATGACATTGAGCACAACACCAGCCCAAGGCATGGGCCCGAACTATCACCACCTGCATGGCCTGAGCCAGCCGAACCTGCTGCACTGCACAGAGGCAGAGGCGCGCAAGCTGGCTGCTGTGGATGATTTGCTGGAGGCATTGCAGGACATGGTTAGCGACCGCGACTGCTTGAGCGAGGCGACAGTGAACTTCGCCCGCGCTGCCATCGCCAAGGCGCAAGGAGAGCAGGCATGACCCCACCCATCCAGCTCCAGCGCATGCCCAAGCGCAAGACCATGAAGCCCGCCACTGTGCGGGCTTTGTTTTGGTGGGTGGCCACGGTCTGCTTTGCAGTGGGCTGCCTTGGCCTTATAGCGAGGTGCGCCCCATGACACCACTGGAGTGCTCCACCGGAAAGAAGCCGCTGGACTACCAGCGTGCCCAAAGCCTTGCCCGGCGCTCCAGCGCCAGACACGACCACGCCATGACTGCCTACAAGTGCACGCACTGCGGCGCATGGCACTTGGGGCAGCCAGCAAAACGGGCCAAGCCCCTCCCCTTTATCAACCGCAATCACCAAGTGAGGTTTGTATGAATGCGATCGCTGAAGGCGTGCATTTCAACATTTCTTACAGCGCGCAAGGCACGGACCAGTGGAAGCTGGATCGTGCAGGCGTCATCACGGCCAGCATGTTCAAGGTGGCTAGAGAACGTGTCGGCCAGCTATCTGAGCAGCAGCAGGTCCTGGTCGATGCCATCCGCTCGGGAATGTCCCACGCTGATGCGGCTGCCAAGGCTGGCTACAAGACCAAGCCAAAGCTGACCGAATCCGTGCAGCGGGCCATCGATGGGCTGCCAGTGGGCGACTTCTCCGAAGCTGCCAAGAACTATGCCTTCCGTCTGGCCATCGAACGCATCAGCAAGGTGCCATTGGACGAAGGTTTCGAGACTTGGGCCATGAAGCGGGGCCACGAGCTGGAGCCGGAAGCCCGCGCCCGCCATGAAGATCATGCCGGGGTCACGGTGATGCCCTGCGGCCTGGTAACCACCCCTGACAACGTATTCGGGGCCAGCGCTGACGGATTGATCGAACCTGATGGTGGCGCTGAGTACAAGTGCCTGGTGGACCCCCAGCGCCTTCGCACCTGCCTGATCGACAACGACATCAGCGAGTTCATGGACCAGGTCTACGGCGGTATGTGGATCACAGGCCGCAAGTGGTGGGACTTCTGCATCTACTGCCCCGCCCTCGCCCCAATCGGGCGCGACTTCACCCGTTGGCGCGTGCCACGCGACGACGACTACATCAACACCATGGAAGCCGAGCTGCTGGAGTTCAAGCGCTTGGTTGATCGCAACGAAGCCGTTTTGCGCGGCCAAACCACGGAGATTGCAGCATGACCACGAACCATATCCCCCAGGCGCCAGCAGCAAATCAGCGCCCTTTGGCTCAGATGAAGCCCAAGGAGCAGATTGCCCACCTGCTGAACACCAAAAAGGCAGAAATCGCCAAGATGCTGCCCAAGCACTTGAATGCAGAACGCCTGTTAAAGGTAGCTCAGATTGCAGCTACCACCACCCCCGCCCTTGCCAAATGCGATGTGGCCAGCTTGGTCGGCGCCATTGGCCAGTGTGCACAGATGGGGCTGGAGCCAAACACGGTGCTGGGTCACGCCTACCTTGTGCCCTTCAACACCAAGCGCAAGGATGCCAACGGCAATGAGCGCTGGGTCAACAGCGTGCAGGTCATCATTGGCTACAAGGGGTTGATTGACTTAGCCCGCCGCTCTGGCCAGATTGTGAGCATTGCCGCGCACGAGGTCTGTGAGCACGATCATTTCGATCTGGTCTATGGCCTAGACGAAAAGCTGGAGCACCGCCCAGCCATGGGTGACCGCGGCAAGGTGATTGGCTTCTATGCCGTTGCCAAGCTCAAAGATGGCGGCTACAGCTTTGAGTTCATGAGCTTGCACCAGGTGCAGGAAATCATGCGATCCACCCAGAGCAAAGGCAACTATGGCCCGTGGAAGGACAACTTCATCGAGATGGGCCGCAAGACGGTGATCCGCCGCCTTGCCAAGTACCTGCCTCTGTCCATCGAATTCCAGACCGCTGCCGCACTGGACGGCATGGCCGAAGCTGGCAAGGACCAGAACATTGAAAGCACCATCATCGATGGGGAATTCACGGTGATGCCTGACGACGCCCCTCACATGCAGGCGGACGAAGATGGCGTGATCGACGCACCGGCAGCACCAAGCCAAGCGCCCGAAAAGCAATCCCTTGGCTACAGCAAGCAGCAGGTGCTGGACATGATGCTCAAAGCCAAAACGCTGGACAAGCTGGACGAAGCCGGAGCGCTGATTGAGTCCTTGCCCAACCAAGCCGACCGCGACGAGTTGAATGCCAAGTACGACGCCTTGAGCGCTGACCTGCAGGCATAAAAAGATAGCTACTACCGCAAGCCTGCTCTAACCAAGCAGGCTTTTTCTTTTCCAACCACAAGAAAGAGAGAGGCAAATGGCCTTTGAGATTGAAGACTTCACGCCAGTGAAGATCACCAGCGTCAACCCACGCAGCGAACGCCACGGCCCGGAGGAGCTGCATCCTGCTGTGGATCTGCACATCAGCCTGACCACGGGCAACAACATCCTGACCGCGCTGGACGGCAAACTGCTGGACGCGCTCTACACCAAGAACGCGAACGCTGACCAGGGCGGCCAGCAGAGCCTGGATGGCGTGGAGGAAGTCAGCAGTCTGCCAAACCTGAAATTCCCGCTGATGGGTGCGCTGAAGTGGAAGAAGGATCTAGTCGGCTACACGCTGACGGTCCAGCACGGCGTGGGCAGCGACATCGTGCTCAAGGGCTGCAAGGTGAACAACTTCACCATCGACCCGAAGGAAGGCGGCAGCGTAGACCTGAAATTCCGCGTGCAAAGCAGCGATGTTGACGAACGCACGCTGGGCAAGCTCGGCCTGCTGGTACAGAACGAAGTGGACGTGATGCTGCTGGCGCCCGAGGCCAAGCAGGACGGCCAGCAGGACATTGAGAACCCGCTGCCTTACACGCTCGACGAAAGCGACAAGCAGGTGGAGAACCCCTTCCCATCGGCGCTGACGCCTGAGCAGGCACTGGCTGATGCGTGTGCGGCTGAGGCAGCTGTGCACTGACCAGTAACCACCATGCAAGCCCCTCCCGAGGGGCTTTTCTTTTGGAGAATCCGATGCAGCTCAGAATCTTTGGCGAGGCAAATAACGGTCTGGAAAAGCTACTGCAGCAAGCATCAGAAAAGCTGCAGTCACATCCAAATCTGCGTCGTTCACTGCCAGATGGCGGCAGTGAGATTTCATGCCGATTGCCAAGCGAATACAAACCGAGCATGAACCCTTGGGCTACAGAGCTTCGGGCGCGACTATCAAGAGAGTGGGTGCTGTATTCGATTTCCGAACACTCGCAGGGCGTTAGCGGAGGATGGACAGGAACATGCATTCCTGATCTGCTCTATCGCACATTTCTTACCGCATGGCTTAGAGATGCATCACCCAAGAGCAGCGTCATGCAGCTCGAGCTTTTCTAGCACCTCCAGAGGCATGAGCACAGCGCCCAGCTGGGTGCTGCCCTGATTCCCCTGACCATGGAGACCGACATGCTTGCACCAGCACAAGAACAGATACCCATGAACCGCGCCCAGCGCAAGGCTTACGACAAGCTGCAAAAGTCAGCCGCTTTCAAGAAAGCCAGCCCGTACCGCCAAGCTGTAGAGCTGCACCGTAACGGCTTGGGCTTCCTGATTCCCAAAGATGTCTACAAGGAGGTCAGCGTACCAAACCTCAAACCCTTGGTGCTGCTCAATGACTGCAGGCCGTACCACGAAACCGAAGTGGTCGGCCAGCTGATCAAGATCCGCTTTGCATACGAACGACTGAAAGACGGCACGGCAGACAAAAACGACTTCGACCGCGTAGGTGTAGCCATCAACCTGGCAAAGGTCCGCGCCATGGAGATTGACGAGACTCTGGCGAACGCACTGGAGCGAGCCCAGGATGCCATGACGCGCTGCAAGGACCGCTATCAGAGGCATGGTCGCTTTGGCTTTGATGGTCCGGGCCTGCAGGACATGGAATACGCGATCGAGGCCAACGAAGAGATTGTCACGCACAGCAGTCCCAAGCAGATGGACATGGCCATGCAGGCAATGGTTGAAGCCCTCAGAAAGCAAACAGGCTACGGCCAACAGCTGGCCGCGATGCTGCTATGACCCCGGCCTACATCCGCTGGCGCTGCGAGCGCATCGAGCAGCTACTCAAGACCATGGGCAGGCGCGAAGCTCTGGAAGTCATCAAGGCTGAGGAGCTGGAAAAGCCATGGGAGCACGACCCACGGCCAGCACTTCCCTTGCCCATGGGAGGCCCGCACGGCCTGAACCCACCACACCTGCAACCCGCCTGAGAGCGGGTTTTGTTTTATCAGGGCTGCCTACGCTAGTTTGGCCAGTTACCCAGCGCTGAAGTCAGGACAAGCTGGCTGTTGGCGAGCTGCGGCGAAGCTGCTTGTCTGCATACATGGCTTCATCGGCCAAGCGCAGCGCTGAATCTACTGTTGTATCACCGCCTACGCTGATCACGCCCACGCTTGCGCCGCAATAGTGAAGGGTTCGATTGGCATCAAGTTTCACATCGACTACCGATGCTTCGCGCAACCGCTTTTGAACTGCTCGGAGTACTGGTACCGCATCCTCTTGAGCAGTGGGCCCTGGAGTCACCATGACCATTTCATCGCCTCCAATGCGCGCCAGTGTGTCGCCCGTGCGCAGGCTGTTTTGCATCTGCTGGGCTACGGCCTGCAGCAGTCGATCACCCACGGCATGGCCGTGCTGGTCGTTGATCTGCTTGAAGCCATCCAAGTCCACATAGGCCACTAACACCTGCGAGTCGTTGCGCGCCGCACGCGCCAGCAGGCGCTGCAGCTCATCAATCAGCGCAATGCGGTTAGGCAACTGGGTCAGCGCATCGGTCAGCGCCAACTGCGTGAGCATGGTATTGCGCTCTTGCAACTGTTGCATCAGTCGCTCGCGCTCGATCTGCTGAGCGATTAGTTGGGCAAACAGCTTCAGCACAGTTTCTGTGCCCTCGGGCAAAGTGGCACGATACGCGCTGGCTGCACATAGCGTGCCATAAACCTCGCCGTCGGACAGACGCACAGGCACGCTGGCATAGGTTTGAATCCCCAGCGCCTTGGCAGCCTGCGAGTCGCCCCAATGCGATTGCACGTCCTCAGTGCACATGCGGTTTTCATTTAGTGCGCGTTGGCACAGCGTGTCATCCCAGGGCACATCGAGGCCCTCTGGGATCTGCATCTCCTTGCTGTTGCGTGCGTACAGCACGTGCTGTACGGCCTTGGCAAAGTCGATTGTCGTCAGGTAAGTGGACTCCAGTCGAGTGACATGCTGCAGCATCTCCAGCAATGGCCGCACAAGTTCTTCTTTAGTCTGGGCATGGCCAAGGGTGTCAGAGAGTTTTTGCAGCAAAAGTGTCATAGCAATTGTGTCTTGAAGACTCAGAAGAATGCATTGTGCGAAACAGTTATGAACGCTGATGTCAGGCAAAGTTGTAAGCGCCTTGCACAACTCCTATCGCAACATACTGCGTACTCAGTGCCCCTCGCATCCTATCCTTCCACTCAGGCAGATACAAAAAAGGCGTAGAGAAATATCAACTTTGATAGCTGCTAGCGCTTTCTAAATAAGTGCCAAAGGCACTTTTCACTTAACCCACTAGCCCGCCCGGTGCAAGCCGTGCGGGTTTTCTTTTATCTGGAGAGAGAAATATGCACACCTACGAATCTTGGCGTATTACGTACCAGTCCGCCGAACAAGCCGCCCGCGCTGCATACCAGGAATGGCAGCGGGCAATAGCCTGCAAAGGTTGCCCTGTGCAGCAAGGCACGCATGTGCCCATGGGGACCGTAGTGCACCCTGATGACCTGGCCGTGGACGCGCTGGCCGCAGCCATGAAAGCCAAGCTTGCCCGCCAGCGCGCCAAAGGCTACGGCGGCTGGGACACAGACTGCACGCAGCAGCGCCTGTCCGATCTGCTGCGCGGGCATGTGGACAAAGGTGACCCAGTGGATGTGGCGAACTTCTGCGCGTTCCTGCTGGCCCGTGGCGAAGGGATTGCAGCAGCACAGCAGGGTGTGCCAGAAGGATGGAAGCTAGTTCCAGTGGAGCCGCAGGACGCACAACAAGCTGCAGGCGCAACGGCGATCCGATTTGACACCACCCTAATCAACAAGATGTGGACTGCAAACAAGGTGTATCGCGAAATGGTTGCAGCCGCACCCCAATCGCCTGCCACCCACCCCACCACGCAGGGGCTGGATGCCGACACGCAACACAACGCAGACATTGGTGCCGCCGTCATGCGTGCATGCAAAGATCTGCCAGAAGGTGCAGAGATTCAGATCTATCTGGAGCGAGGCGCCGGCACCGTCCACATGACCGACTGGGACGGAAACGAGTTTGACCACTTTAACGAAGACCACGAAGACTTTGCATGCCAAATCAATGCCGCAACTGATGGCGCGATTGCTGCAAAGCAGGTTGCAGCCCAAGCCAAGCAGGCAGGTGTGTGATGGCCAGTAGACGCAAACGCCAGCGCGGCGATAAGCGCGACCGCTGGAATGAGCCCAGCAACGACGAATAACCGCCCCGCAAGGGGCTTTTTTATTGCCTAAACCATGAAACACACAGAAACAAGTGAAACGCCACTGAGCACTACTGTGCAGACCTCTATCGAACCGGAATGGGTGTTGGCAAGCAAGTACCAGGAGCTGACTGGCGTCACCCCCATGGCCATTCATCAACGCAGGAAAGAAGGCAAATGGCTTGATGGCACGCACTGCGCTGTCATAGGCCGCCGCCTTTATGTAAATGTCAAAAAGGCCGACGAATGGATAAAAAGCCAAATATCAAAACCCCGCCGGGCATTTTGATTCGTGAGCTTATTTCGGGCCCACGAATTCAGATTGCCTTTTCATGGAACGGGCAGCAGTGCAGGGAATTATTGCCGCCTTGCACCATCAACAAAGCAGCGATTACCTATGCAGAAAACCTGAGAAACGAAATCAGGAGAAAAATCGCAGATGGTAGTTTTGAGTATGCCGCCTACTTCCCTGAAAGTCCCAAAGCTCAGGTGCAGAAAAAAGAACTCTGCCTCATGGAGGACATGCTGAACAACCAGCTGCACCTCTATGAGAAGCAGGTTGCCAACGGCCAGATGTCGCCCTCTACCTACCGTGGCTACTACAAGAGCATCACCGGCGAGCGCATGCGCCACTGGCACGGCTGGAAACTGGGAGACGTTACACCTTCTGCCCTGCGTGACTGGGTTAGCGACATGGACTGCACCAGCAAGGCCATCCGCAATATGCTGATCCCGCTGCGTTCGATATTTGAGGATGCACTCAACGATGGGCTGATCACAGTAAATCCATTTGAGCGCATTGCATTATCGAAACTGATTCGACAAACCAGCAAAGCCAGCGATTATGTGGTTGACCCATTCACGCACGAAGAACGTGCTGCCATATTGCAAGCCTGCCGTGCTGATGAATGGCCGATGTTTCAATTTTGGTTTGAAACAGGCCTGCGCCCCGGAGAGTTGCAGGCGCTGGAGTGGCAGCATATTGATTTTGAGCATGCCATCGTGCGTATTGAGCAGAACCAGGTCGCTGGCGTTATCAAGGGCCCAAAGACTGAATCCGGCAGGCGCGCCGTAGATCTCAGCCCAGATGCCCTGGAAGCCCTCAAGGCGCAAAAGCCCATCAGCTTCATGCGCGGGAAACGGGTGTGGCTCAACCAGCGCACGCTGGAGCCGTGGGAGACAGATGTCCAGGTGCGTAAAACAGCCTGGCTGCCGCTGATGAAGCGTGCCGGCATCAAGTACCGCAACCCCTATCAGATCCGGCACACCTACGCCTCAACGCGCCTGACCGCTGGGGCGAACCCCTGGTACATCGCAGACCAGATGGGGCACGCCGATGTGACCATGGTCTTCAAGACCTACGGCAAGTTCATCCGCGAAGACTTCCAGAAGCCCAGGGCGACGCTGAAAGCCGTGAAATAGCATCGGTGTGAATTCGGTGTGAAATCGGTGTGAATTTCAGCACAACGACACACAATAAAAAGAGCAAAAAATAAGGCCACACAGTGATTTCTCATTGTGTGGCCTTGTGGTGGGTGGTGGAGCTGGCGGGAATTGAACCCGCGTCCGCAAGCCTTCGTCAGGCAGATCTACATGTTTAGTGTTCTGATTTGAATCTCACCCTGTACGCCGCGCAGACACACGCTGCAGACAAGGCCAGTACCCTTGGATCTTGCCCAACACTAAGGTACCCAGTGCCAAGCCAGCTGATGTGAATTCCCTTGCAGCCGAGAGGTATTGCTACCCCTTTGCCCAGCCCATCAGCGTGCTGTTGCAAGGCTCACCGGATTTAAGCGGCGAGTGCGAAACGTTCGTCGTTTGCAGTTAGTTTTGTGAACCGAGATTTACGAGCGTGACTCAAGCTCGACATGCACCACACTGATCCCGAACCCACGTCGAAACCAGGACAGCCCCGTAGCTGTCTATTCTATGCCAATCCCAGCAGCTGTGTGAGCTCAAGCGGTGAATTGATGCTGAAATCTGGCTTCCAGGCCGTCACACTGTCCACACCCCCCAGATAACCATAGGCTGCAGCAATGGCCTGCATGCCTGCGGCGCGGGCGGCAATCATGTCTCGCTCATCATCACCCACGTAGATGCAGCGTGCGGGTGCAATGCCTGCACGCCGTGCGGCTTCCAGCAAGGGTTCTGGATGGGGCTTGGAATGCGCCGTCGTATCACCACAGACCACGGCATGCGCTGCAGCCAGCACGGGCTGGCTTTGCACAATGGGTAAGGTAAAGCGTTCTGACTTGTTGGTGACAATGCCCCAGGCGATGCCCTGCGCCTGCAAGGCCGCGACAAGTTGTGGTACCTGCGCAAACAGCTGGGAGTGCTGGCCCATGCATTGTTCGTAGGCGACGAAGAAGGCTTCCTTGAGCAGTTCAAAGTCAGGGGCTTCAGGCGTCACGCCCAGCGCAATGCGCAGCATGCCGCGCGCGCCTGTGCCCACAAAGGGTCGGTAGCTGGCCTGCGGCAGTGGCTCCATGCCACGCGCAATGCGCAGCTGGTTGGCGGCAAAGCCCAGGTCAGGCGCACTGTCGAGCAACGTGCCGTCCAGGTCGAACAGCACGGCATCTGCATTCAGAATCTGGCTCGACATCAGGCGGGGCGCTGCGTAGCAATCATGTAGTTCACGCTGCAGTCGTCATTGAGCCAGTAGCGGCCCGTCAGCGGGTTGTGCTGCAGGCCCTTGGAGTGTTTGACGACCAAACCGGCCTCACGGCAGAAAGCGGCCAGTTCGCTGGGGCGAATGAACTTGTCAAACTCATGCGTGCCCTGAGGCAGCATCTTGAGTACATATTCCGCCGCCACAATCGCCAATGCGTAGGACTTGGGATTGCGGTTGATGGTGGAGAAGAACACCCAGCCGCCGGGCTTGACTAGGGTTGCACAGGCACGCACCACGGAGGCAGGATCGGGCACGTGCTCCAGCATTTCCATGCAGGTCACCACGTCAAAGCTGGCGGGGCACTCCTGCGCCAGTGCTTCCACAGCCACCTCGCGGTACTGAATACTGGGCGTGCCGGTCTCCAGCGCGTGCAGCTGCGCCACGCGCAGTGATTTGGTGGCCAGATCAATACCCATGACCTTGGCACCCTTGCGCGCCATGGAATCGGCCAGAATGCCGCCGCCACAGCCCACATCCAGCACGTCTTTGCCCTGCAGCGCAGCGTACTCATCAATCCACGCCAGACGCAGTGGATTGATCATGTGCAAGGGCTTGAACTCACTGTTGAGATCCCACCAGTGATGCGCAAGGCTTGAAAATTTTTCCAGCTCGGCTGGATCCACATTGATCGAATCGGTCATAGCGCAGATTGTGCAACGAGTTCCAGCCTTCAGCCAAAAAGATGGCGACATCGCGCAGGCTTCCTGCAGCGCAGGTAGACGGCATCTGGCAAGACCGCACTGGCTTTGCGCTGCCAGGGCTTGGGGTAGCATCCTCGGGCAGCCTGCCAGGTGCAGGAATGCGCATATTTCTTGCTTGTCTGTGCGTCTGCTGAAACTGTCTGTAATCACCCATGAACTCTGAAATCGGCGCTCTGCGCACAGCCTATCGCCAGGAAAAAGCGGCCATCACTGATGTACTGCGCACCCCTGCTGCCAACACCCGTGGCATTCGTTCGCTGCTGCAAAAACTCTCGCGCCTGACGGACCAGCACCTGCGCGCCCTGCGTGAGACGGCGCAGCTGCCTGCGGAAGTCAGCCTGATTGCCGTGGGCGGCTACGGGCGTGAACAGCTGTTCCCCGCCTCAGACGTCGATGTGCTGCTGCTTTTGCCCGGTGAGCATACCGAAGCCCACCCGCACCTCAAGGCAGATCTGGAGCGTTTTATTGGCAACTGCTGGGATGCGGGGCTGGAAATTGGCTCCAGCGTGCGCACGGTCAGCGAATGCGTGGCCGAAGCCAGAAACGATGTGACGGTGCAGACTTCGCTGCTGGAAGCGCGCCTGATTGATGGCGATGCCGCCCTGTTTGCCGAGTTTCAGCAGCAGTTTCGCGCAGCGCTGAACCCACGGGACTTTTTCACGGCCAAGACCCTGGAGCTGCGCCAGCGCCACATCAAGCATGAAGGCACGCCCTACTCGCTGGAGCCCAACTGCAAGGAGTCACCCGGCGGTCTGCGAGACTTGCACACCATCTTGTGGGTGGCGCAGGCTGCAGGCCTGGGCAATAGCTGGCGCGAGCTGGCTGCCAGCGGTATTGCCACGGACTATGAAGCCATGCAGCTGGAGCGCAATGAGGCAACCATCAGCCTGATCCGCGCCAAGCTGCACGCCATTGCAGGCCGCCACGAAGACCGCCTGGTGTTTGACCTGCAGACCACGCTGGCCGAATCCTTTGGCATTCAGAACCACACACCTGCGGGCAAGACCATTCCCGTGCGTGCCAGTGAGGTGCTGATGCGCCGCTACTACTGGGCCGCCAAGGCGGTCATGCAGCTGCAGCAGATTCTGCTGCTCAATATTCAGGAATACCTCTACCCGAACAACGCCGGACTCAAATACATCGACGAGCGCTTTTATGACAAGGACGGACTGGTCGAAGTCTCCAGCGACGATCTCTACCAGCGCGACCCACACGCCATTCTGGCCACCTTTTTGACCTACCAGCGCTCGCCCGGCTTGCGCGATCTGTCTGCACGCACACTGCGCGCGCTCTACAGTACCCGTGATCTGATGGACAACAGCTTCCGCCAGGACCCGGTTAACCACCAGACCTTCATGCAGATTCTGCAGGCCCCCAGCGGGCAGACGCATGCCTTCCGCCTGATGAATGCCACCTCGGTGCTGGGGCGCTATCTGTGGTCGTTCCGCCGCATCGTGGGGCAGATGCAGCACGACCTGTTCCACGTCTACACCGTGGACCAGCACACACTCATGGTGCTGCGCAATATGCGGCGTTTCTTCATGGCCGAGCACGCGCACGAATACCCGCTGTGCTCGCAGCTGGCCAGCGGCTGGGACAAGCCCTGGCTGCTGTACCTGGCCTGCCTGTTCCACGACATTGGCAAGGGCCGCGGGGGGGACCACTCTGAAATTGGCGCCATTGAGGTCAAGCGCTTTGCACGCCAGCACAAGATGAGCAAGGACGACGCTGAGCTGGTGGAGTTTCTGGTGCGCACCCACCTTCTGATGAGTACGGTGGCGCAAAAGCAGGACACCTCTGACCCCGACGTCATCCGCGCCTTTGCCGAGAAAGTCGGCAATGAGCGGCGTCTGACGGCCCTGTACCTGCTCACCGTTGCCGATATTCGCGGCACCAGCCCCAAGGTGTGGAATGCGTGGAAGGGCAAGCTGCTCGAAGACCTGTTCCACAACGCCCTGCGCGTGCTGGGCGGCCGTGCGCCCGATGCGGAGTCCACCGTAGAAGCCCGCAAGCGCGATGCGCTGCGACTGCTGGCGCTGACGGCGCAGCCCTATGCCTCGCACCAGGCGCTGTGGGACACGCTGAATGTGAGCTACTTCATGCGGCATGAGCCCGATGACATCGCCTGGCACACACGCCAGCTCTCGCGCCATGTGGGCACCAAGGAGCCGATTGTGCGTGCACGCCAGTCGCTGCTGGGCGAAGGGGTGCAGGTCGTGGTCTACACCCCGGACCAGCCCGATCTGTTCGCCCGCATCTGCGGCTACTTTGACCGCGCTGGCATGACGATTCTGGACGCGCGCATCCACACGGCCCGCAATGGCTATGCGCTGGATACCTTCCAGATTGCCCATGAACAGCTGCAGACCCACTACCGGGAGCTGACCACGCTGATTGAAAACGGCCTGCCACAGGCCATCCAGAGCCAGGAGCCACTGCCAGCGCCCATCAAGCGCCGCCTGTCGCGCCGTGTGCGCAGCTTCCCCATGGTGCCGCTCGTCTCGCTCACGCCCGATGAAAAAGCGCAGAACTGGGTGCTCAGCATTTCTGCCAGCGACCGCGCAGGGCTGCTGTATTCCGTGGCACGCATCCTGGCCGAGCATGGGCTGGATGTGCAGCTGGCCAAGGTCTCCACACTGGGTGAGCGGGTGGAAGACAGCTTTCTGGTGCAGGGCGAGCACCTGAGCAACAGCGCCAAACAGCTGCAGATTGAAAAGCAGCTGATTCAGATGCTGCAGGAATAAGTCTGCATAAAAAAAAGAGCGCCCAGCGCTTGATATGCAAGGGTTTCAAATAGTTTTCTATCTGAAACCCTTTATATATCAGCGCAAGGCGCTCTTTCTATGGAAGCAGCCGTCAATAATGCGGCGGAATTTCGTCGCGCATACTGACGCCAGCGCCGGGCGCAGCCTCTGGCGTGCGCTTGCGCAGTTCACGCAACTCATCGACCAGCACATCGATCTGCTTTTGCTGGCGATAAATCGTCATGTTCAGCTGCTCAAGCAGATCGTCGGTATAGCTGGCTTTGACCTCCAGCTCCATCACGCGCGCCTCCAGCGCTTCCAAGGCAGTGTCACTCATGCGTTCAAAGCCTTTGCCAGACGGGCTACGCCTTCGCGGATCTTGTCCTCATCGGCCGTCGCAAACGACAGGCGCAGCGTGGACACATCAGGGTTCTGGCTGAAAAACGGAGCACCGGGCACGAAAGCCACGCCCTGCTCGATAGCGCGCTTGGCCAGCTCGTTGGCATCGGCCAGCTTGCCGCCCTTACCTGTCAGGCGCACCCACAGGAACAGACCACCCTGGGGTTCGGTGAATTCCACGGCATCGCCCAGCTCGCTGCGCAGCGCATCCATCATGGCCTTGGCGCGCGATGCGTAGACCTTGCGCACCTTGGCCAAGGTCGCGGGCATATGGCCTGCCTGCAGGTATTGCGCTGCCGTAGCCTGGGCAAAGGTGCTGGTGTGGGCATCGCTGAACTGCTTGCACATCACGGCCTTGGCCAGCAGCTCAGGGTTGGCAATCAGCCAGCCAATGCGCAGACCGGGGCTGAGCACCTTGGAGAGCGAACCGCAGTGCGCCAGCCATTCGCGGCTGCCGGGCACCTCCGGCGACAGCGCCAGCAGGCTGGCAGGAGGCGGCGCATCAAAGTACAGATCACCGTAGGGGTCATCCTCGACCACCAGCGTCTGGTACTTCACGGCCAGCTCCAGCACGCGCTTGCGACGCTCCAGGCTCAGTGTGGCACCGCTGGGGTTGCCGAAGGTGGGAATCAGGTAGACCAGCTTGGGCTGGTGCTCAGCGATCAGCTTCTCCAACTCTTCGACGATCACGCCGTTGCCATCTACCGGGGCGCTGATGACTTCTGCACCATACAGACGGAAGCACTGGATGGTGGCCAGGAAGGTAGGCCCTTCCACAATCACCTTGTCGCCAGGGCTGACCATGCACTTGCCCAGCAGATCCAGCGCCTGCTGGCTGCCCGTGGTGACGATGAGCTGCTCGGGCGCGACATCCTTGGCACCTTTGGTGGCCATGAAAGCCGCCAGCTGCTCACGCAGTGGACCAAAACCTTCGGTCGCGCCGTACTGCAGTGCCAGGCCGGCATTTTCCTGCAGTGCTTTCTGTGAGGATTGCGTAATGCCATCCACATCAAACATGGCGCTGTCCGGAAAACCGCCCGCAAAGCTGATGATGCCGGGCTTGCCCAGCAGCTTGAACAGCTCACGGATGGCGGAGGTTTCCACATTGTCCAAACGTTGTGCGAAATGCATAAAAATTACCTTTCGTTTCAAATTATACGAACCTAATTTAGGCGTTGTTGCATAAATCGATTTCAGGCCAAGCCCCCCCAACCCCAGCCGTGGCTATGCCACGGCTGCCGTCTGAGGACGGCCCAGTTCTGTAAATCGATGCAAGATGGCTGCTCGAATGTGCAGCACGCCCACTTGTCGCTCAAAGGTACGAGACATCAGCCGCTCACCCAATCGTTTGATGCAGTTCATCTTGGTTTCCACCAAGCTGCGCCGGGCCTTGCCTGTCCCGCGATCTTTATCTACGTGCCAAAGCGATGGAGGCGATTGCCTGCTTCATACAGGAAAATCTGGAACAGGCCGAGATGCCGTTACCTGTGCCAGGTGACCGGCAACGACTGATCGAAGCGCGCGCACTGCTGGAGCAGAACTATGGCCAGGAGTGGAGCGTTCAGTCACTGGCGCGCGCAGTGGGACTAAACGAAAAACGCCTGCAACAAGGCTTTCAGGCGCTCTACGGCTGCTCGGTACATGCCTGCCTGACGCGCATCCGGCTCAACGCTGCGGTCGCCATGCTCAAACGCGGCACTAGTGTCACCGAGACCGCCGCTTGCTGCGGTTTCGCCAACCTCAGCCATTTCAGCCGCATGTTCCGCGGCCACACTGGCATCACACCCAAGCAATGCGCCCTGGGCATCAGCCCGCGCATTGTTCAGCAAGACGCTCCCCCGTTTTTGCTCTGATCCGTCGAGCCATACCGCAGGGCGCCGTGCGTTGCGCAGGCACCCTCATGGCGGGCAACGACGATGGCCAGCACGACGTGCTGTGAAGCGTCTTCTCGCCACGAAGATCGCACTGCAACAAAAATCCTCGATATGTCAAATTTTTTCCGGAAACCGTTAGCAAGGTTTGCAGAACCTGGGGATGATTTAGCCAGAGAAGTGGGATTACAGCGGACTGTAAGCTCCTGCGCGAAACGCAATCTTAACTTGCATGTTTTGACCCATCACCACTCCTGAAGGAGCGCGTGACTTGGGGGGGCCGGTCTTGGCCGGTTCGCAGGTTTCTTTTTTTATCAAAGTAATTACTTCTCATTCGCACTTTTATTAGCATTAAAAGACTGGAGAAAAGTCAATGGCTTTGCGGTTGGGGATGGGGAGGCGCAATCAGCCTCAGAAGGTTCGGTCGGAGCGCGTGTCTAACGGAGACGCCATGCGTTTCCGGCCCAAGCGCTTGTGCTTGGCGATGGCCCTGGCATTGGGGAGCCAAGCCGCACTTGCGCAGACCGCTCTACCCTCGTCATCAGGCCTGGCGACAACCACAAGTACCAGCGAAGAGAACAGCTCTCACGAAAACCCAGGTAGTGCAGCCATCACCCTGGATACGGTTACCGTCACCGGCACCGCTGAAGAACAGGAAAAGAAGATCGGCAATACCACCGGGGCCAGCAAGGAAGATGTAGAGCGGCGCGGTGCCAGCCACATGAGCGACCTGATTGACCAGATATCAGGGACGTCGGTCAACAGTTTGTATGCCAGGCCGGAAGTGTCTGTAGGGGTGCAGGGGATTGCGGGGCATGGGCGTGTTTCTCAGTCGCTTGAAGGTATTAACCAGAATTTTCATGCATTCACCCGTGACATCGGCCAGACCGGCTCCATTTTTATTGATCCGCAGTTTCTGAAGAGCATTGAGGTCACAAGAGGCGGAAGTTCAGGAACTGGTGCATTGGGTAGCCTGGGAAGTTCGGTAGATTTCAAGTATCTCGATCTGGAAGATATTCTGCGCCCAGGCAAAGATTTTGGTGGCATGGTTCGGGGTTCAACCGGCTTCAGTAAATATAGCAATGGTCAAGAACCATCTGGGTCGTTTTTCCTTGGTGGGCGCAATGAGCGCTGGGAGGCAATGGTCGGTGCGTCGCACAGCAAAAACGACTTTTATAAAATTGGCGACAACATTAGCAACGACGAGCTAATGCATGGCATTCACGGTAGAAATCTGTGGTTTTACCACGGTGCAGATTCTTCAATTCACGATATTAATCAGCACGGTCCTTGCCGTTACCATGCGAATGGATATGTAGGGATGAGCAATTGTGGCCTAACTACAGATCAAGCAAAGTGGCTTAAACAAGCCGCCAAAAATCCATTAAAGGGAACGCAAAAAGAAACCGACTCGCAGATGTTAAGGCTGCGGCATTATTTCAATGATGACCATGACCAGAGTCTGGAGTTATTTGTATTCTCAAGCAAAGCCAAGTACGAAACAGACCAACAGCCGTCCATCTGGGTTCCCGTCAATGAAAACTCTACCAAGGATAACTGGTGGGTTGATGGTGAGGCTTCTTGGCATGACTATCCTTGGTCTGTCCGAACGCAGCTGAGAAATCAAGTGGCCAGCTTAAAATGGAAAGGTAGCTTTTCAGAGATATTCAATCCTGAAGTGCAAATCTTCCATGAAAGACAGGATCGCAAACAAAACTGGACTGGAGCTAGTGATGGTTTTTCCGCAAACCAACCGCTTCACTATTTCACCGATGTCGGCTCAACAGGGATAAAACTAAGTAATACAAGTCGCTTGGAATCAGAAGTTATCGGCCCTTTTCGTTTGGATGCTGGATTGGAGTTTAGGCAAGCCAGAAAAAAGGTCGATAGCGAAACAGAGTCAGAGTATTACGAAAGATATCTGTTAGAGACGCAGGGGCGTGATGTCGACATAATGCGATTTGACCCTGACTCACGTACAGACACTCTGGGATTGGCCCTTTCATTGAGCACGGAAGGCCCTGGCCCGTGGCAAGCGAGTGCAGGGATCGGCTTTCAACGGGTTTGGCTTGATGTGTTGAACCCGGTGTTTACGGAAGGGAACATTGGTCAAGAGGGTGTTGTTTATGGCGTATCGTATTGGCGAAAATACTACCGCGGCTTGGGTTACTCCGGAAATGAGTTAAGAGAACTTGCGGCAGCAGCCACAGCAGAAAGCGGAGCCAAAATTAAGACTGACCCACAGTACGGTAATCTCCGGACCGTTAGAGGACGGCGAGATCATCAGTGGAATCTCAAGTCTGCCAATGTGGGCGTTTCATATAGTCCCCCTGGAACTGGCCTGACTTTCTATACACAAGCGGGATATAGCGAACGTGCGCCTACCAGCAATGAAATGTATATGCATGGAGAACTCAACCGGGCAGATTTCTATGCAAACCCCTATCTTGAGCCAGAAAAAAATCTCTCGCTGCAACTGGGGATGAACTACAAGAAGGAAGGTTGGCTTTCCACAAGTGATCGCCTGGATGTAGGGGTGAACTTCTACCGCAATCGCATCCGCAACTACATCACATGGGGGCCCATGGTTGCTGAAGGCTACCCTTGGCCAGGCATAGGCAATGATCAGGCCAGCGTCAATAATCTCAATCCCTTTGTTCGTCAAGGCGTTGAGCTGAATCTGGCGTATCGGCAGCCTTTGTTTTATGTGCGGACTAATCTGACTCTGCCTATTCGACACGACAACAAGCTTTGCTCTTGGCAAGTGCCTAGTGGTAGAGCCTACCAAACAGGGACCACAAGTGATGGAGGAAACTCCTACACCGATATTGGCAAAGGAAAACGCCTTTGCTATTCGAGCTGGAACTGGATGGAAGCAGGCACGATTGAACCCATTCGGGGTAGCCTGACTGCTGCACTGACCCCAATGCAGGGAAGGCTGGAGCTAGGAGGCACGATGCATTATCGCGGTAGGCAACGCGCCGCCTACTGGTATGACAGAGATGTCCAGGATAATTATCACCTTGGGATGCAGGCAGGACAAACCCAGCCCATACCAAGCCAAAGCCAGTTTATTGAGACCTATCTCTGGCCCAAAGTCATCAAGTTCGACTTGTTTGTCAATTACCAATTCAACGACCAGTTAAGAGCCGGAATTTATCTGGCCAATGTGACCAACAAAATGGAAGCCACACCCACAGCATGGGGGTACAACTTCTACCCTGGTCGCACTTTGACGGCCAATTTGGAATACCGTTTTTGATGGTTAGCCGCTCTGGTCATGGTGACCAGAGCATATTTCGCCGGTGTGGCGACCGGCTTGTGAAAAGGAGAAGACATTATGTCTTTGAAAAGCAACGTCACTGCATGGCTGGGTGACTATGACAACAGTAACCAGACCGGCCCCAATGCCACGAAAAGCATTGGCTCCATTCTGACGGTTGGGAATGACTACCACACTGGTGGCGTTGGAACGCTTTATAGCATCTACGATCCCAATAGCAGCCTCCCATATGAAATCTACGATTTCAAGGTATATGCGGGGCAAGGGCTGGATTCCGTCGGACCCGGTGCCTTCGGTTCCAAGTTCGTCCTGGAGTCAACGAGTGGCTTCTCGTGGGATACGGTCGATGCCAACAACAATGGCAAGTACGAGTTCGTGACGAGCGGCAACCTGAATACCCTGAAGCTGGGTTACGCCGCAGATACCGGCTACGCTCCGGCACAGGCTACGCTGACCGCATTCGACACCTCCGAACCCCTGCTGGTGGTGAACAACTTCAACGTGGCGGTGGACTACGTGGCGCTCAATACCTTCGGCGTCGCGAACGGTAATGCCGCAATCACGGTGAATGCTGGCAACCAAGGTCTCTTCAGCTACCCGCAGTACTACGAAAAGGTCACACTGAACTCCGCCATCATCTACGACTTGACGTTCGATGAAGCGGCGGCTGCCACCTCGACTTTCGAGTATGTACTGGATGCCTACCTGAGTGGTTTCTCCGGTGGCGCAATCACCAGCGCAAGCGACATCAGCGTCATCAACAGCTACTTGAGCGCCAACGGCAGCAGCGTGTCGTTCGACTACTACGCTACCGCACCGAGCAGCCTCTCCTCGGTCGAGGCGTCGACTGCGTTCGCAGAAGTCGAAAGCGACCTCCTGCTGGCCGCGTAAGCAGCCATTCCAGAAATGCATGGAGGTCTACCGGAAAGACGGTGGTGATTTTCTGACGGGAAGAGCCACCGCCCGACCGGGGCAGTACCGGGGCCTGGTGCGTTTTGGCCAGGCTCCGTTTTCCGGAAGCCGTCAATTCTAGCGGTTTGCGGGAAAACCTGCAAAAGCAACTTGCAGGCAACTTTTCGGCTTCCCCGCCTTTGTGGGGAGGGGGATTCTTTTTTCCGTAAAAAGGGCTGGTGATGTGATGACGGCAGGCAAATCCCGGCCGGCAGGGGGTGCGCGCGGCGAATTGGCCGGTGCTCTGCTGACCTACAAGCGCAGTTTCGTACACATTGGCGTGTTCTCGGGCGTCATCAATATCCTGATGCTGGCCCCGGCGCTGTACATGCTGCAAGTGTATGACCGGGTACTGGCCTCCGGCAACGAAATGACGCTGCTGATGCTCACGGTCATGCTACTGGGCATGTATGCCTTCATGGGCGGGCTGGAATGGGTGCGCTCACTGGTCGTGCTGCGCCTGGGCACGGGCTTTGACCGCAAGCTGTCGCCGCGCATCTACGATGCCGCCTTCAGCGCCAACCTCAAGACCGGCAAGCTCAATGCCGCCCAGCCACTGGACGATCTCCAGCAATTGCGCCAATTTGCCACCGGCCAGTCACTATTCGCGCTGTTCGATGCGCCGTGGTTCCCGGTGTATGTGCTGGTGATGTTCTATTTCCACCCGGCGCTGGGCTGGTTCGCCCTGGGCGGCACGGCGCTCTTGATGCTGGTGGGCTGGATCAACGAACGGGTCAGCCGCCCGCACCTGAAAAAAGCAGGGGAACTGGCGATCAATTCCCGCCGCGATGCCGGGGCCAACCTGCGTAATGCCGAGGTGATTGCCGGTATGGGCATGCTGGCCAACCTGCGCCGCCGCTGGGCCGAGCAGCACCTGGGTTATGTGCGTGAGCAGAACCTGGCCAGTGCCCGCATGGCAAAAATTCAGGGCTGGAACAAGGCGCTGCGCATGGCGGTGCAGTCGCTGGCCCTGGGCCTGGGGGCCTGGCTGGTGCTGGAACACCAGATGACGGCGGGCATGATGATTGCCGGCTCCATCCTGCTGGGCCGCGCCCTGGCGCCCATCGACCAGATCATTGCCGCATCCCGTCAATGGACGCAGGTGAAGGAAGCCGAGCGGCGCCTGAGCCAGTTGCTGGAGGAGTTCCCGCCGCTGGCCAAGGGCATGGACTTTCCCCGGCCCGCCGGCCACCTGGCGGTGGAGCAGTTGCTGGCCGCCCCGCCCAGCCAGACACAGCCGGTGCTGCACGGCATCAACTTCAAGCTGGCCGCTGGCGAGACCCTGGTGGTGATTGGCCCCTCGGGCGCGGGCAAGACCACGCTGGCGCGCTGCCTGGTCAACGCCTGGCCGCCGCTGCGCGGCAAGGTGCGGCTGGACAGCGCCCCGCTCGACCAATGGCGGCCAGAAGCGCTGGGTGCGCTGATTGGCTACCTGCCGCAGGACGTGCAGTTGTTCGCCGGTACCGTGGCCGAGAACATCGCCCGCTTCGGTGAGGTGAATGAGGCCAAGGTGATCGCCGCCGCGCAGATGGCCGGCGTGCATGAGCTGATCCTGCAATTGCCCGAGGGCTACCAGACCCGCCTGGGCGAAAACGGCATGGGCCTGTCCGGCGGCCAACGCCAGCGCGTGGGCCTGGCCCGTGCGCTGTATGGCGAGCCGTGCCTGGTGGTGCTGGACGAACCCAACGCCAATCTGGACGAAGCCGGCGACGCCATGCTGGCCGAGGCCATCGGCCGCATCAAGCAGGCCGGCATCACGCTGGTGCTGATCACCCACAAGCCCAACATCCTCAAGCAGGCCGACAAGCTGCTGATCCTGCACGCCGGTGCCCAGGCCGACTTCGGCCCGATGACCGAGGTGATGCAGCGCATGCAACGCGGTGCCCAGCCAAGGCCAACGTCCGGGCAACCCCAACCACAGCAACGGGTCATGCCCATTCCCACCTATGGGGCAGCGATGAACTTTGCGCAACGCAAGGAGGGAGCATGAGCACGACGATGAATATGGACGCCTCTTCACTGGATGCCGACCTGATCGACCCCAAGGATGATCTGCTGTCGGTGGATGACCGCCACTATGTGCGGCTGGGCTGGCTGATCGTTCTGGTCGGTGTAGTGGGTTTTCTGGGCTGGGCCATGCTGGCACCACTTGATGCCGGTGTGCCAGTCGATGCCAAGGTGGTGGTCAGCGGCAACCGCAAGGCGGTGCAGCCCATCAGCGGCGGCAAGGTGCAACGGATTCTGGTCACTGAGGGCCAGCGGGTGCAGGAAGGCCAGGTGCTGGTAGTGCTGGAGCCGAACGTGGCAAGCAACCAACTGGATTCCTTGCAGTTCCAGTTTCTCAGCAGCCTGGCGACGGAAAACCGCCTGATGGCGGAGCGGGACGGCCTGAACGACATCCGCTTCGATGAACGCCTGCTGCAAGCCGAGCGCGAGGGCAACTTGCAGGCCGCGGAGATCATCCAGGCGCAGCGGCAGTTGTTCGACAGCCGCCGCAGTGCCCAGCAGGCTACCCTGGGCGGCCTGGAAGCCACGTTGCGCGGCCTGCGCGAGCAAAGCGACAGCCTGCAACGCATCCTGCAGTCGCGCCGCAGCCAGCGCGAGACCTTTGAGCATCAACTGGCCGGGCAGCGTTCCTTGGCCGATGACGGCCTGCTGGCACGCAACCGCCTGCTGGAGTCCGAACGCCAATACCTGCAACTGGCCGGTTCCGTGGCCGATGACCAGGGCCGCCTGGCGCAGTTGCAGGGCCAGGTGCAGGAGTACCAGCTGCGCCTGATTCAGCAGCGTGAGGATTACCAGAAGGAACTGCGCACGGCCCTGGCCGAAACCCGCACACGCACCGCCGACCTTGGGTCGCGCCTGGACAGCGCGCAGTACGAAGTGAACAACATGCAGATCGTCGCCCCCACCGAGGGCATCGTGGCGGGCCTGGCGGTCTTTACCCAGGGCGGCGTGGTCAGCGCAGGCGACAAGCTGATGGACATCGTGCCGCTCGATCAGCCGCTGATGGTGCAAGGCAAGCTGCCCGTGCAGAACGTGGACAAGGTGCAGGCCGGCCAGCCGGTGGAGCTGGAGTTCATGGCCTTCAACCGCGCCTCCACGCCCAAGCTGCCGGGCACGGTCAAGACCGTTTCCGCCGACCGCCTGGAAGACGAACAGGGCATGCCCTACTACCACGTCGAGATCGCGGTGGATGACCTGAAGGGCCGCGAGGTGCAGCCGGGCTTGCAGTTGCAGCCGGGCATGCCGGTGACGGCTTTCGTCAAGACCGGCGAACGCACCTTGATGAGCTACCTGCTCAAGCCGCTGCGCGACCGTGCCCGCCTGGCACTGACGGAGGAGTGAATGGGCTGGCGCACTTCTCCACTGACACGCATCGCCTCGCTGTATGGCGACCTGTGCGTCCGCTTCCCGCGGCGCGGATTCCTAACCGGCAAGGGCCGGTACCTGATCTCCATCGCCACGGTTGTGGCGGCGCTCGCGCCCGATGCCGTGCCGACCGCCCATGCGCAGACAGAATTGGCGTTCCCGCCGATGTTGACGCAGCCGGCCGCCTCTGCCGCTACCACCACGGCGGCGCCAGCCCAAGCGACGCGCCCCAGCCAGTCGGGCACGCTCGACCTGACGCAGGCCTACGAGCGCATGCTGCTCAACGACCCGCAGGTGCGTGCGGCCAGCGCCGCGCTCGCCGCCGGGCGTGACGCCGGCAACATCGCCCGCGCCGCACTGCTGCCGCAGGCCTCGATCAACTACCTGCGCAACCGCACCAGCCAGACCGAGTATTACGACAGCACGACGGCCGGACAGCAGAGCGTCGACTACCGCTACTTCGGCCGCCGTGCGGGCCTGACCATCGAACAGACGTTGTTCGACTATTCCGCCATCAGCACCTATCGCATGGGCAAGACCCAGGCCGAGTACGCCGAGGTGCAGTACCGGCTGCAACTGCAGCAACAGGCCGTGGCGCTGATCGATGCCTATCTGAACGCGCTGCTGGCGCGCGATTCGCTGGATCTGGCCCGGCACCAGTTGCGGGCGTACCAGGACATGCTGCGCGGCAACGAACGCATGATGGCCCAAGGCGAAGGCACGCGCATCGACATCCTGGAAACCCGCAGCCAGGTGAGCGCCACGCAGTCGGAGCTGGTGGGCTACGAGAACGACCTGGCGGATCGGCTGCGCGAATTGTCCGCGCTGCTGGGGCAGCCGGTTCACGCCGGCGAACTGCTGGCCATCGATCAGCAGGCCATGCTTGCGCCGCTGCCGGACGGCGAGCTGGAGCGGCTGCTGGCCGATTCCCCCGAGCAGAAGCCGGAGGTTCAGGCCGCGCGCCTGGCGGTGCGCTACAACGACCTCACGGTGGAGCGCGAGAAGGGCCAGTTCATGCCGCGCGTGTCGCTGTACGCGGCGCATGAGCGCATCGTTTCGGACACCGTCAACAACCGCGGCCGGGACTACAAGACCAACACCATCGGTCTGCAGGTCACCATCCCGCTGTTCAGCGGCGGCTCCAGCTACTACAGCACGCGCCAGGCCTACAACCGGCTGGAACAGGCGCGCTACGAACTCGAACACACCGCCAGCACCACCATCACCACGCTGGAGCAGTACTACCGCGTGTTCAGCACCAGCGCCGAGCGCATACGCACCTTGCGCCAGAACGTGAGCGACGCCACGGCGCTGGTGGACGCCATGCGCAAGAGCGTGGCCGGCGGGGAACGCACCAACACCGACGCCTTGCAGGCCGAACGCCAGTCCTACCAGGCCCGGCAGGCCTTGCTGCGCACCTACGTGGAATGGTTCCAGGCCTACGCCAAGTTGCAGTTCTACGCCGGCAGGTTCTCGGAAGAAGACGTGCTGGTGCTCAACCGGCATTTGCTGACGGAGGTTCGATAAGGGGCCTGGGTGATGCGCCCAGGCGCGGTACCGGGGAATCCCAAGGGTAAACGGAGATGAAGAGGGTTTCTCATGACGGACGCGAGACGAAACGACACACCATCGAGGGGGCATATCGAAGCGACGCTTCGTGAGGAGATCGCCGCCGACCTCGGGATGCCCACCGGGCAACTGGATGCCGATGCCAGCCTCCTGAAGCTGGGCATGGATTCGATGCGCCTGATGGCCTGGATGCATCGCCTGCGCAAGCGCGGCCACAAGGTCAAATTGCGCGATCTCTACCAGCAGCCCACGGTGCGCGGGTGGAGCCAACTGCTGCAGGACTGCCCGGCCACGGCGCCGGCTGCCCAGGCGGCATCCCCGCAGCCGAGCGGCGCCGCCTCCCCCGCCGCTGTCGCCTGGCCGACCATGGCCGATGGGCACCCCTTTGAACTGACGCCCGTGCAGCACGCCTACCTGGTGGGTCGTGCGCCACACCAGACGCTGGGCGGTGTCGGCTGCCATCTGTACCAGGAGTTCGACGGCCAGGGTCTGGATGCCGATGCCCTGGAGCAAGCCATTGGCGTGCTGGTCGAAAGGCATCCCATGCTGACGGTGACGTTTCTGGACGATGGCCGCCAGCAGCGCCGCCCCGGCACCCGATGGCGCGGCCTGACGCTGCACGACCTGCGCAGCGCATCGCCCGCCCAGTGCGAGGCCCACTTGCTGGCCATGCGCGCCCGTCATGGCCACCGGATTCTAGACGTCGGGCAAGGCGAGAACTTCGATTTCCAGCTCAGTTTGCTGCCCGACGGGCATCACCGTCTGCACGCGGACATCGACCTGCTGGTGTTGGATGCCGCGAGTTTCAGCCTGGTGTTCGATGAACTGGCGGCGCTGGTTCGCGGCGAACGCCTGCCGGCGATCCCGAGCGACTACGATTTTCGCAGCTATCTGGCCCAGGCGGCGCAGGAGAACGAGGCGGCCCGCCAGCAGGCCAAGGCGTTCTGGCTGGAGCGCGCGGGCAGTTTGCCGCACGCACCGCAGTTGCCGCTGGCCTGCGAGCCGGAGCAGATCAAGCAGGTTCGCATCTCGCGCCAGCGAGTAGAAATCACCGCCGAGGACTGGGCGCGGTTCCAGGGCCTGGCAGGCGAATGCGGCGTCACACCGACGATGGCGCTGGCAACCTGCTTCGGCGCGGTGCTGGCACGTTGGTGCAGCCAGCCACGGCTGCTGCTGAACCTGACGCTGTTCGACCGCCAGCCGCTGCATCCCGCCGTGGACGGCATGATTGCCGACTTCACCAATATCCTGTTGCTCGATATTGCGGGAGAAGGCGCGAACTTCGATACGTTGGCACAAACCAACCAGCAGACTTTCACCGATGCCTACGAACACCGGAATTGGTCTGGCGTGGAGCTACTGCGTGAGTTGCGCAAAACGCCGGGTGCCTATCCCCACGGCGCCCCGGTGGTGTTCACCAGCAACCTGGGCCGCACGCTGTTCGGCCAGGACGTGGAGCGTACCTTGGGCGTTCCCGGCTGGGGGATTTCGCAAACACCACAGGTCTGGATCGACCATCTGGCCTACGAGCATGCCGGCTCGGTGTTCCTGCAATGGGACAGCAACGAGGCCCTGTTCCCGAGCGGCCTGCTCGAAGCGATGTTCCAGGCCTACGTGGGCCTGGTGCGGCACCTGCTGGCGCATCCGCAGGCTTGGCACGAGGCCTTGCCCGATCCGATGCCACAGGCACAGCGAGATGTGCGTGCGCAAATCAATGCCTATGGTGACGTGCCAGCCCCCGAAGGGTTGCTGCACTCAGGTTTCTGGCGACAGGAGCAAAGTCAACCGGATGCTGTGGCGCTGATTCATGGCGAGCGCCGCCTGAGCTATGCCGAGTTGGCTCACCAGGCCCGTTGTTGCGCGGGCGCACTGGCAGCGCAAGGTGTCCAGCCGGGTGATCGGGTGGCTATCAGCATGTCCAAGGGTATCGGCCAGATCGTGGAGGTGCCCAGAGACATGCGTTTTTGTTTGCCCGCCCAGCAATAGCGGAAGTGCCAAGTGCGACCGCCTTGGGCAGTGACAGCGAGAGAAAGACCGTCGATATCGCCTAGTGTGTAGGCTTTGCCAGTTGATTTGACCTTGCGAACGGCCATGTCGGAAAGTGCCATGGTGTAGCTCCTAACTTGCAGAGTTAGGGCCCATCCTGGACTCGATCACCGCTCGCACCCAGCAACAATGCGGAACCACGCTCACCCGTATTTATGGACTAAATTATGGACTAAAAAGTCGCGGATACAGGTGGATTTCAGTGGACGTTGCTGGAATGAAAAAATGGCCTTTCGACCCTGTTTTCAACGACTTACAGACTTCAGTGGATGTCTGTAGATCATAAATTGGAGCGGGAAATGAACCGCATGTTCAGCTTCCCCAGCAATCGCTGGGTCAAGACGCTGGAGCCCTACCTTCTCTTTGAAGAGGCTCGCACCTGGTTCCAGGAGTCGGCCTATCACGACCAGACTTTGCGATCCACCAGCCTGGGCGTGCGCTTTGGCGACCAGCGCTACTACAGCCTGGACCTCTCCGTCTCCAAGCCACAGGGGGACCGCAGCCCGCAAAACCCTGCGCGCAAGCTGCGATACGGCCTGGCCCTTACGTATCAGTTCGGGAAGTAAGCTGCCCGCTGTCGGGCGCGGCAGCCCTGCTGCGCCCGGCGGCAGGAATGCCTCGCGCCATGCGCGCGTTATAGACCGTCAGGCGGCTCAGGCCCAGCTGCTCAGCCACCTTGGCATCGGACGCCGTGCCCAGCAGTGCCACGGCTTCAGGGGTCCAGTCAAATGCACCGCCCTGCTGCTCGGTAGCGCTGGCAATGTCCAGCTCCTTGCGCTTGGCGAGCACGCTGGCCTTGCTCATGCCCCAGCGTTTGGCCAGTGCGGCATCGCTGTCCGTGCCAAGTAGCGCGAGCATCTCACCCGTCCACTGCACATGACCAAACGCGGGAATACCCAGCGCATTGCGCTTGAGGTTCACGGTCTTGGCCGTGGTGCCCCAGCGCTCGGCCAGCACGGCGTCTTTTTCCTTGCCCAGCTGGGCCAGCATGTCATCCGTCCATTGCAAGGCGGCTTTGCCCATGGAATGTCTCTTGAAAAGTTACAAGCCAAATTGGCCACCAGCGCCCGTCCAGCAAGCGCTAGCAGCTCTTGTTTTTAATTAATGGGTATGACCCCAGTAGATCAGCGCGTCGCGCCCTTCCACCGACAGCGACACGGGCGCACCCACAGGCAGCAGCACCTTGGTGGCCACATGGCCATAAGGCAGGCCCTGCAGCACGGGAATCTTCACCTGCGTGCGCAGCCAGTCAATCACGCTTTGCAGCTTGTAGCCCTTGTCGTGGCTGGTGAGCTTGAACTCGGTAAACTGGCCAAACACGATGGCTTTTTGCTGGGCCAGCACACCGGCATGCAGCAGCTGGGTGAGCATGCGCTCGATTTTGTAGGGGTGCTCGCCCACGTCTTCGAGGAACAGAATGCCGCCCTCCACCTGCGGGAAGTACGGCGTGCCCAGCAGCGACACCAGCACCGCCAGATTGCTGCCCCACAGCGTGGCGCCGCCTTCGACATAAAAGTCATCGGGCACTGCGCCTTCCGGCTGCTTGGGCATGCGCCAACCCGCACCTTCGCCGTGGCCGTAGAGCAGGTCTTCAAAGCAGTCGAGCATGATGTCGTCCACTTCGTCCTTCTGGCCAAAGTCGGCAATCAGCGCCGGGCCCGCCCAGCTCACCGCGCCTGTCTGCGCGAGCAAGGCGTTCTGGAAAGCGGTGAAGTCGCTCAGGCCCACAAAGTGCGTGCCCTGCTCCACGGCCTTGGCCACGGCCTGGTAGTTGATGCCGGGCAGGATGCGCGTGAGGCCATAGCCGCCGCGCGAGATCAGGGCCACATCAGCACCGCTGGCGGCAGCACGTTCAATGGCGGCAAGACGTGTGGCATCGTCACCGGCAAAGCGCTGGTAGCTGCTCAAGGCGTCGGTATCGACTTCCACTTCATGCCCCATGGCTTGCAGGCGCTTGATGGCGCGCTTGAACGCGGCCTTGTCACGCACGGCCCCCGAAGGGGAATACACATAAATGTGCCTGGGGCCGTGGCTGTGGTCATGGCCGCAGCAGCCACCATCGTGCGCATGATCGTGGTGGTGGTCGCAGTGCTCGCCGTGGGCATGCGTATGTCCATGCTCGTGATCATGCTGGCAGCAGTCGTGTGCGCCGCAGTCGTGTGCGCCGCAGTCGTGTGCGCCGCAGCCATGTTCGTCATGCGTGTGTGCATGCTCAGGTGCGGGAGAGGTTTTTTTCTTGGAAGTCGCCACAGCGTGTCATGCAGCGGCTGGGCTGCATGCTCCATATAGATCTATCAATGTTGGCTGGCTAGGACGCAACCGCCCTGGCTGTTGCCCCAAAGTATTCCATAGCCTGCGCCGCGCTGATGGCTGCCTGCGCGGGAACCATAGGGAACAAGGGGGTCTGTTGCAGCGCCTGTGGGTATTGCCGCAGTGCAGACAGGGTGTCACGCCAGGCGGCTTCCCACGCGGCCTGTGGCATCAGGGTGTTGGTGGCGCTGCGGGTGATCCAGCACTTGCCCTGCTCCATCCAGCCTCTCAGCAACTCATGCGGCACCGCAGGCAGCTGCGCCTGCACCCGCGGCCAGGCCTTGAGCGCTGCGCGGTGCCCGGCCTGTGCAAAAGGTATAGCTAGTGGCGCTTGCTGCATCTGCCCTAGAGGCCAAAAACCTGCTTGAACCATACTCTGCACTACATCCCACTGCGGCTTGTTGGCGGCGGCTTGCAGCCACTGCGCCAACGGCTTGGGCACATCCGCATCGGGCCAGCTATCGATCAGCCAGCCGCCAGTAAAACGCTCGGGCATGGCCTGCGCCACCGCCAGTCCCAGCCGTGCGCCATCGCCCTCGCCTACTAGCACCACTTGATGCAAGTCCATGGCCTGCACGAGTTCTTGCAGCAGCTGCACATGCCCGTCTGCCGTATGCGCCTTGTCACGCTTGGGCTGGTCGCTGCGGCCAAAGCCGGGCAGATCGGGCACGACCACACGATGGCCTGCCACCAGCCACTGCACCACCAGATGCCGGAAGCCATACCCCCAGCTGGCCGCGCCATGCAGGCACAGCCAGGTCATGCTGGCATTCCTGGGGCCTTCGTCCACCACGGCCATGCGCAAACCGCCCAGTGCAGGCAGGTCACTGCGCCACTGCGGCGCATAAGGCCAGTCAGGCAGGTCGGCAAAGGCGCTGTCCGGGTGGCGCAGCGCTGTGTCCTTGAGCGGGTGATTGGTCAGCGCCACCGCACGCTGCTGGGCGCGGCGCTGCTGGAAGAATGCCGCCATCACTGCCGCACATTCTTCGGCCAGCACACCACGCACCACCCGGGTCTGGTGGTTGATGGCGGGGTAGCCAAACACATTGAGCACCGAGCCTGCAGCGCCCGTCTTAGGCTCGGCCGCACCATAGACCACGGTATCGACGCGCGCATGCAGCATGGCGCCGCTGCACATGGTGCAAGGCTCCAGCGTCACATACAGGGTGCAGCCATCGAGCCGGTAGTTGCCCAGCTTTTGCGCCGCAGCGCGCAGTGCCTGCACTTCGGCATGGGCCGTCGGGTCATTGCACGAGAGAGGGGCATTGCGCCCCTCGCCTACCATCTGCCCATCTTTGACCACCACGGCCCCCACGGGCACTTCGCCCGCAGCCGCAGCTTGCTGCGCCAGTTGCAGCGCGTGGCGCATCCAGTGTTCGTGGTCAGAAAAGGCAATCGTCATGGGCCGGAATTATCTCTGCCCGTCATGGCCCTCTTGTTTCCATCAGCTCAAGAACTTGAGAAAGAGCTGAATGAACACCGCATTCAGAATGTCGATAAAGAAAGCCCCCACCATGGGCACAATCAGAAAGGCCTTGTATGAAGAGCCGTACTGGTTGGTAATGGCCTGCATGTTGGCCACCGCCGTGGGCGTAGCACCCATGCCAAAGCCGCAGTTGCCGGCGCAGAGCACGGCAGCGTCATAGTCTTTGCCCATCACTCGGAAGG
>ERZ1034913.381-NODE-381-length-37445-cov-5.778176_pt1 | contig 37445 bp, 34 predicted proteins | sample MGYA00520697_ERZ1034913 | MGnify/ENA primary metagenome ERZ1034913 (study PRJEB33766, sample SAMN09781786) | gut metagenome | biome: gut microbiome | host: Homo sapiens | place: Madagascar | study: EMG produced TPA metagenomics assembly of the PRJNA485056 data set...
GCGTATTTCTCAGCCTGGATAATCTTTCCCGCTCCGTTGTCCGTGGTATTGACGGGGTGGATGCCATCGTTGTCGGTATCGATGTTCGAGGCGTCGTCGATAAGGTCGATGATTTCATCGCGATCGCAGTCAAGGGCGTCGGCAAGGGCGTCGAGGCGCGCGTAGAGAACGTCCTTCTTGGCCTGGACCTCCTCGAGTGCGTTGCTCGCCGCTTGCATGGCCTCGGCGCTTGGCGAGGCTGCGAGGGCATCGGCCGCCGCCTGAGTCGCGTCGGCTGCGTCCCCGAGCTCGTCTTCCGCATCCTCGGCGGCGGAAAGAAGCGCGCCGTCGACGGACTGCAGGCGCTCGAGCGCGGCCCATTGCTCGCGCTCCTCGGCACTGCCCTCGAGCTCGAGCGGGGCTTTGAGCGTGTACTGGTGCTCGGCTACGAGGCTCGTCTCGAGGTTGTCGGCATAGTGCGTCATCGTGGGGAGAATCGCGAGGCCGAAGAGCAACAGCAGCGAGGCGAAGGCGACGCCTACGAAAAGTGTGGCGAAGTTTCCGAGGTTGCGCAGGAAGATACGCAGGCGGAAGCGCGCAACGAAGCCCATGCGCTCAGGCAACCGCAGCCCGCGCTTGGTCCCGGACTTGCCGCTGGCCTCGTGGCGAAGGAACTGCAAGGGCGTCTTGCCCATCTTGCGGAGAAGCCCCACGAGCGTGATGAGGATGAGCGCAGCTGCGGGCACCACGGCGCATTTGACGAAAATCTCCCAGCTCCAATACACGTGGAAGGGCGGCAGGCTGTAGGAGCCGTAGTAGAGGCTGCGCATGGGTTCAGTGAAGAACGCCACGCCGAGCGCGCATCCCAGGCCCGCTGCAAGAATTCCCACGATAGCGGGTAGTGCAAGGTAGTGAAGGACTATCTCGCGTTTGCGGTAGCCGCTGGCGAGAAGCGTGCCGATGATGGCGCTTTCCTCCTCGATGGTGGCGTTGGCGAGTACGACGAAGACGAAGGCCATGATCACGATGATGATGTCGAGCAGCGTCGTCCACATGGCGGAGTCGCCGTCCACGTCGTCGCGGGCATAGCCGATGCCCTGGTTGGAACCGGCATCGATAAGATCATCCACGCGTGCGTCGGCGTCCGTTAAGGCCTTGACTATGTCCTCCTCGGCATCGGTGCGGTCGGCGACGGAGAGGTCTCGGTCGTTGAAGACGAACGAGTAGGTGTAGGTGGGCGCGCCGCCGGCGTCCTCGAGGGCGGTAAAGCCGGCGTCGGTGACCTCGGCCACGCCATAGGTGATGGTATTTACCGTGAAATCGGAGTTGTTGGGAAAGAGGGCTTGGCTGTCAGGCTGCGTCATGATGCCGCAGATGGTGTAGGCGCGGCCGCTGAGCTCGACGGTATCTCCGACGGCGAGCTCGTTGTTCTTGGCGAAAACGCGGTCGACGGCCACCTCATCGTCTTCTTGGGGCTCGGTACCTTCGCAGTAGGACGCGATATCGACTTCGGTGCGGTGCTCGTAGGTGCGTAGCGTGCGCTTGGTGCCGTCGTCGCCGACGAGCTGCTTTATGGTGGCGTCTATGGAGAAATTCCTGTAGAAGGTAGCGCCGCCGACGTCTTCTGCAGCGTCCTCGGCTGCGTCGATCTGGGCATCGGTTGCCTCGAACGCCGTTACTATGCGGCCGTCTTCGATGATGTACTCGTCGCGCATGTTATCGATGATGCTGCCGATGGAGTGGGCGGCAAGCAAGAAGCCCGACGTGAGGGCAATTGCGCCGCACATGAGCAGGAAGATGCCGAGGTATTTGCCGATGTTGTGCTTGAGCTCGCGAGGGAGCCGGCTGGCTAAGGGGGTCATCGCGCGCCTACCAATCGAGCTCGGAGGCGGGTACGGGCGAGTTGTTGACCTCGTCTTCGGCCAAGCGTCCGTCGCGCAGGCGTAGCACGCGGTCGGCCATGCGGGCGATGGCGGCGTTGTGTGTCACGATCACGAGAGTGCAGCCGTACTCCCGGTTCACGCGTTCCATGAGTTCGAGCACTTCTTTGGAGGTCTTGTAGTCGAGGGCGCCCGTGGGCTCGTCGCACAGGATAAGGCCAGGGTTCTTCACGAGCGCGCGGCCGATGGCGCAGCGCTGCTGCTGACCGCCGGAGACCTGGCGCGGGAACTTGTTGCGGTGCTCCCACAGGCCGAGCGAGCGCAGGAGACCTTCTATGGGAAGCGGGTTTTTGGAGAGGTGGGCGGTCACCTCGATGTTCTCCTTTATCGTGAGGTCGGGCACGAGGTTGTAGAACTGGAAGACGAAGCCGAGCTCGCGGCGGCGGTACTCGCCGAGGTCCTTGCTCGAAAGCGCAGTGAGCACGATCCCGCCAACCGAGATCGTGCCACCGTCGGCGCCCTCGAGGCCGCCGATGAGATTCAGGAAGGTCGACTTGCCCGAGCCCGAGGGACCGAGCATGACGCAGATCTCGCCGCGGTTCACGGTGGTGGTGATGCCGTCGAGCACCTGGACGCGGGCTTCGCCGTCGCCGTAGTGCTTGGCAAGGCCCTCGACGACGAGGTAGGGGGTATTTGATTTTGCCATGGTCGTTCTTTCTCGAAAAGGGGCGCATGCGTCCCTTTAAGGTTGCATTCAGCTAACTTATAGCGTAAAAGTTAGCCATATGCAACGCGTTTTGCCAAGTTCCCGTCATTTTTCGAGGGACCTATCGGGCTCTTCTTTCGCATTTGCTATACCGCAGCTGGGCGAAGGGGAATGCCGAATACCCTTCTCTCGTGCGTGAATTCGTTTCATTCAGGTAAAATAACGCGAATTGGAGGGCTTCAGCCTGCGCAACGCTTTTGCTTGCGCTCTTGATTGGAAAAGGGAACAGTATGGCATCAATGAAAACCGGATCGCGCTCGTCGTGGTCAGGCAAATGGGCGTTCATCTTGGCAGCTGCCGCCTCGGCGGTCGGCCTGGGAAATATGTGGCGTTTCCCGTATCTGGCGGCGAAGTACGGCGGCGGTACCTTCCTCATCACCTACCTGGTGCTGGTGTTCACGTTCGGCGTGTCGCTTTTGCTGCTTGAGACGGCGATTGGCCGCAAGACGGGCCTCTCGGCCATCGGCGCATTCCGCCATTTCGGGAAGAAGTTCATGTTCATCGGCGTGCTGGCGTCGGTCGTGCCCTTCATCATCGTGCCGTATTACTGCATCATCGGCGGCTGGGTGACGAAGTATGCCTTCGCCTATATTGCAGCTGGACCTGCGGCTATGGCGGATGGCGGCACGTTCTTCTCGAGCTTTATCACCGACGGCATCGACAGCTCGATCTTCATGCTGATCTTCATGGCCGCGGCGTTCATCATCGTGGCGCGCGGTGTGAAGGGCGGCATCGAGAAGGCGAACCTCATCTTGATGCCTGCGCTTATCGTGATGGCCATCGCAATCGCCATCTTCACGTTGACGCTCCCCGGGGCGCTCGACGGCGCGGCATACTACCTGAAGCCCGACCTCTCGAAGTTCTCCCCGGAGCTGGTCATCGGTGCGCTCGGGCAGATGTTCTACAGCTTGTCGCTCGCCATGGGCATCATGATCACCTACGGCAGCTACCTTGAGAAGAAGGCGTCCCTGACGCAGTCCGTCACGCGCATTGGCTGCTTCGACTTGGGCGTGTCGTTCCTCGCGGGCCTCATGATTGTGCCTGCCGCGTTTGTCGCGATGGGCTCGGGCGACGCTGTCGCTCAGAACTCCGGTCCCTCGCTCATGTTCATCATCTTGCCCGAAGTGTTCGCGGACATGGGGCAGGTGGCGACCATCGTGGGATTCGTCTTCTTCCTCTTGGTGTTCTTCGCGGCGCTCACCAGCGCGATCTCACTCACTGAGACCTGCGTCTCCATCATTCAGGACGGTGCGGGCTTCTCTCGCCGAAAGTCGCTGGTGATCACTGTGGTGTTCATCGTGGTGGCCGGGCTTATCATCAACTCGGGTTACAACGTGCTCTCGTTCATCCAGCCGCTGGGCGAAGGCTCCTCGCTGCTTGACTTCGCCGACTTCATCTCCAACTCGGTCATTATGCCGATTGTTGCGCTTCTGACCTGCGTATTCGTTGGCTGGATTATCAAGCCGAAGACGATTATCGACGAGGTGCGCATCTCTGCGCCCTTCAAGGCCGCCAAAGCGTGGTCGGTCATGGTGAAGTACGTGGCGCCTGTGCTCGTGGTGGTTATCCTCGTGACTGCGCTCGCCCAGTCGCTCGGTATCATGAAGTTCTAGCGGTGCTTGGAAGACGCCGCGTAGAAGATTGCGCTGCGCTTTCCTTCCAAAAGCAAGCAGGGGCGAACCGTTGGTTCGCCTCTGCCGTGGGGTGGTGCCGTTGATGCGGGCGGGGAGTCGCCCTCGCCCGGGCCCTGCGCAAAGGGCGGGGTTCACACTCCGTCCTTTGCGCGCCTTACAGGTGTGCTTGGATAAGGCGCGGGCGGAAGCCCTTTGCCTCGAGCGCCTCGACGATCTGCTGCTTGTGCGCGGTGCCGAACGCCTCGATGGTCACGCGCAGCTCTACGGCGGCGTTGCGGTTGGTCGTGACGAACTGGTTGTGGTCGAGTCGAACGACGTTGCCCTTGCTCTCGGCGATGACCTGGGCAACGTTGACGAGCTCGCCAGGGCGGTCGGGCAGGAGCACGCTGACCGTGAAGATGCGGTCGCGCTGGATCAGTCCGTGCTGCACGACCGACGACATCGTGATGACGTCCATGTTGCCGCCCGAGAGGATCGACACGACCTTCTTCCCCGTGAAATCGAGGTGGCGCAGCGCGGCGACGGTGAGAAGCCCCGAGTTCTCCACGATCATCTTGTGATTCTCCACCATGTCGAGGAACGCCACGATGAGTTCCTCATCCTTGACTGTGATGATCCCGTCAAGGTTTTGCTGAAGATAGGGGAAGATCTTGTCGCCCGGCTCCTGCACGGCGGTGCCGTCGGCGATGGTGCTCACATGCGGAAGCTTCACGACATGCCCCGCCTCGAGCGATGCCTTCATGCATGCCGCCCCCGCAGGTTCCACGCCGATCACCTTGATGTGCGGGTTCAAGAGCTTGGCCAGGGTCGATACGCCCGTGGCAAGCCCGCCGCCTCCGATGGGGACCAGGATGTAGTCGACAAGCGGCAGCTCCTGCACGATTTCCATTGCAATGGTGCCTTGCCCAGTCGCAACGCCTAGGTCGTTGAAGGGGTGCACGAAGGTGAGGCCGCGCTCCTCGGCCAGCTCGAGCGCGCGGGCGTAGGCCTCGTCGTACACGTCGCCTGCGAGCACGACCTCAGCGCCGAGCGCTTTGGTGCGCTCCACCTTGATATAGGGGGTCGTTGCGGGCATGACGATGGTGGCGGGCACGCCGTAGCGCTGTGCCGCGTAGGCCACTCCCTGCGCGTGGTTGCCGGCCGACGCGGTGATGAGACCGCGCTTGCGTTCGTCGTCTGAGAGCGTGCTGATCTTGTAGTATGCGCCACGCACCTTGTAGGCGCCGGTGCGCTGCATGTTCTCCGGCTTGAAGAAGACGCGGTTGCCCGCTATCTCGCTGAAGTGCGGGCTCTCGATGAGCTTGGTCTCCTGGGTGACCTCGCGAACTTTGTGGGCCGCCTGCTCGAAGGCGGGCAGGGTGAGCATTTCCTGAACTTCGTCCGACATCGTTTTTCCTTGCATTTCTCAATGGTTCATAAGCGTCCATCACTATAATCGTCACATGCGAGAAAACCACGCAATATTATTCGAATATGGCGAACTTTAGAAAGAAGGCACAATATGAAAACCATCTCCACCGCAAACGCGCCGGCGGCAATCGGTCCCTATGCCCAGGGCAACATCGCGGGCGGTCTTCTGTTCGCGAGCGGCCAGATTCCGCTTGACCCCGAGACGGGCGAGATCGTGGGCTCGACCATCGAGGAGCAGACTGCTCAGGTCATGAAGAACGTGGCTGCGATCCTCGAGGCGGCAGGTACCGATTTCGACCACGTGGTGAAGACGACGTGCTTCTTAAACGATATGAACGACTTTGCCGCCTTTAACGCCGAGTATGCGAAGTCCTTCGGCGAGGTGCGCCCTGCGCGCTCGGCCGTGGCGGTCGAGAAGCTTCCCAAGGGTGCGCTTGTGGAAGTCGAAGTGATCGCTGAGGTGAACTAGCCTCTTCGCGGAAGCGGTTCGGCGTATAATGGTGCTGCAGGGTTCGCGTGCGAGCATTGCGCGAACGGTCGTTTGAAAGGAGCACCTCATGCTGTACAGCAAGATTATGGTTCCCTACGATGGTTCCGAGCACGCGAAACATGCCCTCGAATATGCGAAGGGCCTCGCGGCGATCTCCGATGCGAAGATCGCAATCGTGCACGTGGTGCCTTCGGGCGTCATGGGCGTCGACCAGATCGGCACGGAGGGGTCCCTTGACGGTGTCCCGTTCGGCATGCTGAACTACGAGCAGTACGAGGGCGTGGTTCGGGCGGCGCTTGACCAGGCGAAAGAGAAGGTCACGGAGAACCTGGCGGGCCTTGTCGAGGATATCGCCGACATCGTGACCATCGATGTTGTTGCAGGAACTGCCCCCGCCGAGGCGCTTGCGCGCTACGCTGACAAGAACGGCTGCGACTTAATCGTCATGGGCCGACGCGGCCTGGGCGCCATTCGCGGCATGCTCGGAAGCGTGAGCTTCGGACTTCTGCGCTCGACGGATGTTCCCGTTCTGACGGTAAAATAGGTAAATAGGATTCTAACTTTCATGACTGCACTTGATTTCTCGACTCTCGCGGGTGAGGGAGCAACGATTCGCCTCGCCACCAAAGAGGACATTCCCGCCATTTGCGACCTGCGCGTCGCCCAATCGCTCGAGTACTGGGGGGTGAACCCCGGCCAGTCGGAGCTTGCCCATTTCCGAAGCGAGACCGAGGCTCATCTCAGACGCACGCTCGGCGAACGCGTGATGTTCTTGTTCGTCGAAGAGGACGGCGAGATTGCGTCCATGTCCGGCGTCGAGGTGTTCGATCGCCTGCCGACTTTCGGCGGCGTGTCCGGCGTGCAGCGCACGGCGACGGTGGTCGCCTGCTACACGCGCCCCGAGTTCCGCGGTCACGGGCATATGGCTGCTATGTTGAGCGCGTGGCCGCTCGTTGCGATGCGCGCGGGGGTCGATGCGATCTATGTGGAAACGCGCAATGCGACGATGCGCCACGTTGCCGAGAAGACCGGCTACGAGCACGCCTCCGATCGCTTCAGGATGACAATCGAGGTGGAAGCCGACTAAAGATTGCCGACTGAGCACGGCTGACGTTTGCGAACTGAGCCTTCATGCGGCGATAGGGGTTGGGCCCCTATCGCCGCTGTGCGTTTCGGGGCTCTTGTGCGAGGGGCGGCAAATTTCCGACCCCTCCCGCTACCCGATGAGGGCGCTGTGGAAGAACAGGGTCGAGTTGAGAAGGTCGTCGAACGCGGCGAAGACGACCTTCTTCGTTTCGCGAAGCGACATTCCCTGGGCGCGGCACTGGCTGAACATGCCGAACAACCCGTTGCACACGAGCGCTGCCGTGAGCGGCGAGGGGTATTTCGGCTCGAGCGCGTTGCGGTGATTCTGCACGTAATTCTCCACGACACGCACCACGTGGTTGAAGCATGCCGAATGCAGGTAGGGGTTCTTCGTCGACGAGCAGTGGATGAAAATACCGTCCCTTTGCTCGAAAACGCTAAAGATGCAGGTCAGTAGGTTGCGATAGCTGTTGGTGGGAATCTTGCGCGGATTGTTCTCCGCCTGGAGCGCGCGATAGCGTTCCTCGGCCTTCGCCATGTCGTCGCGGAACAGCTCGTCAGCAAGTGCGTACTTGTCGTCGTAGTAGGTGTAGAAGGTGATGCGGCTTACGTCGGCGGCGCGGCACAGCTCGGTGACGGTGATCTTCTCGAAGGGCATGGTCGCGAGCAGTTCGACGAGCGTGCGTTTGATGGTGCGCTTTGTCTTCACGACGCGTTTATCCATATTGACCTCACATTACGTCGTAACTGTATAAGTAACTGACATTCTGTCGGGCATTGTAGTTGTTACAGCAATCGGTATGGCGTACCTTTAATGCGAAACAGATAAGCTACGGAAAACCACCGAGCGCTGTCGGCATCAGGCGCGCACGGGCGGCAAGGGGGAACTATGGTGCGCAGGGTCGTCGTCGACTCTTCGGCGAATTTGTTCGTCGCAGGTACGCAGGATATCGTGTCGGTTCCGATGAAGGTGCGCGTGGGGGAACGGGATTTTCCCGACGACGAGAACCTCGACGTGGGGGAGCTCATCGAGGCATTCTCGGACGAGGCAGCCGAATCGAGTACGTCGTGCCCGAACATCGCGGAATGGACGTCCGCGTTCGCGGGCGCGGACGAGATCGTCGCTCTTGCCCTCACGAGTAAGATTTCGGGCGGGTTCAACTCGGCGCAGGCCGCCGCGAAGCACTACCTGTTCGACCACCCGGAGGCGAAGGTGTTCGTGCTCGACTCACTGACGACAGGTCCTGAGCTGGAGCTTCTCGCACAGCGCGCCAATGAGCTCGCGCAAAGCGGCATGGACTTCGATGATCTGACGTATGAGCTGCGCCGTTACGCCTCGTGCACGCACCTCATGTTCTCGCTCGAGCGCATTGACAACTTCGTGCGCAACGGACGTGTGAGCCCGATTGTCGCGAAGGTTGCGGGCGTGCTCGGCGTGCGCATCGTCGGGCAGGCGAGCGAGGAGGGCGAGCTCGGCGTGCTCAACAAGGTGCGCGGCGAGAAACGCGCGCTCAAGCAGCTTTTCGAGAACATGGAGACCGTGGGCTTCGTCGGCGGCCGCGTGCGCATCAGGCACACCGAGAACCCGAAGATGGCCGAGGCGCTTGCGGCAAAGATTCGCGAGATCTGGCCTTCATGCGATATTCGCATCGGCGCCAACCGCGGCCTGTGCTCTTACTATTGCGAGCCCGGCGGCGTTCTCGTAGGGTTCGAAGGGTAGCCCAGCCCAATACCGCGATCCTCGCAGCCCCGCTTGTCCCTCGTTGGAATATGGGATAAGCGGGGCTTTTCTGTTTCATAATGTCTTTAATTCCCACCGTTCAGAATAAAATTTGCTGCGAATATAGCTGAACGACAACGATTTTCCTTGACTATATACTTACAAATAAATAACATAAGTATCGGTACATCGAAGAGGGATAGGGCGATGCGTGCTTTGCTTGGGCTCTCCCAAGCCGAAGGTCCCTCGCAAGACGATGTGCTGCGGGCTTTCGCCTTCCAGCTAGGTCCGCTTCGACCACTTTACGGGAGGAACACATGAAGAAGCAGGTACGCTTGGTGCTGTCCGCCGTGCTCGCGCTCTCGCTTGTCGGGGCGTTTGCGATGTTCGGCTGCTCTAGCAACACCACCACCACGGAGAAGAAAGACGACGCCGCCAAGACCGAACAGGCCGAGCCGGTTGAGCTTCAGGTCTTCGCCGCAAATTCGCTCTCCAAGGCCATGGAAGACATCCAGAAGGCCTACATCGAGGACGGCCACGACAACGTCACCTTCAAGGACACCCAGTACAAGTCTTCCGGCGAGCTCAATGAGATGCTTGGCGCCGGCTCCTATGCCGACCTGCTCATCTCCGCTTCCAAGGGCTCCATGGACACCGCGGTTTCCAAAGGATATGTGGATGAGTCCACGCGCGTCGACATGTTCAAGAACGATCTCGTGATGGTGTCTAAAGAAGGCGCCGAGATGAAGGACGTCACGCTGCAGGACATCGCTGATGGCAAGTACACCATCTGCGTCGGCGACGACTCCGTTCCTGCTGGCAACTACGCTGCCCAGTCCTTGTCCACCGTGGGCGTGTATGCGCCGGCTGGTGACGATGCGGGCAAGACCGGCAAGGACATCACCGGTAAGGGCGGCTCCTACAACACCGATATGGTGAAGGACGGCAAGGTCGTTCTGGACACCTCCGTCGGCAACGTCTGCAAGCATGCGCAGTCTGGCGACGTTGACATCGCGTTCGTGTACACCTCCGATGTGTATCGCTTCGGTGGCGTGCGGGTCGTCGGCACCGTTCCGGCCGATACCCACAAGAACATCGTGTACCCTGGTGCCATCACCAAGGACTGCACGAACGTTGAGGCGACCCAGGAATTTCTGGATTGGTGCCTGAACAGCGAGAAAGCTCAGAAGATTTGGCAGGACTGGGGCTTCGAGTTGGCGTAGTATAATCTTCGCTAAGAAGGTTCGTCTTGAAGTAGCAATCTGGGGATGGGCGACGCGAATCGCTCATCCCCTTTCTTGTCCATGGGTGCAAGGAGAAGGGGTTCCATGCGCGCGAGAAAGTTTATTGCAAGTCTTGTTCTGTCGGCCGCGCTTGCGGTTGGCGCGCTGCCGAGCGCGGCGTTTGCTGACGACGCGCTCGGCGAGGTCGACAGCCCGCGGACGCCGACGGCAACGACTACGGCGACGTCGAGCTCTGCCGATTCGGTTTCGGATGAGTCCGCGTCGGACGCCGAGGCGACGACGGACGGCGTCGAAGTGTCGAGGGAGGGCTCGGCGGCCCTGAAGGGCGGGGCAAGCTTTGCGATAGGCGATTTCTCACGTGCTCAGAAGGGCTCGAACCGTGCGATCGACGGCACGTATTACGGGTATTCTTACCTGGTCGGCCAGGAAGAGGGTTCATTCGCGCAGGTGGTTGCGGCCGACAAGTACGTTGTTGCCTACGTTCCCGCTGCCGCGGCTGCGAAGCTCGGCCTCGACGTGCAGAGCGCATCCGACCAGGCGCAGTTGAAAAGCTACTTCGTCGCGCTCGACGAGGGGCAGGCCATGGGGTCGGCCAAGCTCTCCGAGTACAACACGTGGTACTTCACAAGCGACACGACGTTTGACAAAGATGGCGTTCGCTTCACGTTTGACCAGGTCATCAATGGCAATGTCTACGCAAGCGTCATCGGCGTCGACGGGTCTGACCTCACCGATTCGGAGAATTCCCTCTACATGAAGCCGTCGTTCGGGGACTTCGGCAAGCTCACCTCGCCTGACGCGGTGAGCATCGAGAAGGCCCCCGAGGGGCTCGCCGCCGTGGGCGAGTTCCTGTCGAACCTCGACTGGAGCCCTCTGTGGGTCTCGCTTCGCACCACGGGCATCGCCATCGTGTTCATCGTCATCCTGGGTCTTTTGGCGGCGTATTTCTGCCTGAACCTTTCCCCGCGTGCGAAGAGCATCTTCGACGCCATCTTCACCATCCCGATGGTGCTGCCGCCTACGGTGTGCGGCTTCATCCTGCTGTTCGTATGCGGCTCGAACACGGCGTTCGGGCAGTTCTGGATCGACATAGGCTTCCCGCTGATCTTCAGTCCCGTAGCCTGCGTCATCGCGGCTGTGGTCGTGGCGTTCCCGCTCATGTATCGCAATGCGCTCGGTGCGTTCGAGGGGCTCGACCGCAACATGCTCGACGCCGCCCGCACGCTTGGCTGGTCGAACGCGAAGATCTTTCGCAAGCTGATGCTGCCCCTGTCGTGGAGCTCGATTGCGGCGGGCATGGTGCTTGCCTTCGCTCGCGCGCTCGGCGAGTTCGGCGCGACGCTGTTCATGGCAGGCAACTACATCGGCATCACGCGAACCATCCCGATTGCCATCTATTTCGAATGGATGAACGGCAACGATTCCACCGCGTGGTTCTGGACGCTTGTCATCATTGTGTTCAGCCTGATCGTCATCGTGTTCATCAATCTGTGGTCCAACCACACCACGAAATACCGCAAGAGGGAGCAGAAGTAGATGAGCCTTGAAGTAGATATTCGCAAGAAGTTCAAGGGCTTCGAGCTGCATAACGCGTTTTCTGCAGGCACGGAGACGCTCGGCCTTTTGGGCGCATCCGGTTGCGGCAAGAGCCTCACCATGCGCTCGATTGCGGGAATCGAGCGGCCCGATTCGGGGAAGATCGTCGTGAACGGCACGGTATTTTTCGACGGGGCGCCGGGGAAGAAACCCAAGGTCGACCTGACGCCGCAGCAGCGCAAGACCGCGCTCCTCTTCCAGAATTACATGCTGTTTCCGAACCTGACCGTCGCGCAGAACGTGGCGGCGGGCATCGGTAAGGATGTGAGCGCGGCCGACCGCGATGCCGCCGTGGCGTGTGAGCTCAAGCGCTTCGGGCTCGAGGGCTTCGACAAGCGCTATCCGGCGCAGCTCTCTGGCGGCCAGCAGCAACGCGTGGCCTTGGCGCGCATGCTCGCGGCGCGTCCGGGGATCCTCATGCTCGACGAGCCGTTCTCCGCGCTCGACGCGCACCTGAAGAGCGTGCTCGAGCAGAACCTCGTCAGCCTGTTCGATGCGTTTGACGGCACCATCCTGTATGTGAGCCACGACATCGACGAGGCGCTTCGCTTCTGCGATCGCATCGCTGTGGTGGAGGATGGCCACGTCATGGAGATCGGCACGGGTGATGACTTGGTGAACAACCCGCAGAGCCAGGCGGGTATTAAGCTTTCGGGGTGCAAAAACGCGACGCGGGCGGAATACGTGGACGCCCATCACGTGCGCCTGCCGCGCTGGGGCATCACGGTGGAGACGTCCCGTGAGGTGTCCCGGGACGTCAAGTGTCTGGGTGTGCGCGCTTTCTACCTCGCGCGAGCTGACGGCCCTGGCGAGAACGTCTACCGCGCGCGCGTCGATCGCGTGAGCGACTCGCGCTTCGAGCGCACGGCGCTTCTGGGATTTGTGGGAGTCAACCGCGACGAGCGGGAAATTCTCGACCGTAATGAGGACGAGATGAAGTACCTGCACCAGCACATGTTCTGGCGCGTGGATAAGCTGCGGGCCGATGAGGCGAGTCTTCCCAGCGAGGGCGAGGAACTTTGGATTCGCATTCCGAAGGACCGCGTCTACCTCGTGTCGAGGTAGCGTTAGCTTGAACCGAGCGCGCGGGGCCGTCTCTCATCACGAGAGGCGGCCCCGTTGTTATTCGAGGGGGTAAGAGTCGCTTTCGGGGGCAGGGCGTGTCCCGCGCCCCAAACAATTTCCGCAAAGCCTTTGAGCTGACGAGAAGACGAGATCGCGCTCCCCGCATTTGGCCGTGGGGCATATCCCGTGCTCAAACAGTCCTCGCTTCGCTGCGGAACTGCGCGCGGGACACGCCCCACGGCCAAATGCTAGGTTCCTTGCATTCCTGGCCTCGCCTTCCCGTGCTTCGTCTTCTATCCGATGACCATGACGAGAATCGGTATCGTGATGATCGACAGCACGGTCGTGACGAAAGTGCCCTGAGCCATGGTGCGCGAGTCGCCGCCGTATTGGTAGCATAGCATCGTGCCGTTCGTGGCGACCGGCATCGCGCATAGCACCACCATGATGTCGATGAGCATCGGGTCGACCGGCACGAGACGGAAGAGCGCCCAGACGATGAGCGGCGAGACGATGAGGCGTGCGAGGGACGCAATCCACAGGCGCGGACCGCCGATGAGCCTGGAAACCGGCAGGTCGGCGAGCGACGAGCCGATGATCAGGAGCGCGCCTGGTGTGGTGAAGGAACCGAGCGTCTCGGCGGCGTCGCCGATGATGGGCACGCTGTGCACGTTCAAAAGCGTGAGGACGATAGCGATCGCGCAGGCTATGTTCGCCGGGGTGAGGAAGGTTTTAAGCCCCATCTTCACCTTTGCGCCGCGGCCGGAGTCCTGCGCGATGAACCAGACGCCCATCGTGAACACGAGGAAGTTGAACGGCAGGTTGAAGATCGAGCCGTAAATCAGCGTCGAGGGCCCGAAGATGGCCGACAACACGGGGAACCCGATGAAGCCGACGTTGCCGAACGTGAGCATAAAGCGGAATACTCCCCTGTGCCCGTCGCGGACGCCGAGGAGCTTCGTGACGAGGAACGCGAGCGCGGTCATGATGGCGAAGCTTATGATCGACAGCCCCATGGTGATGAGAATCTCGGTCGATCCGGGAAGCGAATCGGCGGTGAGCACCGAGCCCAGAATCATCGCCGGCAGCGCCGTATTCAAGATGAGTTTTGACAGGCCTTTGTCGATGGTCTTGTCCATGACATGGGCTTTCTTCGCGATATATCCAATCGATATATCGAAGAACAAGATGACCATCGTGCCGAGAATGCTGAGAAATTCGCCGTCCATACCAGTTGTGCCTCCGTGCAGGTGATGTGCTTCTAGAAAAAGTGCCGCACGATAATAACGCCGCTCGCGCCGCCACAAGAAAAATATGCAGACCTGTTCGGTGGATGGAGTAAGCTGTGTCGGCTTAGTGAAGATGGACGTTTTTGGGACGCCCTCGGAAAGGAAGTGGTGCTCGTGTCGATGAGGTTTTGGGTTCCGCTTGTGGGGATGACGCTTTCGACCTTCGTGTTCAACACGTCGGAGTTCATGCCCATCGGCCTGCTCACCGACATTGCCGCGGATTTCAGCATGACCGAGTCGGCGGCGGGCATGCTCATCTCCGTGTACGCATGGGCGGTCATGATTTTGTCGCTGCCGCTTATGCTCTGCGTGACGAAGGTGCCGCCGAAGCGCCTGCTTCTCGGCGTGATCGTCTTGTTCGGCATCTGCCAGCTGCTCTCGGCGGCATCGGTCAACTTCTGGATGCTTATGGCGGCGCGCATCGGCGTTGCCGCAGCTCATGCGGTGTTCTGGTCGATCATCACTCCGCTCGCGGTGCGTGTGGCCCCCTCCTCGAAAGCCTCGCTCGCGCTTTCCATGGTGGGTATGGGAACGTCGGTCGCTATGATCTTCGGCCTGCCATGCGGGCGCATGCTCGGCCTTGCCATCGGGTGGCGCGCGACGTTTCTTACCGTCGGAATCGTGTCGTTTGCCATCGTCGCATGCCTCGCGATCGTATTTCCCAAGCTCGACGCGGGGAAGCCCTTCACGCTGGGAAAGCTGCCGAGCCTTCTGCGCACCCGCTCGCTTCTGAGCATGTATCTTGTCACCATCGTCGTGATCACGGCGTACTTCACCGGCTACGGTTACATCGAGCCGTTCTTCCAGCAGGTCGCGGGCTTGCCGGACGACGCGATCACCTTCGCGCTCGTGCTTTTCGGCGCGGCGGGCCTGGTGGGGAGCCTGCTGTTCGCCCGCCTGGGGCACGTGACGCTCGCGACGTTCATCCGCTTCGCGTGCGCCGGCATCGCAGCGGCGCTTTTGCTCATGGCGTTTGCGGCGACGGGCGGTGAGGTGTCGTCGTGCCTTGTGTGCGTGCTGTGGGGGCTTGCAGCGTCGCTGTTCAACGTGTCGTTCAACGCCGCTGTCATCAAATGCGCGCCCGAAGGTGCGAGCTCGGTAGCCATGTCGATGTACTCGGGGCTTTACAACCTTGGAATCGGCACGGGAACATGGCTTGGCGGTATGGTTACTGCGAACGCGGGGATCGGGCTCATCGGGTATGTGGGCGGCGTTCTTGCGCTGGTGGGGCTTGCCTACTGTTGCCTGCGCTTCGTGGGGCTCCTGCGCCAGGTTCGTCATCCGTCGATCGGGTAGCTTCGATTTGCGAGATCGCCCCTGGGCACGTCGCTGCGCCCAGGGGCTTGGCAATCTGGCTCGCTCGCCCCAACCACGACAGCGGCTCCGTGCCCAAACAGTCCTCGCTTCATTGTGGAACTGCGCGCGGGGCACGTCGCCGCGACCAGGGGGCATGCGGTTGGGGGCGGGCGTTCGGAATAATGTTGCTGCGTGACAAGAACCCTCGAATCGTCTTATATGGTAGCGCTCCGACCACAGTTGCGCGGTGCCTTGCCTTCTTGGAGTATACTAGGCAACTGTGAATGAACTTGTAGGAGGGGAATATGAAGGACGGCCATGGCCGCGTAATCGATTACCTGCGTATATCGTTGACGGACCGCTGCAATTTCCGCTGCGTGTACTGCATGCCCGAAGAGGGAGTGCAGCAGCTCTCCCATTTCGATATTCTGCGAATCGAAGAAGTTGAGCAGGCGGTTCGCGTCGCGACGACGATCGGCATCAAAAGCGTGCGCCTGACAGGCGGTGAACCGACGGTGCGCAAGGGTCTCGTCGACCTGGTGCGCAACATCGCGGCGATGCCCGAGATTGAAAATGTCTCGATGACCACGAATGGCGTGCTCTTGCCGCGCATGGCTGCCGATTTGAAGGCGGCGGGGCTTTCACGCGTGAACCTATCGCTCGACACGCTCGACGCCGAGAAGTTCCACAAGATTACGCGCTGCGGCTCGCTCGACGACGCGCTTCGCGGCATCGATGCGGCGCTTGAGTCGGGATTCAACCCCGTGAAAATCAATGCGGTCGCACTCCGCTCGCTTGCGGACGGCTTCCTCGATTTCGCCAAGCTCTCGATCGACCGCCCGTTGCACGTGCGCTTCATCGAGCACATGCCCATCGGTGACGTTTCCGAGGTCGATGGCATCAGCTGGGGCAAGGACGGCGTCATCTCCTGCGAGGAAGTGTTCAACATCATCAACGAGGGCGCTCGCGCGCAAGGTTTGGGCGAGCTCGTTCCGGTGGGGGAGGACAAGCCAATCGGCTGGGGTCCCGCAGAGTACTATCATTTCCCCGGCGCCGCGGGCACGGTGGGCTTTATCAGCCCGCTCTCGCGCCACTTCTGCAGCAAGTGCAACCGCCTGCGTCTGACGGCCGACGGCAAGCTGCGCCCGTGTTTGTTCTCCGACGTGGAATACGACCTGCGCACCGCGCTGCGCGAGGGCACCGAGGAGGACCAGCGCGCCGTGTTTCTGCAGGCCCTCGGTGCGAAGCCCGACGAACACCATGACAAGGTGGGAACCGAGCGCGGCATGAGCCAAATCGGCGGCTAGGTTTTCCCGAACCTGCGCGGCGCTTCGGTGCCGTACGGCTTTCGCCGGCTTGCCATATCGTTTAGAATCACGGGCGTAACGAATGCTTTTCGAAAGGAAAATTCACCATGAGTGGCGATACTCATTTGACGCACATCGACGAGAAGGGCGACGTCCGCATGGTCGACGTGTCCCAGAAACCGGATACCGAGCGCGTTGCGGTCGCGGAGGGGTTCATCTCCATGCACCCCGAGACGCTGGCGCTCATCGTGGAAGGCAAGGCTGCGAAGGGCGACGTTTTGGCGTGCGCGCGCGTGGCGGGCGTGATGGCGGCCAAACAGACGAGCACGCTCATCCCGATGTGCCATCCGCTGAACATCACGAAAGCCAAGGTAGAATGCACGCCGGTGCTCGAGGGCGAGCGCGAAGACGGTCGCGTGGGCATTCATGTCACCACGACGACGGGCGTCACCGGTAAGACCGGCATCGAGATGGAGGCCCTCACGGCGGCGAGCGTCGCGTGCCTTACCGTGTACGACATGTGCAAGGCGGTCGACCGCGGGATGGAAATCTCCGAGATTCGCCTTCTCAAGAAGGATGGCGGCAAGACGGGTCTGTGGCTTCGCGGAGAATCCGAGTAGCAAGGGCGCAAGCGGCGCTGACTGCTTAACTGAGTTTGTCGGCTGACGGGCCCGTCCGTGCTTTTCACACGGTTCGGGCTCGTGCTATTTGCGCCTGCATGCCTGGTTGCTGGCTCTCCTTCGCGCTCGGCTTGTTAACCTTCTCGCAACGGAAGACTCTTATGATTAAGTGTTGCTGGCCGAGCCGTATTGGCCTTGGCTGGCATCTCGAAGAATTGGCGAAGGGGGGCTCGTGCATAGCATCCTATTTATATGCCACGGCAATATCTGCAGGTCGACCATGGCGCAATTCGTTATGGAAGACATGGTGCGCAAAGCTCGTCTTGGCGGGAAGTTCTCGATCGACTCCGCAGCAACGAGCACCGAGGAAATCGGCGAACTGCCTCATCCGGGCACGCTGAAAAAGCTTCGCGAACAGGGGATTTCCACACATGCCCATCATGCGCGGCAGGTGCGGGCAACCGAATACGGAGAGTGGGACCTTTTCGTCTACATGGATAAGGAGAATCTGCACGGCCTCGAGTCTATTTTCGGCGGCGATCCTCAGAAGAAGTTCGTGCGCCTGCTCGATTTTCTTCCCGATGATGACCCCCGCCACGGCAAGGACGTGGCCGACCCGTGGTACACCGGCAACTTTGATGCGACCTATCGAGACGTCGTCGCCGGGTGCCGCGGTTTGCTCTCAAAGCTGGAAGGCGAGCGTTAGAGGCTGTGCCGGGAACGCAAGCATGCGGCCGTGGTGCTTAGGCGGGTTTTCAAAGTGGGCGTTTTGGGATAGTCTGCGCCTGCAGTGCCGATACCAGTTTCGGTCGCTGTGAATCAGTTGCGGGGCGGGGGATTCGCGAGTGACTCTTCCGCCCTTTTTAGGTTGCTATTGTGTCGTAGTTGAGGTTGAAATCAGTTCTCAGCCAGGTGAAAAACTCGTCGCAGTCAAGCGCGCGAACGAGGTCGCTTTCGAAGTCCGCCTTGTTCCGGGTGATGATGCAATCGGCTTGTATGCTCAGTGCAACTTCGAAGAGGAGCCTGTCTTCGGGATCTTTCCATGAAGATGCAAGCATTTTGTCGATTTCCCGCTCGCTTACGGCGAATACGCTCACGAATGTTCGCAGGCCTTGAATTCTTTCGCGCGTCTTGGGAATAAGGGAGGGCTTTCCTCCTTCGGAAAGGATATAGATCAAATCCGTCACCTGGGATGACGAGATCCATAGGTCGAATTCTCCGACCCGCCCCGCAATCATGAGAAGTCGCGCTTGCTCGTAAAACGGTTCTCGTTGGTTGAGGAAATCGATCACGATGTTCGTATCGAGAAGCGCTTTAATCTTGCCCATAGCTACATCAATCCGCGAGACGCAAGACGCTCGGCCCTAATTTGGGCTTTGGTCATGTCGTCGAACCTTGAGCTTGTCTTACGCGAAAGCGAATCGACAAACTGAGCGGCGACTTGGATGCGCTCAGCTGGCGGAGTAGCCTGCGCGTCGGGGAGAAGAAACGTGGCGTCTTGCTCGCTGATGATTCGGTCGTACATGAGGTTGATGGCTTGCGAGGCAGTAAGCCCAGCTTGCGCGAGCACTTGCGCCCCACGTTCCTTCTTGTAGTCGTCCATTCTTCCGGTAACCATCGATGTTGGCATAACGTCCTCCTCGCTTTTGTACAACAATACCTGTACAACATAGAGAATGTCAAGGGGATTCGTCGCGCTTGCGCGCATGCGAAGAGGCGTCGCTTGTTCATGGACGTTTGAAGTTGAAGACGCTCCGTATTCGCGGAGGTTTGGGGGATTCGATTGATTAGAGCCCTTCGAAGAATTCGGAATAGCTGATGCCGAAACCTTCTACTATCCTCTCGAGCGTGTCGAAACCAAAGTTGCGATGGCCTTTTTCGATATCGGCGAGATAGCTACGATTGATGCCGGTCATGAGCGCAAATTTTTCTTGGGTCAAGTTATGCTGAACGCGTAGTTCTTTAATGCGCAGTCCGATTTTGTTTCTGATTTCCGACTTTTTCATAGTCGCAGGTTACTTACGGTCTTATACTGCTATGTATGAAATCAGAAACAATTAAGGCTAAATCTTGAACAAAAGGTGATTGTTATTTGATTTCAGTAGGCGCCGTACGATGACCTTCGCAGCATGTGCGGCGAAAGCTATGCTCGGGAAGGACGGGTCTTATGAAACTAAACGTATGGTCAAAGGCTCTTTCGGTGGGGGTGGCAGCAAGCCTTGTTTGCTTCACTCCTGCGGTGGCGCTTGCCTCGCCGGAGAGTGATGCGGAGGCGCTTGGGTCGCAGCTTGAATCGGTGGGTTCAGTTTCGGCGGCCATGTCGCTTGACGATGCCCTAAGCGGCTCTGAGTTGTTGCTGGATTCGATTTCGGAAGCCGACTCTCCGTTTGATTCAGATTCAGAAATCGAATTGCAATCGGTGTTGGAATTCCCGGATTGCAATCCGAACGAGTGGTATGCATCGGCAGTAACCTACGTGTCGGACAAAGGCCTTATCACGGGGTATAACGATGGAACATTCGGGCCCTACGATAACATCACGCGTGGGCAATTGGTTACTATCCTGTGGCGCATGGAGGGCAAGCCGGTTTCGAGCTCTGCCGGTTTTTCTGACGTCAGCAGCAGCGACTTCTATTATTCTGCGGCGCTTTGGGCTCAGAAAAATGGTGTGATTAAGGGATACGGCGACGGGACGTTCGGCGGCGAGAGGCTGATCACGCGCGAAGAGGCGGCGGTGATGCTCGCCAACTATGCGAACTTCAAAGGCTACGATACGGCGAGCGACAAGGCGGCTCTCATGAGGATCTCCGGATGGCGTGAGGCGGATTCTTGGGCGCTTGATTCGCTCGGCTGGTGCGTCGATCAGGGGCTGATGAGCGGCAAAGACACGCCATCGGGTGCATACCTCGACCCGATGGGGTCGACGTGGCGTTCCGCCATGGCGAAGATGATCATGGTGCTCGATCGCGATGTGTTCGGAAATCCCGAACCGACTGTGAGCCAAGAGCAAAAAGAGCAACGTGTCTTGGCGTATTTCCAAAGAACGATGGACGAATCCGGTATGAGCGCAAGTGGTGCTCGAATTGCAATAGTGACTAACGAGGCAGGGGAGCATGAATACTTTCTTTTTGAGCCAATTGATGGAAGTTTCAGCACAATAAGGTATCTGTATCGCAATAGCTACGATTATCGTTCAAGTCTGGTTAACCTTTCGGAATCGGTAAGAAAGTTGTCTGGCTCAATGTATAGATTCAGCGTTCAAGAGGGTGCTAACCTTAGCGTAATTGGCTGCATATCTTCCTCTGACAATAAAGTGGTTTACGGAGCTGAAAATGGGTCAACAACAGTTCCGCTTTCCTACACGCTGCGATAGGGGGAAGTGAAATGAGCCTGTCATTTAAAGAAAAGTGTCTATCGGTCGTTCTGTCTATCTCACTAGGGGCATTTGTCCCGTCTGCCGCATTCGCCTTGCAGGACGAGGGGAATGATGGTTCGAGATATTCGCAAGATATTACCCTTAAAGATGCTACGGATAATGCAATGAGTGAAACGCTAGGCGCATCTCCCGTAGTAGATTCCGAGCTGTCCCCTTTGGGAGTAGATATTTCTTCGGCGGTTGTTGCTTTGGACCATAGCTCTTATGACTATACGGGCAGTGAAATAGAGCCAGGGGTGAAGTCGGTACGGTTAAAGGGAGTGACGCTTTCTGCTGGCGAAGATTATGAGATTTCCTATAGCGACAACGTCAATGCTGGTACTGCGCAATGTGTCATTACGGGAATAGGTAAGTATTCGGGAAGCGTTTCGAAGTCGTTCACGATTAATCCGCTGTCTCTCACTAATGCAGTAATTAGCGATATTCCTGATCAGGAATGGACAGGATCGGAGATCGAGCCGGACGTTACAGTTTCTCTAAACGACGAGGAGCTGATCAAGGATATCGATTATACCTTGAGCTATAAAAACAACGTTGATCCTGGTCGCGCAACGGTGACTGTTGACGGAATTGGCAATTATGCGGGAGGGAAATATGCCTCATTCCAAATCATTCAGCTTCTTGAAGAAGGCGTAGAAGAGAAGTCTGCGTCATTTGACGTAAAAGACTGTTTCGACAAAAGCTGGTTCATTGATATCAAACAGGACTCGCTCATTAATTTGGACATTAAGAGCGGGTGCTTCCTTCCCGAGAAGTACTCGTCGAAGCCATATCTTGCTAGCTTGGTGAATGAGGACAAAAGCATAAGCTACATGTGGCTGATGGGAGAGAAAGACGCAAAGACGTATGGTCTTATCTCAGTGCCTGCTGGAAAGTGGCTTCTAAATGTTGCTTCAGGATCGGAAGCGTATCATTCTGTTTCCGTGCGGTACGAGGTTGCTTCGACGCCAGTTGGGGCGATAGTCGAGAAAGAGAATAATTCTAAACTGGACACGGCAACGCCGATTGCCGTTGGCGATACGTTCATGGGAAGTATCTACAATCCCTTCTACGATTCTATTAAGGCTGGCGATCTCGACTATTACAAATTCACCCTTCAGTCTCCTAAACGTTTGCAGATTAGAATGAGTAACCATTCCGCAACAATGTTCGGTCTCTATGATTCTGAAGGTAATTTGGTGAAGAAGGGGAATGATTCGCAAGGGGATGAAATTGTTGGGCGTGCCGCTGGCGACAGAAGCGGGGATGTGATTCTCGATACGGGGGTTTTGCCTGCGGGAACGTATTATTATTGCGTGACATCAGATGATCAAAATACATGGGGGAAATCGTACTACGGAAAGATATCGGAGCTCCCACCGTTCGATGACGTCGCCGCCGACTCTTGGTATTATTCGGGCGTTATGTTCGTATACGAAAAAGGCTTGATCAAGGGCTATTCGGGCACGACGCTTTTTGGCGTGGGTGATACGTTGACGCGTGCTCAGCTTGCGACGATTTTGTATCGCAACGCCAATCCGGGCGTCTCGTCGGATTCTCGTCCTTCCAATACGACCGGCATGCCCGATGTAAAGGGCGGCGAGTGGTATACCGCTGGGGTGAACTGGGCTGTTGAAAATGGCGTGATCAACGGATATGCGGACGAGCAAGGTAACCGATTCGCATTTGGCCCCGATGACCCCGTCACCTTCGAGCAGCTCATCACGGTTCTTGCAAACTGCTCCGCAAAAAGCGAGTACCTTCCTTCCGCTCAAGAGTCCAGCAAGGTACTCTCTTCTTTCAAAGACGGGCAGAGCGTTTCGGCATGGGCTCAAGCAAACATGGCATGGGCGGTTGAGAACGGCCTTGTGTCCGGGTACGATGAGCCGGATGGGCAGTACTTGCGCCCTGGCGAAGAAGTTGCGCGCGAGCGCGTTGCCGTAATCCTGATGCGCGCTTTTCAGTCAGGCATTCTGAAGTAATTCGCTTTCTCGCGGCGGCATGATGCTGTATTGGGGGGCTTCGCTGCGAACGAAGCCCCTCTTTTGGTTCAACGCGATTTTTGATGGCCGTTCTGCAAATTGCGTGCGAGTGGGGCGTGGGGTATTTGTGTAGCTTGCCCTCTGTGCTAAACTATGCGGCTGGTATTTGCATTATCGGAAGGGACGTATATGTCAGGTCACTCAAAATGGGCTACAACGAAGCACCGCAAGGCTGCCCAGGACGCTAAGCGCTCTGCTTTGTTCTCCAAGCTTTCCCGTAACATCACTGTTGCTGCGAAGGAAGGTGGCGACCCGAACCCCGAGAACAACGCGTCGCTCGCCGCTGCTATCGAAAAGGCGAAGGGCTACTCCCTGCCGAAGGACAAGATCAAGACCGCTATCGACAAGGCTTTTGGTTCCGGCAAGGACGCCGCGAACTACGAAACCGTCCAGTATGAAGGCTACGGCCCGGCTGGCGTCGCTATCTTTTGCGAGGCTCTGACCGACAACCGCAACCGCACCGCGGCTGACGTGCGCAGCGCGTTCACCCATGCGGGCGGCTCGCTCGGCACTTCCGGTTCCGTGTCGTTCCAGTTCGAGCGCAAGGGCCAGATCATGGTCGCCAAGGAAATTGAGACCGGCGACAAGAAGAACCCCATCGGCCCGAACGGTGCTGCCGCTGACGAGGACGAGTTCATGATGGCCGTCGCCGAGGCTGGCGGAGACGACTACGAGGATGCTGACGAGGAATGGATCGTCTACACCTCGCCGTCCGACCTCATGGCCGTGAAGAAGGCTATCGAGGAGCAGGGCGTTCAGGTGAAGGGCGCCGAGCTCACCATGATTCCGTCCACGCCGACCGAGGTGTCCGTGGCGGACGCTAAGAAGGTCATGCGCCTCATCGATCGCCTCGAAGAGCTGGAGGACCTCCAGAACGTCTATCACACGATGGACATCACCGACGAGATCGCCGAGGCTTTGGAAGAAGAATAGTCCTGTGGACTATTCTTTCCCCATCTAGGCGCCCGAGCGGGCGCGCCCTGCTCGCGCGAAGCTCCGAGTGAGGTGAGGAAGCTTTCCAGCTTTGGGAATTGAATTGCAAGGCGGCTCCGAAAGGGGCCGCCTTTTGCGTTTTTTGCGAAGGAAAACGCGAAAGGATGTTCGCATCTCAAATTGGTATGATACAATACCGAACAAACGTTTGGGAATGCAAGGGAGCACAGTGGCAACGCGCGAGCGCATCATACTCGGGATTGACCCAGGCCTGGCGAACACGGGCTGGGGAATCGTGTCGCAGCGCGGCGCCAAGCTCTCGTGCATCGCATACGGTTGCGTATCGTCGCCCGCGCAGGTCGAGCTCTCCTTGCGTCTTCGCAAGATCCACGAGCAGATTGGCGCGGTGATCGATCGCTTCAAACCCACGTGCGTGGGAATCGAAACGGTGTGGTTCGGGCAGAACATCACTGCGGCGTTCGCAACGGGCCAGGCGCGCGGTGCGGCGCTCGTCGCCTGCGCGGAGGGGAATCTCAGCGTGGGGGAATTCACGCCTCGTCAGATCAAGCTTGCGGTGGTGGGCACGGGCACTGCCGACAAGGAACAGGTGCAGTACATGGTAAGCCAGCTGCTCTTGCTCAATTCGGTGCCAAGCCCCGACCACGCCGCCGATGCACTGGCCGCCGCCATCTGCTACACCACCCACGAAGGCTTCGGCGGACTTGCGAAGTAAGGAGCAAGCATGATCGCGTTTCTCAAGGGAAAGCTCGCCGGCAAAACGCCGCAAGTCGCCTATATCGACGTAAACGGCGTGGGATACGCTGTCTTCATGTCGGCAACGGCGCTCTCTAAGCTGCCGGAATCCGGCGGCGTCGTCACGGTGCTCACGTATCTGCAGGTGAGCGATGCGGGTATCGCGCTTTACGGGTTCCTCTCAGAAGAGGAGAAGGCCACCTTCGAGCGCCTGATCGGCGTGACCGGCGTCGGGCCGAAGGTCGCGCTGGCGGCGCTTTCCACGTTTTCCCCGCGCGCGCTGGCGGATGCTGTCGCCGCGCAGGATGTCGCTCTCGTGCAGAAGATCCCCGGCGTGGGCAAGAAGAGCGCATCGCGCATCATCCTCGAGTTGAAGGGCTCCTTCGACGCGAGCTTTGAAAGCCTGCTCTCCGAGCCTTCCGCGCAAACGATTCTCGATGACAGGCTGAAAGGCGCGGCCGAGGCGCTTCTCTCCATGGGATTTACCTCGCAAGAGGCAGAATTGGCTTTGAAGGGGGCTCCCGAGGGCGCGACCGAGGCAGCGCTGCTACAATATGCCCTTAAGCGACTGGGTACGGCTCATTAGATGAAAAGGACGCAATGGCGGACGGTGTTCAAATAGAGGGAATGGTCTTCGAGGCGGCAACTGCAATGCAGGGTGGAGCGTCCCCGTCTGCAAGCGATCGCGCGGTGGCGCCCAACTTGCAAGAGGACGATCTTGCACTCGATCGAAGCCTGCGGCCGAAAAAGCTTTGCGACTACCTAGGGCAAACCAAGGTGAAAGAGTCGCTCGCTATCCTCATCGAGGCGGCGCAGCAGCGTAAGGAATGCGCCGACCACATCCTGTTTTCCGGGCCTCCGGGGCTTGGCAAGACCACGCTTGCCACGGTGGTCGCCAACGAGCTCGGTGCAAACATCCGCACGACGAGCGGCCCGGCTATCGAGCGAACGGGCGACTTGGCTGCGATTCTCACGAATCTTGAAGAGGGCGACGTTCTCTTCATCGACGAGATTCATCGCCTGAACCGCATGGTCGAGGAAGTGCTCTATCCCGCGCTCGAGGATTTCGCGCTCGATATTGTGGTGGGAAAGGGGCCGGCAGCGCGATCGATCCGCCTCGATCTGCCCCACTTCACGCTCATCGGTGCGACGACGCGAACGGGCCTGCTCACAGGTCCTTTGCGCGACCGTTTTGGCATTGCATTCCGCCTGCAGTATTACACGCCCGAGGAACTTGCGGCGATTGTTGTGCGCTCGGCTGCCATCCTTGATGTTCCCATCAGCGAGGACGGCGCGCTTGAGATCGCCCGCCGTAGCCGTGGAACTCCGCGTTTGGCGAACCGCATGCTCAAGCGCGTGCGCGACTGGGCGCAGGTGAGGGGTGATGGCGTTATCGATGAGGACGTTGCGGCGCAGGCGCTCAGCTTCTTCGAAGTGGACAACCTGGGGCTCGATGCGGTCGACAATCGCATCTTGGAGCTGCTTGCCGTGCAGTTTGGCGGGCGTCCTGTGGGCCTCACTACGCTTGCGTCGGCGCTCTCGGAAGATACCGACACCATCGAGGACGTGTACGAGCCCTATCTCATGCAGCAAGGGCTTATCGTGCGCACGCCGAAGGGCCGCCAAGCGACTGAGCGCGCTTACGAGCATTTGGGAATCGTGCCGCCGAAGGCCGACTGATGAAGAATCGACTGTAACCTACCGCGAACGGGGAGGGCCATGTTCGAACAAGATTATCTCATGCGTCTGCTCATGCAGTTCATGGAGGCGATGCGCCGCAGCATCGAGCGCGCCGACGATGGTCGCGACCCAGCGGCTGCGGCCGATATGCTCGAGAGCGCTATCGGCGACGCAACCGACCTCGACGGGTCGATGCTTCTTTCGCTTGCCCCCGAATCGATGGCATCGGTGCTCCAGGTGTCGGGCGTCGACCCGCATGTCACTGAATACGTCGCGAACAGTTTGCAGCTCGAATCCGAGTTCCTGCGCAGTGCGGGGAACGACGAACTTGCAGAGGTTCGCGCGGGTCAAGCGCGGGCGCTCGCCTCGACGTTCGGGTTCGAGCTTGCCGAGGGCACGCCGGTTGAGAGGCTCGACTACCTCGAGGCGACTCAGGACTGAGTGCAAGCCGCTTCCGTCGGCATCTTCCCGCATCGCGTGCTTTGGGAAAAATGGTTCGAATTCCTGCGATTTCGGAACGGTTTCGCAGCGCGATAGCGTATAGTATTCATGTGCCCTCGAAGTGAGGGCGAGTGTTGCCGCCATGCAACGCGCAGAGTTACCTCCCCGGCTTAAGGGGAAGAGAAGAGGATTTTAAAATGGCGGAAGGTACTGTTAAGTGGTTCAACCCGGAAAAAGGCTACGGCTTCATCTCCCAGAAGGATGGCGAAGACCTTTTCGTTCATTTTTCCGAGATCAAGATGGACGGCTTCAAGACGCTCGATGAGGGCCAGGCTGTTTCCTTCGACGTGACCACGGGTCAGAACGGCAAGCTCCAGGCAAGCAATGTGGTGAAGCTGTAAATCCTTTTTTACATTCATACATGCTGAACGGCCTCGCGAAAGCGGGGTCGTTTTTTATTGATGCCGTTCGCTTTTTCGCGGCAAAGTTGCTGGGCCTTCAACAAAGAGGGTCAAATCGAAACAAGTTCCACTCAGGTTATCTTTACCGACGCTTGTTTTCTCTTTGCCGTTCGGGGAATACGCTCGCTTGAGCTTGTGCATTTCCCTTACAATACCAACTCACTATGATTGAAATCTTGAACACCATTGACTCAGTCGTGTGGGGGCCTGCGATGATCGCGCTCTTGCTCGGCACCCATATCTTCCTCACCGTTCGCACGGGCTTCATCCAGCGTAAGCTGCCCCAGGCGCTTCGCATGTCGTGGGGCGGCGGCACGTCGAAGGGCGAGGGCGATATCTCCAACTTCGGCGCGCTTGCGACGGCGCTTGCCGCGACCATCGGCACGGGGTCGATTGTCGGTGTTGCCACGGCTATCCTGGCAGGCGGTCCGGGGGCAGTTTTCTGGATGTGGATTACAGGCGTGTTCGGCATGGCCACGAAATATGTGGAGGTCTACGCCTCGGTGCGCTATCGCGTGCGCGACCATGCGGGCAACATGCTCGGCGGCGCCATGTACGTGTGGGAACGCGCCTTCATGCGCAAAGACGGCACGCGCCCTTGGTGGGCGAAGCTCGGCGGCATTGCGTTCGCCGCGTTCGCCGTCGTCGCCACCATCGGCACGGGCTCGGCGGTGCAGGCGACGTCCATGACCGGCATCATCACGTCCTCGATTCCCGGCATCCCCGACTGGGCGGTCGGCATCGCCATCGTCGTGCTGGTGGGCATCGTCATCTTCGGCGGCGTGCAGTCCATCTCGCACGTGTGCGAGAAGCTCGTTCCCGTCATGGCAGTTGCCTACGCCGGCGGGTGCATCGTGATCCTGCTGATGAACGCGCCTGCCCTCGGCAGCGCAATCGGCCTCATCTTCGAGTGCGCCTTCACGCCGAAGGCCGCGTTCGGCGGCGCGGTCGGCTCCGGTCTTCTGATGGCGCTGCAATTCGGCTGCGCCCGCGGCCTGTTCTCCAACGAGTCGGGCCTTGGCTCCGCCCCCATCATCGCGGCGGCCGCTAAGACGAAAAACCCTGCCGAGCAGGCGCTTATCGCCATGACCGGCACGTTTTGGTCCACGGTCGTCATTTGCGCGCTCACGGGCATCGTGCTCGTGTCGACGATGATCGCGCACCCCGAAATCCAGGCGGAGGTGCTCGCCGACCCGACGTTCTACACCGGCGCGCAGCTCGCCTCCACCGCGTTCGCCACCATTCCCTATGTCGGAACGCCGATTCTCGTCATCGGCATGGTGTCGTTTTCGTACTCCACGATTCTCGGCTGGTCGTACTACGGCAACCGCTGCGCCGCCTACCTGTTCGGCAAGCGCGCCATCCTGCCGTACCACATCGTGTACGTTCTCGTCGCGTTCCTCGGCGCGATTGGCGTGGGCAACGTGGTGTGGACCATCTCCGACATTGGCAACGCGCTCATGGCCATTCCCAACATCATCGCCATACTGCTGCTTTCGGGGCTGATCTGCCGCGAGACGAAACACTACGTCTATGAGGGCAACATCGAGGAAGAAGATACGCGGGAAATTCCCATGATTTCCTCGAAGTAGGCGCGGCTGCAAACGCGTCGATAGATTTCCCCAGGGGCGCCGTCGGGCGCCCTTGTTGTTTGCGAGGCGAAGAGAAGTCAGCGGAAAGCGGCGCCCCGCATCGCCTATACTCTTACATCATGAAAAAGATTGCCATCATAGGCGGCGGCGCGGCCGGATTGGCTGCAGCCATTGCTGCCGGAAACGAACTTGCGCGGCTCGGCGCGGCGGACGAGTGCGAAATCGTGCTCTTCGAGGCCGATCTCGAGCGCGTCGGCCGCTCGATCCTCGCGACGGGAAACGGCCGCTGCAACTTCTCGAACGCCCACATCGACCCCGCGTGTTACCGCAACGCCGACTTCGTGGAAGCCGCGCTGCGCTCGCTCGCGCGCCTTTCTGAGGTCTCCGAGTGGGGGAGCGTTCAACCTGTAGGAGCCTGCGGAGCCTCCGCGCAAGGGCGCGTCCAACCTGCGGGCGCTTTTGAAGCGCCTGGTCGGGAAAGCACCCAATCTGCAAGCGTCTTCGAAGCGCCCGCGCAGCGGTTCTTCTCCAGCTTGGGCCTTATGTGGCGCGAAGAGGGCGAGGGCCGCATGTACCCAGCAGCCAACAAGGCGTCGTCGGTGCTCGATGTGCTGCGCGCTGCCCTCGATGTGTCGGGTGCGCGCGTGGAATTCGGGAAATCCCTTCGCGCAATCGAGCTTCCCGTGAAAGGAAAGAGCCGCTTCCACCTGCGTTTTTCCGACGGTTCGATCGCCCATGCCGAAAAGGTTGTCCTCGCTGTCGGCGGGCGTGGTGTGAGCGCCGTCGATACGCCCTCCGTAATTCCGTGCGAGCTGACGCGTCCGGTCCTAGGGCCGCTTGCCACCGATTCGCGCATCACGCGGCAGCTGAATAACATCCGTGTGAAGTGCTCCGTCTCGCTCGAGCGCTCGGGAAGCCTCGTCGCGCGCGAGGAAGGCGAGCTTTTGTTCCGCGACTACGGCGTGTCGGGCGTGTGCGTGTTCAACCTGTCGCGCTTTGCCTGCGAGGGGGATGTGCTCTCGATCGATTTCCTGCCGCATATGTCTGTCGCCGACCGCGATGCGTGGCTGTTCGCGCGGCGCAAGCACCTCTCGGCCCGTCTGGGCGAAAACGGCCAGATTGCCGCCGAGGACGTGCTGCGCGGCGCGATGCTTCCTCAGGTGGCACAGGTACTTTGCAAGTGCGCGGGAATCGATCCTGTGCGCCCGCTCTCCAAGAAAGACGTCCTTGCGCTCTCGCGTGTCATCGGCGGCTTGCGCCTTACGGTTCGAGGCATCGGCGACGTGAAGCAGTGCCAGGTCTCGCGTGGCGGGCTTTCGATTGCGGCGTTCGATCCGCAAACGATGGGGGCCGTGCGTGCGTCGGGCCTGTTCGCAGCTGGCGAGGCGCTTGACGTGGATGCTCCCTGCGGGGGCTACAACTTGCATTGGGCATGGTCATCTGGCCTGCTCGCGGGCGTGTCTGCTGCTCGCAGTGCCGTGTCGGCCGATGGGGAAGGGGAAGGCGAATGAGCTCGAAGGATGCCCGCGGCAACAAGGGCGCGAGCACTGGCAAGAGGGTGGACGGCAACAAGAAGATGAGCGGTGCCAAGCTGTCCACCGGCAGCAAGGGGCCAGGCGGTGGCAAGAAGGCGGCAGGCCGTCCCCATCGCGGGGGAAAGACCAAATCGCAAGCCTCTTCCCGTCAACGTACCGGTCGTCCCTCGCATCGTGGCGCCTTCTTCGACGCAAGTGCGCTCGAGGGAGCGGAGTTCATCGAGGTGTCGAACGTCGCACTTCCGCTCGATGCGGGATTGGAGAGCCCCGCGAGCGAGGTAAATCGCCCGACCCCTGTCCCACTTTCGACTGAGACAAATCACCCGGCCCCCGCCACGCCCGCAGCCTCTCCCGCACCCGCGGAGGGTTCCCATGCGGAGAGCCTCTCACGCGCCGCCATCGCCTCCGCGCTTGGAGTCGCGCCCGAGGACGTCGCCTCGTTTTCCCTTGTGAAGCGTAGCGTCGATGCGCGGAAGAAGTCGAACGTGCATTTCAACGCCACCTATGCCGTCCACCTTGCGCAAGGCGTGGCCTACGACGCGCTTTCCCCCGCTCGCGGGGTAAATGTTCGCGCGTACGACCCGCCTGCGCCGCTTGCGATTCCCGATTTGCGCTCGCTCGCGACATCGTCGGATGAGCGCATCGTGGTCGCAGGAACGGGCCCGGCGGGGCTGTTCTGCGCATTGTTCCTGGCGGAAGCGGGGCTGCGTCCGCTCGTGGTCGAGCGCGGGGCCGCAGTTGATGAGCGCACGGTGGCCATCGAGTCCTTCAACGAGGGCGGCCCGCTCGATGCAGCGGCGAACGTGCAGTTCGGGGAAGGCGGCGCTGGCACGTTTTCCGACGGCAAGCTGACTACGGGCACGAAAAGCCCGCATATCCGCCACGTGCTCGAGGCGTTCGTCAAGGCGGGGGCGCCTGAAGAGATTCTCTGGCAGGCGAAGCCCCATATCGGTACCGACAAGCTGCCCGCCGTCGTGAAGAGTATTCGCGAGCGTATTATCTCCGCAGGTGGCGAGGTGCGTTTCCTTACCCGCTTGGCTGATATCGAGCTGTCGGGCGGTGCGGTCTGCTCGGTCGCGCTGGAGGATTCCCGCACGGGCGCTCGCGAAGCGGTTAAGGCCTCGCGCGTCATTGTCGCGTGCGGGCACTCGGCGCGCGACATCTTTGAGCTCGCCCGCGATCGGGGGTTCGCCCTCAAGCGCAAGCCCTTCTCGATGGGCGTGCGCATCGAACATCCCCAGACGCTCATCAACCGTGCGCAATACGGCGCTGCTGCGAAGCACACGGCGCTCGGTGCCGCCGACTACAAGATGGCGGTGCGCGTCCCCGCTCGCGCGGGCGATGGTTGCGGGAATGCTGCAGGCGAGAGCGCGACCCGTGGTGTATACACTTTCTGCATGTGCCCAGGTGGGGAAGTCGTCGCGGCGGCAAGCGAGGAGGGCGGTGTCGTCGTTAACGGTATGAGCCGCTTCGCGCGCGATGGCGAGAATTCCAACAGCGCGCTGCTCGCCGACGTGCGGCCCGACGACTTGCCGGGGAACGACGTCATGGAAGGTGTCCGCCTGCAACGCGAGGTCGAGCATGCGGCGTTCGAACTTGCTCGCCGCAACGGCGGGGTGCCCTATGCCGCGCCCGCGCAGACGGTGGGGGATTTTCTTTCGGGTGCTACATCTTCGAGCGGGCAAGCTGAAGGTGGGCAGTCGGGTGGTACGGTTGCGGCCGCGTCCGAGGCTCGCCGCCGCACGGTCGCCCCCGGGTCTCATCGCCACGTTGGTGCGTCGGAACCGCATAGCCGCCTGGTCGTGCGCCCGAGCTACCCGCGTGGTGTCGTTTGGTGCGATCTGCGCGGGTGCCTTCCCGAATTCATCTGCGACGCGCTTGCGCAAGGCCTGCCGTTGCTCGATGCGAAGCTGCATGGGTTCGCCGATCCCGGCGCTGTGCTTACCGGCCCCGAAACGCGCAGCTCAAGCCCCATCCGCATGATTCGTGGGGAGAACTTTCAGGCGCGACTGGCAAGCGATTTGCCCGATTCGGACGAGGAGCCGGCCACTCGCGTCTACCCGTGCGGCGAAGGCGCGGGTTACGCGGGCGGCATCATGAGCGCCGCCGTCGATGGCCTGCGCGTCGCCGAGGCAATCGCGGCCGAGTTCTCTTCCCGCTAGCACCACTCTCACACTTGCGGTTCGCTGCCAATCTTGCCTCCAGCCCCGCGCTCGCACTCACCAGCTTCCACCTGCCCCCGCGCCTCCCGCGCCCGCACCTGCCCGCTCGCTCGCACGTGTCCGCGGCTCGTTGCCATCTCGGCCCTGCGCTCGGCGGCCCGCTCGCGCCCTTGCCGTGCCGTGAGTGCTACAATTTACGGCACGTCGCTGCGCACACCGCGCGCACGGCGAACGACAAGTGCTTGAAAAGGTGGTTCCATTGGCGCGTCTTTCCGATTCGATTGCGGTCACGGCGTCTGTCCTCAAGAAGGGACAGCCCGCGATCTTCCCCACGGAAACGGTGTATGGCCTGGGCGTTTCTATCCGCCACGCCGCGTCTCCCGATATCCTGTACAGCCTGAAGCGCCGCGAGAAGGCAAAGCCCATCTCGTGGCTCGTCTCCCAGCAAGACGACCTCGCGCGCTTCGGCCGCTGCGTCCCCGAGTTCGCCTTTGTGCTCGCCCGGACGTTTTGGCCGGGCCCCCTTACGCTGATCGTGAAGGCGTCGGACGAGGTACCCGAGGCGTTTCGCTCGAGCACCGACACGATCGGACTTCGCATGCCGAACAGCGCCTGCGCGCTCGAGCTGATCGACGCGGTAGGGTGTCCCCTTGCAACGACCTCGGCAAACGTATCGGGAAAGCGCCCAGCTGGCTCCTTCGGCGACCTCGACACGGGCCTTTGCTCCCAGGTTTCCGCGGTGCTTTCGGACGGGGAAGACGGCGCCAAGAGCGGCATCGCCTCAACGGTCGTCGACTGCACGCAGGACCATCCCGTGATCGTGCGCGAAGGTGCCATCACCATCGCGGACATCAAGTCACTTTCGTAGGGTTGCCTGTTCGCGCGCGGGGCTTTCCCGCTATACTGATGTGCGACGGGAAAATCGCTTTGGCATAAGGGGGAGTCTCGTGTCCAAACCAGTTGAGAAATCATCGGTAGGGTTCAGGTCGTTCGACAAGTCTTCCCAGATAAAAGGGGTGTTGTGGCAGCCCGTTGCCTCGCATGGCGCATCGGGTGCCGCTCCTCGCGCAATCGTGCAGATCGTCCATGGCATGTCCGAGCACATCGGCCGCTACGAGGATTTCGCCCGCTTCCTTGTGAGCGCCGGCTTCGCGGTGTGCGCCCACGACCACATCGGGCATGGCCGCTCGGTCACCGACCCGATGGACTTGGGGCACATGCCCCTCGATTGCGGGAAGGACGCCCTCATCGAGGACGTTCACGAGATGCGGAAAACGGTGAGCGCCCGCTTCTCGCGTAAGACGCCCTACTTCATCTTTGGGCATTCCATGGGAAGTTTCGTCACACGGGCGTACCTGTCCCGCCATGCGGAAGGCCTTTCGGGCGCCGTGATTTGCGGCACCGGCAACGAGCCCGTCATGAAGTCGAAGATGGGACACTTGCTTGCTTGCCGAGTCGCCGCCAAGCAGGGGGAACGCACGCGCAGCAAGCTGCTCCACAACCTTGCGGACGGGGCCTTCTCGAAGGCCGTCAAAGATGCGCGCACACCTCTCGATTGGCTTTCCACTGACCCTGAAGTTGTCGATGCCTATATTGCCGACGACCTGTGCGGCCAGACGTTCACGGCTGGCGCCTACGCGACGCTCACGAGCCTTACTGCCGAGGTCGCGACGCTCGATTCGGCGCTCGCGATTCCCTCCGAGCTGCCTATCCTTCTCGTCGCCGGCACGCTCGACCCGGTGGGGAACAAGGGGCGCGGCGTGAAAAGCGCGGCCGCCCTGTTCGAGAAGGCGGGAATCAAAGACGTCGAGGTGAAGCTCTACCAGGGCATGCGCCACGAGATCTTGAACGAGCCCGGCAAGCAGCAGGTCTACGACGACGTGCTCGCCTGGATTGACAGCCATATCAGCTGATTTCACGTTTCCCCAGTTGGCTGACAGCATTGGAAGCGCTGGAAACATCGGAAATATCCCTTCGAGGAGATAAGTATGTCGAAAACCTACGTTGTCGCGCTTGACCAGGGGACTACGTCTTCCCGGGCGATGCTCATCGACCGCGAGGGGCGCGTCGCGGACGTGGTGCAAAACCCCTTCCCGCAGATTTTCCCCAAGCCGGGCTGGGTCGAGCACGATCCGCGCGATATCCTCTCGTCGCAGCTCGGGGCGCTGACAGAACTTTTGGTATCGAACGATTTGGGACTTCGTGACATCGACTCCATCGGCATCACCAACCAGCGCGAGACCACGGTCGTGTGGAACCGTGAGACCGGTCAGCCGGTAGCGAATGCCATCGTGTGGCAGTGCCGCCGAACGGCGCCTCTCGTCGAAGAGCTGTGCGGGGTCCCGGAAATCGCGGCGGAGGTCACGCGCCGCACGGGCCTTGTGCCCGATGCGTACTTCTCTGCCAGCAAGATCCGCTGGATCCTCGACAACGTCCCCGGCGCTCGCGAGGATGCGCTCCAGGGAAAGCTCGCGTTCGGCACGGTCGACTCGTGGCTTTTATGGGCGCTCACGCAGGGCGAGGTGCACGCCACCGACGTCACCAACGCGAGCCGCACCATGCTCTTCAACATCCACGACATGAAATGGGACCCGTGGCTGCTTGACCTGTTCGACATCCCCGCTTCGATGCTTCCCGAGGTACGCCCCTCGTCGGGCGACTTCGGTGTGACAAGAAATCCCGCCGTCTTCCCCGGCGTGCCCATCCGCGGTATCGCGGGTGACCAGCAGGCGGCGCTGTTCGGGCAGTGCTGTTTTTCGCCCGGGCAGGCGAAAAACACCTACGGCACGGGTTGCTTCCTTCTGATGAACACGGGGCGCGAGGCGTGCGAGTCGAAAAACGGCCTGGTCACTACCGTTGCCGCAAGTGCGCCTGATGCAAAGGGCCCTGAATACGCGCTCGAGGGAAGCGTGTTTATGGCGGGTGCTCTTCTGCAGTGGCTGCGCGACGAGATGGGCCTTATCGATGACGTGGCCGACACCTGCGAGATCGCCCGCAGCGTCGATAGCACGGAGGGCGTCTACATCGTGCCCGCCTTCACCGGCCTCGGCGCCCCCTATTGGGACGCCGAGGCGCGCGGCACGGTCGTCGGCCTCACGCGCGGCTCGACCCGCGCCCATTTCGTCCGCGCGGCGCTCGAATCGCTCGCTTACCAGGTGCATGACCTGGTGGTAGCGATGGAGGCCGACTCGGGCGTGAAGCTCTCCGAGCTCAACGTCGACGGCGGCGCGTCGAAAAACGACTTCCTCATGCAGTTCCAATGCGATATGCTTCGCACGTCGCTTCATCGTCCGCAGAACGCGGAGACCACTGCCGTCGGCGCCGCGTATCTGGCCGGTTTGTCGACGGGCTTTTGGGAGAGCACCGACCAGCTGCGCGGGTTGCGCGCGACCGACGACATCTACGAGCCGCAGATGGACCACACGCGCCACGCCGAGCTTTTGGAAGGATGGCGGCGCGCGGTGGGGCATACGAAGACGAAATAGGACAAGTTCACGACATAAGGGAGAGTAGGAACATGATTATCAGCATCGCAAGCGATCACGCGGGTTTCGAGCAGAAGCAACTTTTGGCTGCCTATCTTGAAGAGAAGGGCTACGAGGTGCACGACCTGGGCCCCGACTCCGACGACCGCGTCGATTACCCCGACTTCGCCGCCAAGGTCGCCCACGAGGTGGCAGGCGGCGTGGCGACGTACGGCGTTCTCGTGTGCGGCACGGGAATCGGCATGGCCGTCGCCGCCAACAAGATCAACGGCATCCGCGCGGTGAACGCCATCAACACCCAGTTCGCCGAGCTGTGCCGCGAGCACAACGACGCCAACATCGTGACGCTGTCGGGTCGCTTCGTCGACGTGGAGGAAAACAAGCGCATCCTCGACGTGTTCCTGTCCACTGATTTCGGCGGCGGCCGCCACGCGGGCCGCGTCGAGAAGATTATGGCGCTCGAGACGCCCTCGGCGTAGCGGTCGCGCTTCCCAGCCGAGTCAAATTTCCCTTGACCAACGCAAGCTTCCCCTAACCAAGTTGTAACAATTGCGCCTGCTCATTGTGCTAGAGTGGGCGCATACTTTTTTCGGGCTCTGGAAGGGGCGAATTATATGACGTTGCAATATGTAAGTGAAAGCGATCCCGAGGTCGCCGACGTTCTTCGCGCTGAGCTGGGACGTCAGCGCACGAGTGTCGAACTCATCGCTTCGGAGAACTTCACTAGCCCGGCTGTCATGGAGGCCATGGGCAGCGTGCTCACCAACAAGTACGCGGAAGGTTATCCCGGCAAGCGCTACTACGGCGGCTGTGAGAAGGTCGACATCGTGGAGGATCTCGCGCGCAATCGCGCCTGCAAACTCTACGGCGCGCAGTTCGCGAACGTTCAGCCCCATTCCGGCGCGAACGCGAACCTGGCGGCGTACTTCGCGCTGATCAAGCCCGGTGACACCATTTTGGGCATGGGCCTCGACAACGGCGGCCATCTTACCCACGGCAGCCCGGCGAACTTTTCGGGCAAGCTTTACCATGCGGAATCCTACGGCGTCGATCCCGAGACCGAGGTCATCGACTACGACGCGCTTCTCGAAAAGGCGAAGGAGGTTCGCCCGAAGGTCATCGTCGGCGGCGCTTCCGCCTATCCCCGCACGATCGACTTCCCGCGCATGGCCGAGATCGCGCATGAGGTGGGCGCCTACCTTATGGTGGACATGGCCCACATCGCCGGCCTCGTCGCCACGGGCGCGCACCCCAGCCCCGTGCCGTATGCCGACATCACGACGTCGACCAGCCACAAGACGCTGCGCGGCCCACGCGGCGGCTTCATCCTGACGAACTCCGAGGAGCTCTTCAAGAAGATCAACTCCGCGGTGTTCCCCGGCTCGCAGGGCGGCCCGCTCATGCACGTCATCGCCGGCAAGGCGGTCGCGTTCGGTGAGGCGCTCAAGCCTGAGTTCAAAACCTATATCGACCATGTCGTCGAGAACGCGAAGGCGCTCGGCCAGGGCATGACCGACGGCGGCCTGCGCCTGGTGTCGGGCGGCACGGACAACCACCTGTGCCT
>ERZ1034913.383-NODE-383-length-37296-cov-75.333020_pt1 | contig 37296 bp, 69 predicted proteins | sample MGYA00520697_ERZ1034913 | MGnify/ENA primary metagenome ERZ1034913 (study PRJEB33766, sample SAMN09781786) | gut metagenome | biome: gut microbiome | host: Homo sapiens | place: Madagascar | study: EMG produced TPA metagenomics assembly of the PRJNA485056 data...
GGGTAGACGCGTACACCCCCCATACCCTTTTACGTTAACAGACAAGCCAAAATAGAACACAAAAGCTTGAATGTCAGCGTAAAAGAGAGAAAAAAAATGATTATGAAGCAATTAAATCATTTTTATTATCATTTTCGATTTCGACAACTTTTTTGTACATATCGAAAATGTCGTTTTTAATAATTTGATCAACTGCTCTTTCACTTTCTTTTGTAATTTCTTCGTCAGTCATATCATTTGTTATACGACAAACTCTAGCGAAGTAGTTTAAAGTTCCATAATTATGTTGAACATCGAAATTCAACCATTCACGAAACTCATTAAACGGTGAAAATGGATTGTCTTTTGTACTAATCCCAATTAAACGAGTAGACATTATTATTCACCGCCTTTCAATTCAGCCGAAACCGTAGAGGTACTAATACCGAGGGCTTCAGCAATTTGAGATGTAGTAAATCCATTATTCGCCATAGCATGTAATCTTGCTATGGTAGATGGTTGTAGTGTTATGTTTATCTTTGGGGTAGCCAAATCACGCACATGATCTGCATTGGCGTACTTTAAAATGTCTGTCAATGTCGATGCCGATACAGCGTGTGCTTGTATTGCTTCCCATTGTTTATCAGTTATCGGAACTTCATAACGTTTAGCTCCGACAATTGCTCTTGCTTTTGCTAATTCCATGGATTTAAGTTTCTTTTGCTCTTCCTTATCCATATCGGGACTAGCTTCCGTCTTTGCCTTAATAGCCGTGTTCGCTATTCGTTGCGCCTGACGTTCTCTAGGTGCATTCATTTTAGCCTTAGTCAAATCAGCTTTCAATTGATCAACCTCGGTCTTATACACCTTTGCAGCACCTGGGTCTTTTTTAAAGTCAGACGTATGTAGGTATTCGAGACGTGCGGCGTTTGCTATAGCTTTCAACAATGCCGCATAATCAGCATAAGCTTCCTCTTGAACAGTTCCCTTACTTAAAACATGTGGGTCTTTTATAATGGACATAAGTGATACTTCAAGGGTGTTCTCCTTGAGCTTACCAGTCTTCTTGTCTATATAAGTATCGGCTTTCTCTTTATATACCTTCTCGCCGGTCTCTGGGTTCACGCGTTCCTGTCCAACACGTTTAGTTACTCGAACAGGGGACTTAGCTCTTGTGATAAGGGTGGCGGCACCGCCGACTTCTTTCCCCGTTACCATGTCAATGTGACGCTGATACTTTTGCTTTAATGCATTAATCCCATTCTCTTCTTCAGAACGTTTGTAATCAAGACCGTGTTTCTTTGCATCGATGACTACCATCGAATGCTTAACTGCTCTTGTGAGTTCATCTGGTGTTGCATTCTGTAGCGTCATATCCATAATCAAATTTGATACAGATCCCATTTCTCTCTGTACCATCTGTTTAGTCATTCGCTTTGACGTATCAGTTGGAGGGTATTCCATTTTAGGATCAAAGCTTTTTAATTCCGCGAGTGGTGACTTCGAATTTTTATCAGGCACAGTAGACGTTAACTTAACAGGAGATGATTTGCACGGTATAACCAATACTGTATCACCATCGTAATCCGCACCAGACAATGTACCAGCAACTGTTGAATTAACACAAACTGCATCTGCTGGATGTGTTCCAATCTTTTTACGACACTCCTCGTTACGATTATTAACAGTAACAATCGGAGACTCAAACGTACCAGCGTGTGGAAAACGCACGAGCATTACTTGCTCACCATCTTCGAAATTCGGTGCATACACTTCGTTGTCTTTTAACGTAGTGGATGGAAGAATTACTTGATACTTCTGTCTCGGTAATGCAGCAGCTTTTAATTCTACAGCGGCTCCATCGCATCCATCAGCAAAGTCGTAAAGCAGTTTCTTTTTTACTACAGGATTTGTAAGAGACATGATCTCATCAAATTCCTGCTGTCTTTGATCAAGCGAAGTGTTTAACTGACGTTTAATCAACGTAATATTCTGCTTCGCCAAGAATTGAGACGGTAGATCTTTCGACCATTCACCCCAATCTCCTTCGTCAGATCGTTTGTTAATAAGAGACATCTGTTCTTTACCATTGTCATCGGTATACCAAGATTGTCCGCCTTTTTTGATGGCCGATCCAAAAGGGTTGTCAGGATCTTCCGTGTGAATTGGCTTTAGTACTTTTTCCAACGGGGTTCCTTTTTTCTTGTTGCTGTTAAATATAAGATCAACTCCATCAGGAAAGTCTTTGTCTTCGCCATATACGGCCATTGCTTTAACATATTTATCCCCATCGACAAGGATACGTACCTGCGAATACATCGCATCACCAAGGCTCAAATCCTTAACTCCCCGTCTTATTTCAACTGTTCCATCAAGATCCAGACCGCCTTCATCAGCGTATCGCACAGCAATGCGTTTTGAATCCATTGACTTCGGATAAACAAAAGCTGGTTTGAATGTGTCGCCACCATCCGGACTCCAGTAGTCTTTAATGGAATGAATATTATCCCATCCAGCATCATACACTTCTTTATATGATGTATTTCCATCCGCTAAGACGGATACCGTCGTAAACTTACCAGGATTGGTGGCTTGCGGTAGACGAACATTATATATTTTGTATCCATCATTCTTTAAAATCTCAAGTGCCTCGTTTAATTTAGTATCAGACACATGAAGATCTTTTGCTAACTCTGAAATTTCAAAATTAGCGCCAGCGCCAACATCTATTAAACCTTTTTCTTTCAACTGTTCTTTTAAAAAGTCGGCCGTTTTCTCAGCCATAGATGCTCTTGCGTTTATGTCTTCATTTAAGAGACTGCGAACAGAGGAATCATTTGGATATCCCATAATCTCTGCGATCTTACGAAGAGTATAGCCTTTGTCACGAAGAGATCTGGCCTTATCAACTTCAAACGCACGTTCTTCATGACGTGCCATTTGATACATCGATCTCAGTTTTGTCGTGCTCATTTCCATCGCTTTAGCGATTTGAGTCTCGGTGAGGCCCTCATCTTTGTAGCTCTGATAACGAGACATGAAGTCACCTGTTCTTTGGTACGGATTCTCTCCAGATCCCCAAGGATAACGTCCAGAACGACGCGGCATACCATACTGAATCAAATCGTTCTCATCTTCTAAATCATAACCATACAATTCAACCGGCATCGTCTGTCACCTCCACATCAATGTCATAAATACCTTCTTCTTTTCGTATCTGATCCAGAACCTTATCGAAATCCTGAATCTTTGCCATAATATCTTTGATCTGCTGTGCGTCGGGGATCTCTTCAACGATCTGATTGTTTTGATAGATTCGTAGAACAATATCAATCGTCTTCGGTTCCACCTTATATTCAAGACAGAATAACGCCGCATAGATACGAAGCTGCTCCATATGTGCCGGAATGACACCAGTTTTTAAATCATGGATACGGAGCGTATGGCCGTCGAAGCCAATTGCGTCCGCAGTCCCGAAACAATTATTTGAATAAAATAAAACGACTTCTGGATCTAACCGGAAGCCGATAGCATCGTTCACATAATTATTCAATGTCTTAGGGGAACGTGGTAACTTCTGTCCCAACTTAATAGCAGTTGCGGCAAAGGAATGATATATCGTCCCCATATATTTCGCTAATTTGTTCCGAAAAACTGTAGCGAGCTTGTCTCTGTCGTAGTTAAGCCAGGAATATCCGCTGGCCGACAGGAAAGCATGTTTTCCTTCAAGTTGTGAATGTTTCAACCATTTCATTTAATATTTCCTCCTTATTTTCCGGATAGATGAATCTTGCAAATGACATTGCATTCATACAACCAACATAGTATTCTTGATTTGGCTGTCGACTTGCATCTTTCCGATTTTTACACTCCAACGCCCCCCAGCGCTGTTTATATAAAATCAAAAGATCCGGCACACCCTGTTTGTAATTGGCATCGTTTTTTAACACCAATGCTCCAGGAAGTCGGATCTTGATTTCTTTGATTAACTTACTTTGGAAGTCTCTTTCCAACATAATAAAAACCTCCAAATATGGTCGAAACTTTAAAGAAGTTGTTGAACTTCTTCTCATAATAGGGGTTGTTTTTTTCGCGCACCCAAAGACCATATTGGAAAGTATATTCTTACTCATAATCCTGATATGGATTACTTGAATTATTGATTAACATATTTCGAACGTAAGTGGAGACATTGACACCTGCATCCATCGCTTTGTTAAACAACAGAGCTGCATCTTCTGCTGTCACACGGATATTAACAATCTTGTTGCGAATACCGTTAAACGACATATGCGCTACATCGCCAAAGTATTCGTGTTCGTAAGCATATCTGAAATACTCTGCGATATTTCGTGCTTCTACACTTGCGGCTTGATCTTCGATGTATCGTCGTTCCAGATCAGACATCCTAATATGAATCTGACAATTCTTCCGCAACTTAATACGGCCTGGACTCAAATCTTCCAAGAACTTCGGTGGATTACCATAAATATCATACTTATACCGATATCCATCAGCTGTAACAAAAGTGATGGTCATCGTCGTTGAATAATCTGGTTTGCAATCTGACCACCGAACACGATGCTGTTTCACAAATTCTGGATACTTCCGTCGAAGATCCTCATATACATATTTCCAACTAATTTTGGGGTTCATTCTACATTTTCCTCCTTATTTTCGGTTTCGTAGTGCAAAAACGTCGCGTAGTGCAACGTAGTGCATATTTCGTCTAAAAACGAGGTCATGACCCAAACTCTTTTTAAATATATATTTCATCTTTAAATAGATTTATAGTCAAGACATCATTTTTGGAACAAATATGCACTACGTTGCACTACTTTTTATGTTTTGCACTACGTTTTCAATTTTTGCACTACGGTCAAAAACGCCCTATTTTCACAAAAATGGCAACGTTTGTCCGTTTAATTCGGCTTTCACATCATTATATAGCAGCACATCTTCTTTACGTATATCGTTCAAACATTCATCAAATGTTGGCAAATCTTTCATTACCCACGGCGAAATTAGAACACAATCTACTACATATCTCCCGAATTTGTCTCTTGGTTTTAAGATCAATCTATTCGGTATAACTGTATAGTTATCATACCTACCACTCGGCCACCCTTCCGAATAGTTCAATGAATTAAAAATACTTTCATCGAATTGGTAACACATCGAGTCACATTCAATGTGCTCTAATCCAGTTCCTTCCAATACAGATAATCTTACAATGATGAAATCCCAACCATCCGGTTGATCAATAAATATTGGTGCTATAAAATTATCAATTACATCTTTGAATACCATATTCCACTCCTTCTGTTTTTAAGAACGCAACTAATTTCGCATACAAATCCGGTTCCTCATATTTCATTGTGTCTAACATACAGTTCCAATCAATATCGTCTGGATTTTCCCAAAGTAACGCACACTCAACACACCTTCCATTTCCATTCTTGTAAATCTCAAATGTATCTGGAACTACAGCAGACCCGGACCAAAAACTTTCGAGCACACCATGTTCCAACCATGCTTCCAAATTAAACAACTCGGACCAAAACGGACTATTCATCCACCCGACTTCATCGTCGTTAGAACAATATTCATACGGTATACACAAGCTTTCGTCAGCCCCAATCACATGTAATATAACAGTCATTGGTTCGGTACAATCCCCATATAACGCTACTGGAGCTATGAACTTTTCTAATATGTCATGAAATAATATCATTTCTATATCCTTTCTTGCAAAAAAAAAAGAAAAGAGCCTACGATTTCTCGTAAACTCCATCCTTTCGTTTTATAAATAAACTTTTTTTAAACCTAATTGTAACAATATTTCTCTGAATTTCTTTTTCTTACATCGCAATATAATGTACGGGATATTATAATCGTTAAAATCTTTCGATACATACACTACGTTATTATCTCCAATAATACCGCGTGCGATTCTGATTTTAATAGACTTCTCCTTATCGCTCAAATTTGCGAGTAAAACCATATACTCCTTCATTTTGTATCCTCCTTTTAATAAAAAGTTTATTCTTTCCATATGAGTGCCTGTTAAAGATGCGTAGTGCAATATCGAAAAAGAAGAGCCTACGATTTATCGTAAGCCCTCGATTTCACTTATCGAACAACTTTTCTAAATGTAACAATAATGTTATAATAATCATATTCATCCATTTTGTCGATCTGGTCGTATAGTTTATCTAAATAATCACACAACTTGCCGTGACAATTATCATTAAACCAAGTACCCATTTTGTTGTTTCCTATCGAACAATACATACTTCTTACTGCATAATTCGCATAATAAAACTTGCCTGGTTTCTTGGAATGAACCACACGGTTCGCTTGTTTGATTGCTTCAAGACAATCTTTCCTACTATGTCCCGCCCATGTTTGTTCTATCATTCTTAACATATTACATATCCTCCTTTAATAAAAAGTTTATTCTTTCCATATAAGCACTTGTTAAAGATGCGTAGTACAATGTTGAAGTTGAAAAAGAAGAGGACCTGCTATTTTTAGCAAGCCCCCATGTGTATTTTAATTATTCGCCATCATATACTTGCAGCGTACCATCTGCGTTATATAATGGTGTGATACCAAATTTATGATATCCGTCGATAATTAAATACATCACTTTGGTGTTATTTGCATATGCAATATAATAAGTATAATCGCCATCCCATTTACGAATTAGCGTAAAATACCCACCGCCAAGCGATTTACCTTCTTTGGATATATCTGTCGATTCTTGATATGATGTGCATCCAAAGATTGATAATGCCATCGTTGCTGCCATGATGATCGCTAATATTTTCTTCTTCATCCATGTTCTCCTATTCCCAATTATTTCTTATTGATATACGAATGTTGCGAAATCTAGCCATAATCATATCCCAATTTACATTTGCCACAACTATACATATATCATTACTGCAACTGTTGGTCATGTCGGCATCGCCAAACACATCAACAACTGTTTCTCCATAAGCATTATATAAAATACCTTCTGGATATTCCGCATCTCGACTACTATAAACATTAACAGTATAATATCCGGTAGTATTACCAGAACCAATTTCGTTAATATATTCCTTGACGGTCATACATTCTCCTTTCTTGATCTCATGCCATATATACCATTTACCCATTCTTTATACCTGTTTACCTTATTATCGACCACCAGAACCGCCCACAATGACGTCTTGTGGCTTTCAGCATCAATATACACATCAATTATCCTTAATGTCTTAGAAGCGTTTAAAAACGGTTTCAGAGCCTCAAAACGCCATGCTGGTAAAATAGTGTTGGTGACGTTGTTTCCATCGAACACAGTTATTACTAATCTGGAAGCTCCTGATGCAACCATCATGTCATGAAATGCTTCAATTTTCTTATTACAAATAGCGATCTGACTTGTGTTTAATTTATCTGTAGTTAATTTTTCAGCATTAAGATTCGCTGTCTTTAGAAAACACGACTTTGGTGTATAAGTATTATTCATTTCCCGAACCTTCCGTAGTTTCTGCTATTGTTTTGTAATACTCAATGGTCTTATCGGCAGCCTCTAATAGATTATGTAAGAAACGGTTTGAGATCTCCTGCATTACTTCTCTGACCGCCTCGTACTCTTCCGTCAAAGGACCATTAACAAATCCATTACAAGTATCATCAACCAACTTAATCATTATTTTTTTTATCGATATACTTCGGAAATCCAAGTTTAATTAGCTTTCCAGCAGTTTCGGCTACATTTGCAACATCTTTATTTGTCCACATTACTCCCATTTTTCAAATCCTCCTAATTTTTAATCAATTGTTTTCTTTAAACTGCTCCATTTCGTTTATCGACATACCAACAATTCCAGCGCTTTCTGAACTATCAGTTGCCTTAAAATATGCCCCTTCTTTTTGTGGGTACATATACTCAAACATAAGATAATTCGCTGCATCACATAAATACTCTGTATTTCCAGTTTCTTTGTATTTGTTAACACATTTTTCAGCACATCCAATTGCATCGACAAGTTTCTCACCAAAGTTAATCCTCGCTGGTCCATATTTGTAAAATGATACCGCTACCCGGTTTCGTCTAAGACGATCAAACTCGTCACTGTATTCTGTCGGGTTATTCTTTCCATGCCAATTCATTCTTTACACTCCTTTATCGCGCTCTTCTGATGTCGTGCATTTCGCTTAACGCATTATTTAAGCGCACTTGCTCTTTGCGCTGATCATATCGTTCGTTACGTTTAGCAAGATATGCATTCCATTTCTCGCACTTTCCATGACATCCCTCCGAACGATCTGGACAATCACAATCGTGCGTATAATCATGGCACGGCGGTCGAACATATACTGGCATAAATGGTTTTATCATATAAATCTCCTTTCAAAAAAAAAAATAAAAGAGCCTACGATTTCTCGTAAGCCCTTAGCTTTAAATAATTTTTTCAACATCTTTTTTTATTATGTCACAACACATCTTTACAGTATAAAACCCGATTCTCGACTCATAATAATTATTACTAGTTGCTAGTTTGCATCCATTGATCATAAAACGCTGCAAATAATACTGCCTCGTTTCCTCTGGTGCTATAAGTAACAAGAACTTGATCACATATAAGTCACATCTCGCTTTTAAATACTCCATTTTTGTCATAATAAAATCCTCCTTAATGTTTTATTTCCATTAAAGGAATTGTCTAAGATGCGCACGGAGTTTTCTTTTATACTCGTCAACTTCTTCACGATTCGCGTTGAATATTCTTCTATATGTTTCACTCATACTTCTAATCATGAAATCAATAATTGTCATCTTCTTATTAGCTCGAATATAACTTTGTTCTATAAATTGTTTCTTGTCGATTGCTGTCAATTCTCCATCGGTATTGGCATCATACTCTTTCAACCAAACGTATGGATACGCAATGACTTCTCCATAATCTTCCGCGATGTCTCTGTTCTTTTCGATAGGAAGAAATGTCATACACTTCACTGGATGTCCTAAAAGATGAGAAATTTTACCATCATCAATAATAACTTCTGGAAAACACATCGCATTTAATAATCTGGTTTTTACATCATCGCTCATAATCCACACATACTGTTTATCCGAATCGATATATTTTGTCATATAACGAATTATGTATGCAAGCGACATGTCATCCAGTTCGTCCAGTAAGTTGTGAAAATCCTCAAATCTTTTTGTCCGCATTTCTTTCTTTGTAATTTCAATATTTTCGCACATTTTAATCCTCCAAAATATATTTCGCTATGCGTACAGCACATATTAGTACACCAACAGCAAATGATATAGACGCTGCAATAATTAAGATATTTGTTGCAAGTGTTATTATATTTTTAATGAATTCCGCCATTAATCCTCCTTCTTTACTTTCCCATAATACTCTTCGATTTGTCCAACAGCCCATGTATAATTATGGTTACAGGACTCATACCAATGGGCGGCTTCGTTTAATGGTATATCAAATTTCTCACTAATCTTTTTGATTTCTGCGCGTTCTTCTTCATTGCAATGTTTCCATATCCATTCCGTCAATGTGTACATCGTTTGACACCCCCCCCTTATGTGGCGATTCTAATGTTACAGTAAGAGATGGTTCCCCGTCACAACGACCACCAATTATATTTGTTACATTCATATCAAATATTTCGGGATGTATGATATTGATACAATTAGCTTGTATTGCATACCAATCTTTTTCGATATGTAATGTTAAATACCCATCTCTTGGGACTACTTCAATTAACTCACGTAATGTCATTGTTATTCTCTCCTTCCGTTACACTAGTCGCAGCCAAAATCAAGTCAGAATATGGTAATGTCTTGATCCATTTACAGAAGTCTCTCCATTCATCCAATTTATGTCCTTGTCGAGATGCGTAAATATTTGCCAGAACCTCATAATTCAACATCACATTTCTTGTCTGATTATAGCTACTCGGTAACAACTGAATCATTTGCCACCAAATAAATTTTTTACTTGGACACCCATTGATTTCAAAGTCATCTGGATTATAGTTGATATACATTTTTCTATAATCATTCAATACTTTTATTATTTTTTCCAAAACTCTGCGCGTTCGAATGTCAAGACGATCATGACTAAAATCATCAATGACAAATTCCTTCTCAGTGATTTTATGCATAGTACTGCATGAATTTGCAACAGTACCAACCTTGTAAGTGTCAAATTCCTTCCACCAATATAATGGGGCTGTAATGCGAACATATACAGGCATCATTCGCATATATTTACGATGATCTGTTCCTGCCTTCGCTAGTTTAAGCATAAGACGTTCATCTTCCTCACCAAGACTAAATATTCCTTCTTCTCCGTCAAAGCCTCCGTCAAAAATGAAGCTATCGCTCTTATCCCAAGAATTCATTGGATTCCGCATACCTTCGATTACAAACGTCATTTGCTCGGGACTCGGTAACACGGTATGTTCTAATTTAATCATATCTCTATATTCCTTTCTTACTTCACTGTTGGTTCCAGATGAATCTCATTTTCGCAAACCGGACATATAATATACTTCTGAGCAACTGTATACATCTCATTTAACCCAAATTTTTCACACGGTTTCTTCTCTATATCGCTATTTTCATCATAGCTCAACACCGATCCACATCCCGGACAAGTTACACGTTTCTTTGATCCATATTTAATTACTTCAATCATTACTCTTATCCTCCTTAATAACATCTCTTCTGACACCTTCGCGGTATAACTTTACTTTCAACGCCCGTAATACATCCTTATTATTAAGTCCACTCAAACGTTGCAGCATAGAAATACCGATCGTTACATCGGCTATTTCTTCAAGGAGCATATCTATATCCTTGAGTTCGCCTCTTGCAAATTTCGATACTACCTGCTGCAATTCCGCAAGCTCTTCCATTATAACCATACATTTTACTTCTTTTGAGCAACAGTTGATAGAAGCTGTGTATATTTCATCAATGTTTGCGACAACGGTGTCTAAAATCTCATCGTCTTTCATCAATCTTTTAAATTCTTTAAGTTTCATTATTTCGTTTCCTCCCATTTTTCAAATGTACATTTCAATGCTTCACCGCAATCGGGACAAGCAATTTCAGCATTATTCACACCAACTAACCATTTTGTAGTATCGCATTCCATGTATGTAAACTCGCAACCGCATTTAGAACACCGCTGAAAATAAGTTGGACCATGTTTTAAGATCTTGACCATTTTACTTCTCCTTCTCTGTCAGTTTCTTCCAAAGCTCTCTGGCCTCATCCCCGGAAAATGCATTAACGATATCTGCGTTGATGAATTTTGTTTTGCGCCCAACAATCAATACCGCGCTATTTCCCGTCTCACTATATGCAACCATTACACAATCTTTTTTATTATTCGGCATTTGCGATACTCCTTTCTGGTATTTTAGTCATCCAAGACTCAAAATCGGTTAAGCATTTCGGACAAAGATCAATACTTTTACGGTTACAGTATGTATCATGGTAGTCGTCAAAATCTGCTAATACAATTCCGTTTGCCTTATCGTAGGCGATCGGAGATAAATAATGGTATCTATCGTAATATTCGCCACATCTATCGCATTTTTTCGCTAACATAATATTTCTCCTTTCAAATAGACAATGTATTTAATTTAATATCTGACTCTTTAATAGCAACAGATCCATTATATTCAGTAGTTCCACAGCAGATTTTATGACCGCACAATGGACACTCAATATAAGACGTGATACAGGAAACACCATTTGAAAGTACTCCCATTCTCGAAGTTACATCTTCTGTCTGGTTATATGCCAATATTGCACCACAAGTCTCACAAGTAATTCTCTTATAATTTCCTTCTTTAATAATTCTGATCATTGTTTTTCCTCCTGTTTTTAAATAGACATTTTACCAAAACCTCTTCCTAATACATGGAATAATTTGACATGAACTTTATATTTATCATATAACCATTCGTTCGCGTATTTAAAATCAGCAATATCTATCACGTGTATCGTGCTGGGTAATTTCTTTAATATTTCCCGATCATCTGTTTCCCATTGAATTGATGCTACAATCATTTCTTTTTCCTCCTCTCTTTCCGCTTAAAGTTAATCGGTGTATGACTGTCGGATCTTACTGGAGTACCTAAACATTCGTTGCATGGTTCCTCCGTTGATTCGATCAGTTCCTGTTCGCATAATCGACAATAATCTTCGAAATTGATGAATTTAACCTTTGTATCCATTTATTTATCCTCCACTAAAGTCCTAACCGTTTCTCCTTTGATGTAAAATCTATAATGATAATGATTATTTCCAAAATAAGTTACCATATTTATATCTCTTACACATTCCCCTTGGCTAACTACCAATATTGTTCCCAGATCCTCCTTAATAGGATTTTCTTTGGTAACTTTAAATCCACCGTCATGATTATCATAACTTCTTTCACTATCTTTGATAAGATTATCAATGGATTTTTTCGCGTTTTCATATGTGTCGAATACAGCCAAAACATTATGTCTGCCGTTCCAAACTTTACCAATCAGCTCTTGTTGTAGTATTACTACATAAACATCCATTTATTTATCCTCCTTGAAAATAAAAATAAAAATAGAAAAGGAATAGTACGGGACTCGAACCCATAATCTATTTCAGCTCTGCCTATTGAGCTAACTATTCCTTTCCATATAACACTCTGTTATTTATGCGTAAATAAAAAGAGGACACAATTATGTGCCCCCATAAATTATATTAGCAATCTTCTTCGTCCGCACGACGGAGAATATCCAAATCATTTAACGTTTTAAATTCTGCTTGATCCATTTTATCGCAACCGTTCTTAAATGCCGTCTTTGTTAAATAGATTACCCCACTGGCAATCAATAACAATCCAACACTAAGATCTTTGATTTTGTTTGGGAACGTAGAATCAACTATGATTTCTTCACTTTCACCCACGTCGTTTGTAACTCTTCCATAATATAATTTGCTCATAATATAAATCCTCCTTTTAATTTTGGTAAAGTGTTAACTTTTCATATAACGCTCAGTTATTTGTGCGCAGGTTGTTAATAAATTCGCCAACCGTTTGAATATCTTGTAATGCTTTTCTTTTCGTAACGCTCCTTGATATAGCAGCGCTTAATATTGAGATGCGATGATAATCGATTGGTTGCTTCTTAGATTCTTCAACCAATTCCTCGATAAAATCTACAATTAAAGACTCCTCCGTTTCAATCATGATTTTAATAGTTGTATCTTCAACATACATTTCTTCAAATCCTCCTTTCGAAAAAAAAAAAGAAAAGACTTAGCCTCAGATCGGTTCCATGGTTATTTCCATGCTCCATCCTAACATCGTTACCAATGTCTGTAGGCAGTATCACTCCTTTAACAGTTTCCTGACTCCTACATCATTATCTTTGTCTGCCCTATGCGAACTGATCTTCATAGACATATCTTTCCCAAAAGTACGAGAAATGTGACGACGATATTTACCACCGGCTCATTTGTCAGATATTACTATCTCAGCCTCGTGCTCGATTCTTTCCCTCTTCAGGGTAGTCAAACTTCACATGCCACTATTCCTCTCATAATAATAGCTGTTAATAATGCGCATCGAAAAAGAAAAGAGCCTACGATTTCTCGTAAGCCCTTAGCTTTTGATTATTCTTTAACTAATTCGACATAAATATAAAATGAACTAATCTTACCAAGACTAAAATTGTATAGAGATCGAGCATATAATTCATCAAGCTCATGTTCGTTACCAGTTTCGTTATTCCATGCCGACTCAACACAATGACGATTAAAAACATCTTTGATCTCAAAACTTATATATCTAAACATATATTTTCGATCATAGACAATATTTTCGTCCTTATGCTGTTGGCTAGTGAATAACATCCATACTGCATCTAGCGCTTTTCTAAATTCATCTGTCCCATTTCCTTCCCATGTTCTTACTAATGATTTCTTCATTTCTCAAATCCTCCTTAAATTTAGGTAAAGAATCAATCCTTCCATATAACGCAATGTTTAAGATGCGCTAAACCCCACTTTTCGCGTCCATCTGGTCTCATTAAACTTCTTTTTCTCCTCAATCGACCGCCGAATAGCCAAATCAATCGGTGCTTTCGAGATTAAATGATAGTAATAGAGCTTCGTGAATGGCGTATTCAGTCGATCAATACGCCCATATGCCTGAGCCATGATCTTATAACTGTAATTCTGACTGTAAAATACAATACAATTCGTCTTAATACAATTCCATCCCTCAGCTCCAGCCGTGTATTGAACCAAATAAACCCACTTTTTACAGTCATCGTCGGGGATTGGCTCGTGTTTATGCCCGTTGTATTGGGCGATTTTCACATCTAACCCTTGAAAAGTCCTCAGTAAGATATCCAACTCATAATTAAAATTGTAAAATACAATCATTTTCGGGTGTTTGATGTAAATATCAAGTAAATTAGACGCTCGACTCGGATCTGAATTGATCGTTTTCCGCAACGCATGACACAATTGAGATGGTGATTCAACCGGTTTGTTTAAAATTGAGAGCAAATCCCCCTCCTGTGGTATATAATCAAGTCCATCAGCCACTGGTGGAACGTCTTTTAACGGAATATCCACACCAATCTGATACGCATTTATGTCATCGGTAGCCGGAAGGCATATGAAAGAGTTCAAATCAACTCTCTCTTTCTGAATTTTCTTATAAATTTCTTTTGGGTAATTGCACCAAATGTCCATATGCATTGGTTCCGTATGTTTTTCGTAGTCCATTTTCACCAAAATGAGATCACGAAGTCGAATTAGACGTTCTTCATCAAAATATCGTTCAACTTTCCAATATTTTGAGTATGGATCATAGACAACGTGTGAATTTATGAACTCATATCGTGTACGATAGAAGCCATTTGCGATGAAGACGGGGATGTATTCCATCCAAGTATCTCCAGGCGTCGCCGAAAGTATGATCCAATGGTTATTTTTTGCGATCTTATAGAACGTTTTTACCCACTTTCCGTTTCCAATCAAACGATCTTCGTCAAATAAAAAGAAAGCACCACGAATATTCTGGTATTTTTGAATGTTATTCCATGAATCTACAACTACTGTATTTTCATACGGAGATACTTTTTTCTCTGTAGACAATAAAAATGGTGCCATTTCCGCTTCCCAATCGTTCGAATCTCTTTTTTTCGCGGTTGTAATCACATATAAATCGACAGGATTCGACATATATTGGTATTCGCATTCTCCTTTGAGCCAATCTTTACTGCCGCCATTTTTGATATAATAATATCCAAGTGCGGTCAACGTCTTTCCAGTACCAACCCCACCACACAGTATTGACCCATTTCGTAAATTATCAATTGCATTTAATTGATGTGTATATAATTGCATTTAACTCCTTTCTTGAAAAAGAAAAAGAGAAGGCACTGTTTCCAATGCCAACTCCAGGAAGCCCATCCTTTATTTGTGTAAATAAGATTTATTGTGTTTTGACTTTTTATATTTTGTCTTCGAATTAACTAATCGGCACTGTTGTTTTGATGTTATACACCATTCCTCATATCTTTCGTTAAATTCGGACCATATGAACACAGTTGTATATCTATGTTTAAACTCTCTTTTTGTTATTTTATAATTCTCACAGCAAGCACTCGTTGGTGGTATATTAAACTGTGTGTTAATTTTTCCATCAACAAAAGTTCCGCTACCAAGAACCGTAAGTAACGCCAATCGTGTCCGTATAGGTATGTTATTCATTTTCAATATTTTCCAAACATTTCGAAAATAATCTTCGGTACAAACATTCAAAATATCGTATAGTACCCCTTCGTTAATTTGTTCCTTAACTGACACAATATCCTCATAAATCTTTCTACTTACCATAATAAAATCCTCCTTTTGGTTTTTATTTACTTCCATATAATGCCATGATTATCTTGCGCATTTGAAAAAGAAAAGGACCTGTTATTTTTAACAAGCCCTTCTCACATATCATTTATCCATGATAACATCAACAAGAATTGAAATTACCTGAAATGTGAAATATGGTCCTTTTAAAATTGCCGCAACTACTTCAATCGGTCTACATAATATGCTCACAAGTTCATGCGATTTATCGTTGATGAATCTAATAGTGTCCGTTTTGTCTCGATGTTTGTTTGAGACAACGGCAATCATTTCTATGGAGCTGACCAACAATAGCCAAGTGACATATCCGGTAACACACCATAATGTTAATAAACTTAAAATTGTTTTCATTATTCCGCACCTCGATTGAAGAACGCTTCCGCCATGGTATTCACTTCAAGATCTGCGTAAAGTTCTCTCAGATACGCCTTAATCTTACCCGGTGCCCACTCAGAACCAGATACTCGCATGGATGCTTTTGTAATCCACATACGATCCAACTCTCCAACTGCTGCTTCCTCTAACTGTACTGGCGCACCATCTCCCTTGCGTACCCAGATCACTGGCGGATAATCTCCGAATCTTGCTTCAACCGGAAGCATATAACCACCATCTGGGAACTCATCGGTAGGCTTGAGAATTCGAATGTTCCATCCCTGGTCAGAAAGTTCCTGGGCTTCTTCCGGGTTATCCAAAATCACACAAAATGTACGTGTTCCAGCTGGATTATACTGTTTTTCGATTCCAGCAAAATTCTTGTTTACAATTCTTGCATCCTTAATATCCAACATATGATTTTTTCTTGACATTTTTATGTCCTCCTATTATTTAAAATATAAAAGAAAAGAGAACCCATTGTTTCCAATGAGTCCTCATTATTCTTGCAAAGTTTACTCTTCGTATTCTCCTTTATCGTACTTAATAGAGAGATTGTTGCAATCTTTTGCATATTTTCGCTCCAAGATATCGCAGAAAATCGCGGCCATTATAAAACCAACTGCCGATCCAATGGCTAGGTCTTTTCCGCCTCTGTAATTTAATCCATTTGCTAAATTGCCTAAGATTTTTTCTTCCATCTCACTTTTCTTCATAATAAATATCCTCCTTTAAAAGTATTTTCTTTGCATAATATACCATGTTTATTATGCGCATAAAGAGAAAGGAGACCATGATGTTCACGATCTCCAATCCGTTTTACTTAAACTCAAATCCCATATTATGTTTATTTTTTATTTTCTTATCCTCCTGTTGTTGTTCATAACCTGCTAATTTAAATGCTTCGTCGACCGTATTGCCAAAATTAGAACCATCGCAACGTCTCTTTTCTAAATATCTCATAATTATATTAGAATACATATCGAGTACGTTTGATAATCCTTTAACCAACCCTTTGGCTAGTGCCCATCCGATATAAATTTTAAATGCCATTCTAAACACCGGGATCTTTCCAATTTCTTTCTTCATAATAAATATCCTCCTTCTGGAATTTGTTTCCATATTAGCGATAGATTATCATGCGCATAATGGCATTTCGTATTGCTCTCCAATAAACTCATAGAAGTCGCCAAATTGGTTGATCGTGTTAATTGCGTCATCACACAGACCATCAAAATAACGATAATCAACTTTATCCTGACGTTTTAACGTCATAACATTCTCAGCTTCCATCCAACGGTAGCCATCTGAATCAGGCGCTGCCGCAAATGATCCATTTCCCGCATCTCGTAACAGGATGCCACCACCAGCTCCCGGTAACATTGGTGAGAACAATCCAACCTTTCCAATGAAGATACGATTATGTCCAGCTTCGATCTTTTCGGTAAGCTCATTTACTTTCGCCGTCAACTCATCTGGAATCGGCATATCGGATACTTTCTTGATTTTCGTCATCAGTTTATCAAGTTCTTTTTCATATCCAGATACATCGGACAGCTTTTCGTTCATATCCAGATATAGCGCTGATTTTGTCTCTTGCGTAACACAAAGATCCTCATATTTGATTTCTTCGTGCGTGAAGAGTTTCTTGAAGACATATGGAATTTTGAACTGTTTTCCAGTTGCAGTCCACGCTCCAGGCTCTTTCTTGTTGTCCCCAGGAACATATCCATACTTATCCATGCACCAGTCTTCGTCCGCATAACGTGCAATGTATACGGCATCATTTACTAAGCACATACGCTCATAAGTCGCCTCGTGCTCGAATGTGTATCCATAGTCCTGTGCCATATCCATACAGAATTTGATGATTTCCGGCGTTGCATTCGGAATCTTGATCGAATCCGTCTTGATATGTGCAACTGTGAATCCACGCGCTTGAACGGCCTCACGAAGACGATTCATGAATAATGCACCGCGTAACGCAACAATGTTATTAACGTTCTTCGGATCTCGGAATGCATTTTCATACTTCGCACTGGTCTGACCATACACTGCATTGATCGCTGTCTTTAAGCCGTTTGCCAGATCTTTCGAACTCAATTCTCCAGCTTTGACTCGTGCAACGAATTTATCGAGTTTTCCATTCATACGGCGACTGATTTCTTCCCAATCTTCGTGCTTAATATCAACACGTCCCTCGACAAGATTTCGAAATGCTGTTGTAAACTTAACACCAAATAAACACTCGGCAATTGTGGAATGTGGATGCATCGAGACTATATCAAGCAATGCAACAGCGAAGTAAATACCAGGTTCGGCATATACTTCGCCACCTTTACCGACATCTCTGTCTTTGTACCAATTATGGATGCCGTCCTTTTCCCGTGTCATGTGATACTCAGGGAAATACGGTAACAGACTGTTTTCTTCGCCATGAAGATGTGACATCATCTGTGGACACGCCTCTTTCAGAAACGCTTCCATATCAGGTGGCAATACGTGAACTGGTTTGTCAATCTCTCTCCACTTGAACTGCGCCTGTGGTTTCCACTCTGATCCAAAGATGATCTTTTTTGTTAAATTGTTTGTTGTTTCATTTACTGATCCACCAGCCAACTCCGCTAGAATCTCTCGCGCAATCCAGTCCGCCTTTAAGAAATAGAAGGCGGCTTCCGTTGCGTCTACATCGTATCCACAATATTCGATAACCTTCGGGATCATATCGTCCGGCACTGGTTTGTCCCATGGTAAACCAAGTTCCATGTGATGGATGCCCATCTTGATTTCCAATTTTTTCAGAGACATTTTATTTTGCGATGACGCAAAATCATAAATATCTGTATAAGATAAGTTATAAGCGTCTCTTATTAAACCATCAGAAGATGACTTATCGTGAGAAATGATTGTCTGTGATCGCTGATATAACTCTTCCAACGAAGCCCCCATTGCCGCCGCACGAATCATATGATTATCGTATTTTCGGTTGTTGTATCCAATTAGACGATACTGACGGATGAATTTATCAACTTCCTCTGGTTTAGGATTCAGCATGAACACCTTTTGTCCGTCGTTATTTGGAGTCTGTAACTTGTAACAAATCAGAAACAAATTAGGAAAGCACTCAATATCATAGAATGCAATCGGCTTCTCCAAGATCGCAGGCGTATCTGGAACTGCTTCGACTTCCTGCGGGACAGCACCGTCGAAATCTTTCGAATGCCATGGTGCATTTGCAATCGTTTTCAAACATCGCGATGCCTGATTTGTCGAATTGAACGCAAATTCCGTTGCGATACTGTGAAGATCATCCAAATTATATGACAACCCCGAATCGTATGCCTTTTGTAGATCTTTCGCGATAAAATCACAAGAAGTTGTTGTATCTTTCGCGATTTCTTTTCTAAGATTCCGTTCAATGGACCGCCGTAATCCATTTACAGTTTGTATGTACTGTTCGTCTACCACATCTTTTTTCCTCCTCACTTTGATTGGTAGCCCACTATCAATTGTGGAAATATCCAGGTCATTACACTTTGATACTAAACGCCGTAATGCTGATTTTCCACGGAATACTTTGATCTCAATATGTTCGTCTACATGATCATCCAATTCATCTGGATCTCCTGTATACCAATATTCCAGATGAATTCCTTGTCCACTCTTACTCGTTTCAGCATACGTTGGTGGGAACTTAGAGGCAGCGGCTTTGTTTAGTTCAAAGTTTTTCTTCCCAGTTACTGGATCTGGAATATCAAAGTCTACCGTGATCAAATTCTTTGGTGGAAGCACATAATGCAACTTCGATGTGTCCAAATCTTTCAACTTAGTCGTGACTTTATCCCACGCCTTAGCCGGTTGCTCTTTTCCCGGTTCGTATTCCGCCGAATATTGAGCAATACAATCAGCAAGAATATCATCCAATTTCGAGTGTTGTTTTTTAAGATCAAACCATGTGGCATCCGTTTTTGACTCATCGGACTTTTTGTTCTCAATATGCGTCATCGTTCCATCGAACTTATCCGTGAGGAACCCTTTATAGAGCGCCAATGTTCGCGTTCCATCTGGATTTAATTCAGCTTCCACGTAGTCATCGAAGTAGTTCTTCAACTCTTCTTTGAATGCTCTCATCGACAACCCGTATGGGACTTTTGCATTGGAACAGTATTCTGTATATAGCTGCCATGACTCGGACAATGTTACGTTCTTCTTTCCATCGAAGAACCAGAACTCATCTTGTACAAAATTGTAAAAATCATTTGTTGCTCCCAACATATCGAGTGGTTGATAGTCGTCAAAATATTTCTTATTCGCTTCATATACTTCTTTACAGTGCCAAGCAATCGCGCCTAGCTCAAATGGAATCTTCGCCATAATTTCTTCATAACGATCTTTATCCACTTTTCGTCCAGACGGTTTAACGTCGATCAATCGTCTCATCAATCCGGATTTTGCATCTGTGATCTTAACCGGTTTATTCGATCCAAGAAACAAAAAGCACTTGAATGCGCTTGTATAAGTAGACTTGAACTTTTCATTGACAGTCATTTCCTCGTGTGACACCAATGAGTTTAATCGCGTGTTGTCCTCGATCTTTGATAAATCACCATCGTGCTGTATTGCCACCAGAGGATTTACCTTGAATGGCTCCAATGCAAATGTACCGTTATTAGATCCAAGCGCTTTCGCATCAAACACACAGTAATAGCCTTTAAAGAGCTGCATGATGATATTCAGGATAGTCGACTTACCTGTACCAGCAGCCCCATAAAGTACTAAGAATTTCTGTATCTTTTTGCTATCACCATTGATAACACTTCCGATTGCCCATTCCAACTTCAATCGCTCTGTGGGATCGTAGATCACGTCCATAAGTTCGTCATAGCCCGAATAATCTCCCGGCCGAAGAGAATAATCCAGATGCTTTGATGAATATAAGTCACGTGTCAATTCTGTATCCTTGAATATCAATGTTTCGTCGAGCATATGATAGTTATCGCGGCATTGTTTCTGCACGTATTTGTGCCACTTATCTATCATTCCAGTGTCGGCATTCCACATGTGCTTAACAATGACGTCTTGATTCATGAATTTCATTTCATTTTCTTTCATGAACTTGTCGATTTTATCGTCAATCAAATCAAGACACACTTGTTCCGATGTAGACCAATGTTTCTCATCTTCGACCCACACCGCGTAAAAGTCTTTGCCTCGAATCATTAAATCTTTCGATTCTTTCATAAGAAACGTAGGATATACCTCAATTGGACCGCTTCGAGGCGTTTTTACGGTCACTTTGAAAAAATCTAACAATATCACCTCACCCCATTTACTGAATGTATTAGATACCGATGCGCTGCCATCCAAATGTCAACATTTGGTATGTCTGTCGCTCCTGGAATATAAAACAAAGAACCGAGACCATCTTCTCGATAGCTTCGGTTCAACCACATATCAATAATATAAAACACATGCTCCGGTGAGTATGCGTAATCTGGATATTTGTTTAATCCAAGATTTTCTAACATAACGCCAATCCAATCTGATACTGTTTTTTCATAATATATATTGTTTAGCTTTACTGCTAGACTATAAATCACTTCCAAACAATTACTTTGGTTGTGATCAATTACGCCTGAGTAATTCCAACGATGGATGTTTGCATCGAGTGCTAAATTACGATCCATTTCCGTCTTAGAAATGAACACGGTAGAATATAAAGCAGATAGTACTCCCGTATATTCGGAGTACATATCGTACTGTCTAAATAGCCAATCTTTATAAAAATCTTCCATACGTCCTCCTTAATGGTACAAATATGTACCTTCGGAGAACTCAATCTCGTAATTTAGCTTATTTCGTTCGTTATGGATATAAATCGTATACCGTTGATTTACACCATAATCGAACATGTCGCGTATTGAATATCCAATATCGTCTTCGTCTAACTCGTATCCGTCGACATCGTATACTTTATTTTCACCAGCATAATATGTGGCATTTATGCAGTCCCAGTCAGAATGCTCGATTTGTTCCAATTCAACTTGGATTGGTCCCATTGGTTGCTCGCCTTCCGGAACTTCGTCACGTAAATATCCATCCTGTAATTGTTCATCGAGCGTTCTGGTGTCTGGTTTTTCTGTGTTTACCAGATGATCACCATTTGGGATCTCATCTTCTGGATTTGGTGCTGGTTCGGACTTGAAGAAAGAGGTATAATCCGTAGCGGTTACATCTGGTTTCTTCATGATGTCGGGCGGATCTTCGTGTGTTTTTATATCATCCATTGTCTGGGGCTTCTTCTTGTCTTCTGGTTTTGCTGCTTCATATTCCTGCATCGCCGCATTGACAATTTTTTCATAGTTATGTATTGCCGAGAAGTAACCGACGACACCGCCAATGATGCCGCCGATCCCCAGCCCAATCAAAAGCTGTTTCATGTATTATCATCCTTTCTGGACTGGAACCTCTGGTAAGATATTGATGATATCGCCATCTACATTAAAGTCAAGTAGAACAACTGGATCTTCCAAATCGTCGATGTCTTCAATACTCTCTCCAGTTGCTACATCAATAAACTTGATCACATTATCGCCATCAGTACTTCCTAAAACCCAGCCAACGTACTGTCCAGCCACAGTTTCAGGCAGGTCGAGTGCTCTATATACCTCATTCAAGAACATATGACCTTTCTTACGAAACTCATTGTTCAGAACCATAAGTCTAGTTCTAAGAAATGATAAGTTGTATACTGTGTCTTTTTCCCAATAATCAGATCCCGCGTCGAAGAACGCTGCGTACTGAGATTCGTGATTATTCTTCTTAATAACCTCTTCCTCCTCCGTTCCGTCTTCGTGCATATGAGTTACAGTGAATGTGGAAACATCGTTAAAAATATCTTTTTCCTGCTCCTCTCCAATCACGTCTCTTACACGCTGTCTATAGTCATTCCGTTCTTTTATTGCGGCTGCCACAAACATAACAAGTGCTGTGTTGCGGCCCTTCATGATCTTATGAGACTTTACTCTAAAGAGAATAGATGCAGTCTCCAGCACAATTGCTGGTGCATACAACTTTACCCATTCCAGAGCACAATGAATCTTAATTTTTTCGATTGCGTCTTCTTTCTCCTCTTCATTATCCAGAACCCTCTCAGCCTGATCTAATTTCTGAACAGTATCATTATATGTCTCTACGGCTTTGATGGTTGCCCACACCGTATATCCAACGGCTGCAATACCAGTCGCAATACTAAGTCCAAGTGTAATTTCAGGACTCTTTCTAATCATTGTTAACTTTGTTTTTCCATAAGCTCTTTGAATTGTTGTTAAAACTTTCATTATAATATCCTCCTATTTATGCATTAAAAATTTCTACCAAATGATCATAGTTCTTGCAACGTCTAATTGCTCCCTGTAATGTCTTACACCAGAATGTTACGATACGTCTCGTATCGTAGGTTGTTTCATACATCAAAGTAAATGGTCTTAACATAATTATTCACTCCTTAATCTAACGGTAATGCTTTTGGTAATCGGATGATCCATCCGCCGCCTCCCATTCCAATTTCTGCGGTCGATAAATCTCTCCAACCGTAACTACGGTCTAATGGATTTGCTGGAACACCAGAAAATTCATATAAGTCGAAACAACTAACAGTCTTATAAACGGCAAGTGTTTCAAATAACGATCTCAATACGTTATCCGCATCGATCTTTGATTTGTACACAAGTTGAGCATATCTGTATACACTCGAATCCGGAGACTGTTGTGGTGCTGGCGGCGGAGTTGGTGTTCCGTATGTATAGGTGCGTGTCTGATTATTGTAAGTCGCACCATAATTGGTGTACCCCGGATTGGACCATGCATTTGACATCGAGTTAAAGAAAGTGCTGAACATATTTTGACCCGATGTCTTTGCATCATTTCCGAGCAAAGCAGACTGTATTGTGTCAATTATCACCAGTTTAATAGATCTTTCTAGCTGCTGCTTTAACAATTCCGGATTCTTCGGTTTGATAAAATTAACAACACTTTTTGGTAAAATCTGTTCCAGCTTCGATACCTTCTTTTCTGGTGCTGTGTTTACCACGGAATTCATGTGCTCTGGCTTCATTGTTGCCTGTACTTTCTGCTTTGATACCTCACTATTGGATGGATAAGTCATTTTCTATGATCTCCTTTTCTGTTAATTTGCCTGGGAGTGTGATTTTCACTCCTACCGCACGACGATTCTTTTTCTTAAATTGATATTTTAAATTAGATATAGCAGATCGTTTTGATTGTGCGATTGTCTCTGCTTTCCAGTTTTCCTGTACAAGCTTTCCAAATTCTTGTACTGGTCCGCAATATTCGTATTTAATTCGCATTAAGTTACCTCCTAACAAACGATTTACCTGCAAGAAATAACCCATAACATAAAACGCTGAGGACTAATTTATCTTCAAACGTATCGGAAGATAATGCCTCAATTACATAATCTGTAAATTTATTCATAGCTTCCTCCTGTAAAAAGAAAAAGAGAGAACCCATTGTTTCCAATGAGTCTCCCTCTAGTTTTTATTCTTCCTTGTCTTCGGATTCTTTTACTTCCGAAGCATCTACGTCAATAGGTTCATTTGTTTCTTCTGGTTTTGCATGTTTCTTGAGTTTATCATACCAATGCATTTTAACCACTTTACCGCTATCTGTTTCTTCGGTTTTATGTTTATTTCTTAACTTTTTCACAGCCTTAACTGCTACTCCAGCTAGTAATACAACGCCGCCTCCGACCAACAGACCTGCGCCAAAGCCGTCATCAACATTAACCGTTGGTGTCTGATTATCCTCAGTCTTCTCAGCTACTTCCTTGTTAGTCTCCTGCTCCAATAATTCGTTTCTTTCTTCTTCCATTTTTGTATCCTCCTTTGATTTTGGAATTATTTATTCCATATTACCCCATGTTATTTTTGCGCATCACTGTAGATAATGCGGTGATACCTGAAATTGCATTACAGCACATGGTTCGCCCCACGCACTGAATGTTGATGTGAAGAATGGTTCGATTGGACCGTCTTCTGCAATCCAACCAACGTATTCTCCGCAATCAGCTGGTTCCATATTTGGAATTTCGTAATAGAGTGAATTTAAATTCATCTCCATTGCGCTCCACAACCTATATGTAAGATCGTTGCACTTTTTGCGGATAAATTCGTAATCACAACGGAAATATCTACCCGTCCAAGCGTCTTTAATCAGTGTGCTACCATGTCCTGTCTCAATAACATCCGCTTTCGCCATAGCGGTTGTTTCTTTTGTGACACGCTCTTGCTGAACTTCCTGCTGGATTTCATTTACCTTGTTTTTTCCAACAATTTGTTCAGCTTTCTTCTGGAAATCAATCCGATCTGCTTCTGATAATGCGTACAACGCCATCAATGCGGACTTTCCTTTTCTATGAATATGATCTACTTCCATAACGCAAGCAAATCCAAATGCAGCGGCCGCAAATGCTGGAATGTAGTTTTTCCATACTTCTTTTACAATTTCCTTTGGTTCCATCTTTGCTTTCGGAGTTGCCTCTTCTGAGTATTTATACTCTTCATCGAGCTGCTTTTGTTTTTCCGCAAGCTTTGCATCAATTTCTCTTGTTGATACAATCGTTGCTTGTACGATTTTTACCCCGGAATAGATTAAACTTACAGCTCCACCAACTAATAAAATTTCGGTGGAATGTTTTGATAGCGAACGACTCATGCGTCCAAACATTTGTCTCATTGACATGATTTTATCCTCCATTAGTTATAATCAGCAATTAAAAGCGTCGATGCCATTTTTGCTGCTTCATAAGTTGGCTCAACAACCCATTCTCTATCGTATTGAGCAACAAGTTCTCCATTGATTTTAAGTTCTAATTTTGAGATCTTACCCCAATTGTTGATCCCATACTTACTTGGTTCATCGTAAACTTTAATATAATAATGAACTTCTATGTGTTCTCCTGATATACTGGTAAAACCAAGGATTCCATCTTTCCACATTTTCATATCCTCCTGTAAAAAGAAAAAGAGAGAACCCATTGTTTCCAATGAGCCTCCTTTTGGTTTACTTTTTTAACTCAATAAGATTAATAGTAATTTGTATTATCTCAAAAATCCAATTAAATACGCCTGCTAAAACAAAACTTGCTATAAACGAATCCATTAAAGTTCCTTTAGTACATGCGTTTACAATATACTCTTTGAATCTTTTCATAACATAAATCCTCCTTAAAAATAAGTATTTTATTTCCATTAAAGAGTCTGATTTACATGCGCAATATCAAAAGGGAAGAGTCCCAGTTAGGACTCCTCTTCGTTTTCTTTCTGTTTGAGGCGATTATCAACCTCTCTTTTAACTCTTTCGTCGATATACTTTTCTTCTTCTCGTGCACGTACTTCATCCTGAGCAATACCCAAGATATACGCAACTAGCCCAAGTCCAGCAATCACGAAATTAAAGTTAAATTTCTTTCTCAATTTTTTCACCTCCTTCATTATAAGGCTTGTTTTATGTGCGCAGTTCTAATAAATATCATCCTCATCGTCGCCAAGATAATCCTCACTCGGATAGAATGGATAGTTGATTTCGTAATAGGTTTTGCCGTTTTCTTCTTTTTTTCTATGAACAAAATCAACCCATTTATATCCATATTTTACTTCACCTATATAATCTCCCCAACCAAACCGATCCGCGTTATTAATTTGTGAAATGTCTAACATGGCGAGGAAATCCTTCATTGTGACATCGCCTCTTAGAATAAATAGACGATTCAATTCGTATTCCGCATCGAACACATCTGCAAATGTTGACTCAAAGAACTGTTTCGAAAACGGCTCATAAAACGTTACTTTTTCACCATATTCGTTTTTAGTGATATCGGGGATATCTTGTTTTATATTACTTTCATTGATTCCATGTATTGCACTTGCAGCAACTCCGGCTAAACCAGCCTCTACTCTCCGATGCTTTTGATCGGATGTCAGAATGAGCGCAGATGTTACTACAGCTGAAATAATTGTTGGATAACAATTTGATAAGACCGTTGTTGCCTTCTCTGACTTAGATTTCATCTGAAACGCTTTGTCGCTTTTAATTGTGTCATCTAGTTTCATACCGTCTTTAATTCCACGATATGCCGTGTAACACACTCCTGCTATTGCTAAAACCGCGGTAATTGTTCCAGAATTTCGTTTCATTCTGTGAATAATTTTTCTCATAACAAAACCCTCCTGTAAAAAGAAAAAGAGAGAACCCATTGTTTCCAATGAGCTTCCCTCTATAAAAGTTACTCTTCTGCCATTTCGTTATCTTCAATATATCTCACGTATTTGGTCAAGATATTATTACGAAGTGAATGGTAGTAACCCGTATCGGCTACTCTAAAGCTAGTAATTTTCTTATCCCCCTTATATACGAAGCATTTTATACGTCTTCCATATTTAGGGTTATCAAACTTCCAATTGATACTAGTTCCAGTAACCTTTTCTACAGTCTTTACAACCTTTTCAATTTCTTCGTTACTTAATCTCTTTCCCTCTTCCATATTAAATATCCTCCTTAAAATTTGGTAAAGTGTATTCTTTCCAAAACAGTAAATGTTTATAATGCGCATCGAAAAACAAAAGAGCCTACGATTTCTCGTAAGCCCTTAGCTTTATTTCTTTGATATCAACTTTATTATAAATAACACAACTAATATTGCTACAATTACATCTCCAAATACCATTGCGAATCCCGTTCCTCCAATAATAATCACAATGGCTAATGCAAATGCAATCGCAAGTAATACTACTAATATTATCGTTAATAAACACATAATCATCACCTCCTTCAATACAGAAGATGTTAATAATGCGCTTATATTTTGTGGTCGAAGTAGGTTTCCCACACCTGCTTTGGGAGTGGTTTCATGCGTAAAGCCCACATAACCTGACGGACAGTAAACGTTGGATACAAACCATTCCGATCTTTCGGTTTGGCATTCTCTCTAAACCACTCTCTAAAATGTTTATGTAGATAAATATCATTAACTACCCAATTTTCAACAGGTCCCCACCATGTATGTTTGGTTTCGGAATCGTATCGCTGCTGAATTAGTACGACACCCTCTGGATGACGCATAATCTGAACAAGCGTTCCTATTGAATAAATTGGATGGTTACATTTATACTCTTCACCATAGATATGGATATCCATATCTGGTTGTGATGTATGGTAACGCATTTTAACGGTTATATGCAGTATAAAAGACATCATAACTATCGTATGGACCCGAACCACAATATGTTATCTCTATCGAATCATCGTCTTTTATTCTTGACAACGAATCTTCCGCTATATATGTAACTTTATCGTCTTTTTTGAACACAACAAAAACTTCTAAACGATATTGACCGTCACTTCCATCGTTTACCGATGGCATTATTATCAATTTTCTACTATCTGTTTCGGTTATATCTAAATCGACATATTTCGTGCAAGTAGCGTAATTGGAATATTCAGTCCAACATCCCCATTCTATTGTCGATTCTCGAACTCGATCCATAAAATCTGAACTTCGCATGTCTTGATAAACAACAACCGTATCACCAGCTCCAATCGTTATATTGTTTAAAATATAAGCAAACTTCAAATCGCCTTTGTCATCTCTTGCTACAAATGATGGATGACTTTCCAAGGTATATTCGGTATTGTTTGTTATCTCGCACGCTAGTATATTAGATGATGGCGCAGCTTCCAAAATGTTATACGTTATGTCCCCTTCTGTTTGAGACACTTCCGCCAATTCTTTCGTAAGATCTAATATCTGTTTACGAATATCACTAGCTTTATCGTCTGCGAATACTGTCGAACTTCCAAACAACATAGAAGCAGCTAGCACACCACTTAAAAATTTTCGCATATTACCTCCTTTAATCGTCATCTAACAAATTACAGCCAATGCTGCAAGCCGGATATGGCCCACCACAAGCTTGACAGACAGCTGGGACATCACTATTTCGATCTATATGAACGTCTCCCGATTCCAATTCGTCTTCATCATACCATTCGTCGCATTCTTTGCAATAATATTGATCTTTTAAACGATCATGCTTCATTCTTGATCCACATTCTGGACATCTTACCCAACCACTCATAATACGTTCCTCCTTAATATTCATCATCTGGATGATCCCACGTAGTACGTGGCGGTAAATCATAGTTCTCATAAATTACATAATCTTCGATGTCTTTACGCCAGTCCATTTTACCAGCAGCAATCATATCATCCACTGTATATTGTTCTTCGCATTTTTTGCAAAAAAGCCATCTTATACATTGTCCTTCGTATGTGGTTCGTTGCCAATAAAGAGTTCCATGGCATTTTGGACAACGTAAAACGGTTTCACTTTCATTGAATGGCAAATCATCCATATCACGTTCCTCCTTTGATTTTAACGTTTACTTCTACAGTAAGTATACATCTGAGGTAACGTGTAGTCAATAGAAAGTGGTAAAAAGTGGTAAGATGTAATAAGAAGAAAAAAAAGAGAATGACCTGTTAAAGATCACTCTCCTCTTTTAAATTACTTTACTTCTTTGGTCTTATGGAACGTATTGCATTTTGTAAAGTCTTGCCTCCTAAGTAGCCTGTCTTTTCCAGATTAAATCCCATGGCACTGACTATAAAGTAAGCACCCACAGGCACAGCAATTTCACAAATATCAATTACGTGTCTCCATACAGATTCCTTGGTTTTCGCTTCTGCTTCCTGTTTCTCTTTCGCTTCTGATTTTTCTGCGGAATCCATACTTTCTCGTGTCTTGATAAGATCAATGCTCACCTTATAGGTTGCCTCTCTATCAGCTCCTGCGTTCATGTCATTGGCATCCTCCAGATTTTTAACAATGGCATCCTCCAACTTTTCTGCGATCTCTTGCTTTCTACTATAATCCATAATAGAACCTCCTTTAAAAGTATTTTATTGCATAATAGGACCTGTTTTATTTGCGCTTGATACGAAGAATGAAAAATTTCTTCTTTTCGATTTTACTGAGATCGTCAATACAAAACGCATATGTAGGTGTACCGTCTTGTCTGTTTTCTCCAATAATTAAAGTTCCATGACCCGGCATCGCTTTTATTACGATCAAACCAAATATTAACAAAGTGATCGCTAATATAATAATCTCTACCATCTCTGTCTCACCCCCTTTCAGAGAAAGAAAAATAAAAGAGCCTATGATTTCTCGTAAGCCCAATCCTTTTGGAATCATCCTCTTGTTCCACCATTCTTATCAATAATTCTGTTAAAATTAGCTATTATTTCTTCTGAATTATTGGCGTCAACACTGATATGATAGCTTATCGTTACTTTACAGCTACCAACCTTTGTTAATTTCCCCAATAAATTGTCAAAAGCATTTAATAATTCTTTAATATCTTCGTTCATGATATAGAACCTCCTTAATGTTTTATTTTATTTCCATATAATGGCTTGTTAATAATGCGCAAAAAGAAAAGGACCTGTGATTTCTCATAAGTCCTCAACTTTATTTAATACCACATATCTGGGTTCCAGGTATGCACCAATTTGTCCATAGTGAAGATTCCTTCAATTTTTGACATTCCGATCAAGGCTTTAACATCGATTTTGTTGCGTGTTTTTACTGTAAACAAACGTTCCTTAATCCCGTTTTCATACTTAACAAACATTGCTCCATCATCTCTCTTGAACCATTCAATCCAAGCATCTACTATTTTGTAGTTTAATTCACTAAGATCTTTCTTTAATTCTTCATCCATACTGAATGACCTCCTTCATGTTTTATTTCCATTAAAGGAGTTGTAAAAGATGCGTTGAGATCGGAAAATCTTTTATAATCTTCCAATCTCTGACAACACATTACTAAAATATCATACAAAACGATCACTTGAGTAGGAAATCGTTCTGAAATTTATTCAAATAGTAAAAGAACTTGCGGTATCTATCGTAATACGTATCTCTACAACATGGAATATAACCAAGTTTATCATATGATAAGCCTTGTGTTATCCCTTTCAATAAATACTCATATAGTTCCGGATCTGTCTCTTTAGCAGCATCTTCCACTATTTTCATTTTGGTTTTAAAAAAGTCAATGCTGATAGCACATCGTTCCACAATACTTCCACTTCCTTGATTCGTTTGAATAAGTATTCCAAGTTCTGCTGGTTTTGCGTATAAATTCGATAATCCAGTTAACGCTTCCTTCCACATTGGATATTGTCTACAGAAATACACCAGCTCCTTGTAACGATATCCATTCACATAATACGGATTTTTCTTTGATAACTCTCTCATTATTTCTTTTCTCCTTTCCATACATAACCTGTCATTTCATAAAGCTTTTTAGGCGAAATATAAAAGTTAATTCGTCCATATCTCGCGTCGATTTTGTCGACATCGTTTACCGGTTGCAATCCTCTTGTGGCAACACCAATAGGCAACCAACCAGCAACAATTCCTGCTCTAACCCATGTTTGATCTTTACCAAATACTCGCGCAGCAACACATATTGGTACAGATCCTGTTGAAAATTCTAAATTATCCATGACCATTACCTCCTTTCGAGTGCTATCCTATGATACTATCTGCGTTTTTTCTACATTTGTTTTTCGACATTTTCGACACGGATTGTCGAGTTTTTTGTGTATATTAACGAACGAATTTATCATATTCAAAGCATTGATACAGAACAATCATTATGATAAAATTGATTTAGGCGCCTAGAGAAAGAAAGGAGATTTACATGCTGATAACATGTCAAGAATGTGGATTACAGATGAGCGATACTGCTGTATCTTGTCCGCATTGTGGATATACAAAGAATAACACAAAAATAACTAGGCAAAGACGGAGTAAGAAAAAACGTTTACGACTTCCCAACGGTTTTGGACAGATAACCGAAATAAAGAACGATACTCTACGGAATCGGTTTAGAGTAAGCATAACTGTTGGAAAAACGGAAGATGGTAAATACATTAAGAAATTGTTAAAACCAACTGCTTACTTTCCGACGTATAACGATGCTTATAATGCTTTGGTGGAATATCATAAAAATCCATACGAAGTTTCAAAGGATATGACAGTGAAAGAGTTATATGAAGAATGGTCAAAAGATTATTTTAATACGATAGCCGATACCGCCATTCGAACAATAACTTCGGCATGGGCATATTGTTCTAGTCTGTATAACGTTTCGGTTCAAAGTTTGCGTTCTTACCATATAAAAGGATGCATGGAAAACGGAACTGTAGAGCGAAAAGGACAAATCATTCCAGCTTCACCGAGCACAAAGAGCCGAATAAAATCTATCTTTAACTTAATGTTGGATTATGCTGTAGAACACGAAATTGCTGATAAGAACTATGCACGAGTGTTTAATCTATCGGATACACTAATTGATGATATAAATAATACCAAACGAGATCATATACCGTTTAGTGAATCGGAACTTAAAACATTATGGGAACATGCTGATGATTTCTATGTGAAAATAGTTTTGATCTTATGCTATATGGGATGGAGACCACAGGAGTTGGGATTGATTGAAACTGAGAATGTGAATTTGGTAAATTATACAATCGTTGGTGGAATGAAAACAAAAGCCGGAAAGAATCGTATCGTTCCAATTCATCCAATCATCAAACCATTTATAAAAGATTTTTATGATGATGCAATCCAGACTAAGCGGAAATATCTTATTGAGTGTAACGATAGTTCGTCACATAAAAATAATCTGCGACTAACTTACGATAAGCTTAGTTACAGATTCGAAAAATTGATGAACGATTTGAATTTAAACCCGTTACATAGACCACATGATGGACGTAAGACATTCATTACTCTTGCAAAGAAATATCATGTAGATGAATACGCTATCAAGAAAATCGTCGGTCATGAGATTGCAGACATTACAGAACGTATCTATACGGAACGATCTTCCAACTGGCTTAACGAGGAAATCGAAAAAATAAAAGGACCTGTTTTCGATGTAGAAGTGAGTTGTAGAAGTAATGTAGAAGTAATGTAGAAGTAAATCGCATTTTACTACGATCTACTCCTACTGTTTACCCCTATTTACTTAGTGTATATCAAGTTAAATTAGAACTTACCAGCCTTAGCAGCTTCCTCGATGGAAACAGCCAACCGTTGAAAAACGTATATTTTACAACCAAAATGTAGAAGTAACATAGAACTAGGCGCCTTTAACCACCATTTTGATTGTTTTTATATGTATTTGAGCTGATCCCAAGAATCACTCCGAGGAACGTATCAATAGCTGTGATCGTTCCAACAATCTGCTCCGCATACGGAAGTCCCCATGTTGCAGCAAGTGCAAAATAAAGTGTTCCGATTGCTGGTAACAGCAACTGTGCAATCCACTTTAATACGTCATATGTCTTATTACTAATGTTCATTATATCACCTCTTTCTTAACAGTCAAGTTTCGCCTCGATGTAACGGTAATCTATCTACCTCGTTCATCACTCGTTCAGCCGATCCATTTCCACCATTCTTTTTGTATGGTTTGTAAAGATACTTGTTTAAATCTTCATACTCGTCCTGTGTAATCCATCCTCGTTCGATGTATTTCATACCGAGATAGATGATACGGTCATGTGCCAATCCAATAAGCAATTCTTTCTCAGCTGAATTTTTGTTTGCATGACTTTGGAGATACGCCCAGAATCCAGACGATGCAAGAATAGAACAAACAATTGTTACTATCATTTGAATAATTGTATTTGTGTCCATATAACTCTCCGATTAACTATTCATTAAGTACGGAAATAGATTCTGGATCAATATTTATTAATAGACAAACAATATTGATTATTGCGTCTTTTATTTCATTTCCATACTTTGAATTTTTGATTATGTAAAGATTTTTTTTGATTTTAGCATTTCTTTCACTTCTATCATTCTTTTTATTTCGCACTTTCGTTAGCATCCCCTTTCCGTAGCAAATAAGCCAACACCAATACACTAAGAGCATTATAATCCAATGAGTAATAATTATCACCTTCGCCCGTTCCACGTATCAGAACTGACTCTGTTATACCAAGTTCTTTTTCGATTTCAAGAACATCTTGAGCAATCAAACCAGTTGTTTTATAACTACTACCAATAAAATTGAACATTTTGGGCTGTAATCGTTTTACAAGTTCAATGTAAACATCCGGGATATCTGTAATGTTCTCTTTTAGTCGAGCGTCAGAAGATGATACGATAGAATTACGAGCAGTAATAATTCCTTTGGATTCTTCGCATAATCTTGCAGTATAGTCTGACACTGGATTTTTTCCGTTATAGTCTTTTTCACCATAATGAAAATCGATATACGCTGTTCCAGCTTCATTTGCTCCTAAAAGTTCAAGACCATAACGAATCCATGCAGCCTTACGAATAACCAAATCGTAATTTGCTGGATCAGATCCTTTAGATTGTAATGGTCCGAGCATAAACGATCCATCTGAATTAATATAACAGGCATCACCGACAATGAGGTTTGTTGCTACTTGTTTGAATACAACGTCTCTTACTGCTCGTGTTCCAGAACCATAGAAATCGAATCCTACAACAAAATACACAGCATTTGACGGTAAATCGTTTAATGTGATAAGTGTAACAACGTCGTTCCAACCAACAGAGGACGTATAATTTAATCCACGCCAAGTAACAAATCCACCTTTTATGTCATAAAACCACATTCCCATACCGACCGTCTGTTTAACATTTGTATATACTTTTGCATACGCATGGACTTTATCGCCAGATAAGAATGAACTCGCCGTTAAACCACACAGCATTATATAACGGGATGTATTATTTAATCCAGCCGATACAATGGCACTGTAATTACTAACTGTTGAAATTTTAGTTCCACCATAATTTTTGATCATACTATTTGCGTCCGTAACGGTAACAGTTGCAAAATTGGTCATATCTCCAATCGCAACATAAGCAGCATTTATAGTTCCACTTGTAATTTTTCCAGCATCGAGATTTGAAATTTTAGCATTTGTTATTGCTCCATCTTTAATCTTAGCCGTTGTGATCGCTGCGTTTTCAATAAGTGCATTTGTAATTGCTCCATTTTGAATTTTCGCACTTGATATTGCACCATTTGTTATATGTGCATTTCCTATGCTACCATTTTCAATTAAAGCACCAGTAATCGCAGCCTTCGCAATACAAGCGGTATCTATAGCACCCTCTTTAATATGCGTAGTATCAATCGCAGCTGTTCCGATTTTAGCGTTTGTGATCGCTCCGTTTTCGATTTTTGCATTTGTAATTGCTCCGTTTTCGATTTTTGTTGTATCAATCGCAGCTGTTCCGATTTTAGCGTTTGTGATCGCACCATTTGCTATTTTTGCGTTATCTATAGCACCATCTTTTATGTTTACAGTATCAATCGCAGCTGTTCCGATTTTAGCGTTTGTGATCGCTCCGTTTTCGATTTTTGCATTTGTAATTGCTCCGTTTTCGATTTTTGTTGTATCAATCGCAGCTGTTCCGATTTTAGCGTTTGTGATCGCACCATTTGCTATTTTTGCGTTATCTATAGCACCATCTTTTATGTTTACAGTATCAATCGCAGCTGTTCCGATTTTTGCATTATCAATAGCGCCGTTTGCTATCTTTGCGTTATCAATAGCACCATCTTTAATCTTAGCCGTTGTAATAGCAGCTGTTCCGATTTTAGCGTTTGTAATAGCACCATTTGCTATCTTTGCATTATCAATAGCACCATCTTTAATTTTGGTTTTATCAATCGCAGCTGTTCCAATTTTTGCATTTGTAATCGCTCCGTTTTCGATTTTTGCATTCGTTATGGCTCCATCTTTAATTTTGGTTGCGTCAATCGTAGCTATACCAATACAAGCGTTGTCTATTGCACCTTCTTTAATATTTGCAGTATCTATTGCTGCTATACCAATTTTTGCATTATCAATAGCACCATTGGCTATCTTCGCGTTTGTGATTGCCCCATTTACTATTTTGGCACTATCTATTGCGGCATTTGCAATACAAGCATTATCTATTGCTCCCTCTTTTATGTTTACAGTATCAATCGCGGCAGTTCCAATTTTAGCATTATCAATAGCACCATCTTTTATTTTAGCATTATCAATAGCGCCGTTTGCTATTTTGGCGTTGGTAATGGCCGCTGTATCAATTTTCGCGTTTGTAATCGCTCCGTTTGCTATTTTGGCGTTATCTATAGCGCCATTTACGATTTTCGCGTTTGTGATTGCTCCATTTGCTATTTTTGCATTGTCTATAGCTGCTGAACCAATTTTAGCATTCGTGATTGCTCCATCTTTAATCTTAGCCGTATCAATCGCAGCTGTACCGATTTTAGCGTTTGTGATCGCACCATTTGCTATCTTTGCATTATCAATAGCACCATTGGCAATACACACATTAGTAATAGACGCCGATTCTATTTTTTCACCGTTTATTGTTTTATCTGCTATTTGATCTGCTGTGATACATCCATCAACGATCTTTTCAGCACTGATAACTTTATCTGCTATTTGATCTGCTGTAATACATCCATCAACGATCTTTTCGGCACTGATAACTTTATCTGCTATTTGATCTGCTGTGATACATCCATCAACGATCTTTTCAGCACTAATTACTTTGTCTGCTATTTGATCTGCTGTGATACATCCATCAACGATCTTTTCGGCACTGATAACTTTATTTTTAATTTTGTCAGCCGTGATAGAATCTGGTGCAAGTAGTATATTTGTTATAGCTTTATCAACGATCTTTTCAGCACTGATAACTTTATTTTTAATTTTGTCAGCCGTGATAGAATCTGGTGCAAGTAGTATATTTGTTATAGCTTTATCAACGATCTTTTCAGCACTGATAACTTTATCTGCTATTTGATCTGCTGTAATACATCCATCAACGATCT
>ERZ1034913.390-NODE-390-length-37007-cov-5.402252_pt1 | contig 37007 bp, 25 predicted proteins | sample MGYA00520697_ERZ1034913 | MGnify/ENA primary metagenome ERZ1034913 (study PRJEB33766, sample SAMN09781786) | gut metagenome | biome: gut microbiome | host: Homo sapiens | place: Madagascar | study: EMG produced TPA metagenomics assembly of the PRJNA485056 data set...
CGGGATGGGCTTGAACGCTGTGTTCTACACCTCTGAAGTGGGCACACCCGAATCCGCAATCTCGCTTTTCAACTGCTTTAACGAAGGCTGTGTCATCGGCCTCGCGCAAACGGGCGGCATCGTGGGCACGGCTGGCACCTATGCCGAAATCTCGGACTGCCGCAACGGCAAGCTCAACGCCGATACGGGCATCGGCACCTCCGACAACGCGGGGCACGTCGTTACCACGCGCTGGAATAAGCCCTTCACGGGCGGCATTGCCGGAACCACCTATTCCAACCTGTTCAACTGCTCGAACGTGAGCGAAATCGAGAACATCCAAACGGGCTACTACACCGCGGGCATCGTGGGCGGCCTTTGGAGCCCCAACGCCTACACGTCCGAGGTTTACTCCTGCTTTAATTCCGGTTTGGTGCACGTGGCGAGCTATGCGACGCTGTCCTACCGCGAGGCGGGCCTTGTCGGCAACAACAACGGCTACGTTCACGACAGCGTCATGCGCTCGGGTTGCGTCCTCGCACACGACGACGAGGGCAACTCCTATCCCAATGCGGCCATCGGCGACGACTCCTGGGGCAAGTGGTCGAACCTTAAGTTCTTCAAGTCCGACGAGCTGAAGAAGTCGGAAGCGGCGGCAGTCCTCAATGCGGGACACGCGAACGACGTGCTCACCAAACCGGAAAGCGAATGGGAATATTGGTATATCTCCGGCGCCGGCTACCCGACGCTCAACACCTGGGTGCCGCCCACCAACCGCACCGACCTGACCGCAGGCACTATCACGGCAACTTGCTCGTCGGCGGCCGAATACGCCGGCAACGTCGAGGCCATCCCAACCCTTATCGTCACGTATACCGTCCCCGGCAAAGACGCCGTGGCGCTCGTGCAGAACGTCGACTTCTACGCGATCCCGCAAAAGGGTGCGACCGATATGACCGACGGGAACACTCCTTACACGGCGTCCATCATCGGCATCGGCAACTACGAGGGGCTCGTGTCCAACGTGTGCTCGTACGGCATCGGCCCCTGCAGCGTGAAGTCGTGCGACATCTCGGTGTCGAGCGAAACCTACAACTTCGATGTGCCAGTCTATCCCAAGCACGTCTATGTGACCAACCCAGGCGGCGTGCAAGTCTCCGAGGACAGCATCCACTACGAAATCTATGACGGATCGACCTACTCGCTTTCGAGCGGCAACCAGAAGCGCAGTGTCGTTTTCGACAGCGAAGGCTACGTCAGTTGGGACGGCGGCGCCACGCGTGCCAAGGTGTCCACAGCCGATAACAAGGCCAAGCTCTGCTCCGACCTGACGGGCGTCGACTACGTGCTCTACAACATGGACGGCGAGCCGATCTTTAAAGTCGAAGATGCAGCGCAGTACATCATCGACCCGCTGACGGGCAATGCCGAAAAGGGATTCGGTCCGGTCTATTACAAGGCTGCCCGCGAAGGTGTGACCGACGGCGGCCTGGCGGGCTACATCGTGAAGGTGAGTCCCAAGGCAGGTGCGTCCGGTCTTGAGGAAGGCACCTGGTCAACCGGCCAATACGTCATCAACGCCATCGACTTGTACAAAGACGCCACGATCGACGAGGTGAAAGTCACCGTGCCGACGGGCGAAGACGGCGCAGAAACGCAAACCTACACCTGGTATTGGGATTCCGAGAAAAGCACCCTCTACACCGTGGACGACGAGGGCAACCGTATCACCAACCCCGACGGAAGCTTGAAGCAGGCCGCCGTCACGTTCACGGGCGCTGAAATCGACCCGACCGTCCAGGTGAGCTTCACCGACGCAAACGGCGTGAAGCACATTCTGAAAGAGGATAGGGTCCTTGGCTATTACCTGGTGTATGGCGACCTGTACTCCACCATTAAAGATCGCCAGTACGTCAATCGCGACGCGACGCCGCGGGCCGACCTTGCCGCCGGCGTCACCGAATCCGACGACGAGAAAGCGCTCCGCGAGCAGCTGAAGAGCCACGACCGAGCCGCCGTCACCGTGAGGTCGGTGCTGCAAAGCCGCTTCTCGAACTACGTCCACATGTATTTCGCCATCGATCCCGCCGAGCTGTCATCGTGCACGACCACCATCGCGGGCACGCCGATCGAAGAGGCGACGGGCGAGGGCTTGAAGACGTTCGCCTACACGGGTGGCTATGCCGTTCGCCCCTCGGTCGAGGTCAACCTGAACGGCAATGCGCTCGTCAAGGGCACCGACTACACGGTTACCTACAGCAACAACACCGATGCGACGACCGACGAGGCGCTTGAAGCCTACTATGCAACGGGCGACACGAGCGGCCTTGCGAGCTATACGGTAGAGGGGCTTGGCAACGTCACGGGAAGCTATACCGGATACTTCGCCATCGCGCAGGGCAGAAACCTTGCGGAAGAAGGCTACACCATCAAGCCAGTTGCCGACCAGCAATACAACTTCGGTCAGCCCGTGCAGGCACCGGGCGGCGTGGAACTGCTCGACGCGCAGGGCAACAAGGCGAATCTCGTCGAAGGTGTCGACTACACCGTCAGCTACTCGAACAACGTCTACGTGGGCGTCGCCGGCATCGCCGTGCAGGGCATCAACGCCTACACCGGCCGTCTACACGCGCAGTTCAACATCCGTCAGTTCGACGTGGCCGCCAACTACGACGAGCGTACCACCGGTTGGGTGTTCGAGCGCCCCGAGTGGGAAACCGAAGGCGTGGAATACGGCTACGGCACGGGCGTCTACATGCGCGGCTATCCTGTAACCGACTGGGGACAGGGCACGCTGGATAAAGAAAACACGCATGTGATCGAATTCGAGTGGACCGCGGTGAACAAGGCCACTGGCCAGGTGTTCCGCAAAACCGTCGGAAGCTCGCATGCCGCCTACATGACGCCTGGCGAGTATACGGTCACCTATACGCCGACCTGCCTCGTTGCGGTTTTGAGCAGCAACTCCTCGCTTACGTACCAAAACATGTACACCGGCACGCTGACGCGCGACGTGACGATCACCAAGCAAGACATTGCGAAGCGAACCTGGTTGGAGCTCGCGGATGTCGCCTACAACGGGCATCCCCAAGAAATCGTAGCTTCCTCGGCGGCTTCAGCTCAGTATTGGATTGCCAGCGACATGCAGAAGCTGACCGACCCGAGCGACTTTAGCGTCGAATGGCGCGACAACGTGGCTGCCGGCACGGCGACGTATACGGTGCGCGCACTCCAGCAAAGCGAGCTGTACAGGGGCACGTACGTGGGCACGTTCAACATCACGAAGCTCGACGTGGCAAAAGCGACGATATCCGTTGCCGACCAGCTCTACACGGGTAAGCCCTTAACGCCAGAGGTCACAGTGACCGTCGACGGGCAAACGCTTGCGGAAGGCAGCGATTATTCAGTCACCTACACTAACAACACCAACCGCGGCACGGCTACGGTGACAGTCGAAGGCAAGGGGAGCTGCGAGGGCACGGCTACGACAACGTTTACCATCGGCAACCGTCTGAAGCTCTCGCAGGCTCAGGTCGCGCCTATTGCCGACCAGCTCTACACGGGCAGCGCCGTGACCCCCAAGCCTGTTGTAACGCTGAACGGTAAAACGCTTACCGAGGGCACCGACTACACGCTTTCGTATAGCAACAACACCCAGGTCAGCACTGATGCAAGCCTCGCGAAGGTGACCATCACCGGCAAGAACGGCACGAACTACGCGGGCAGTTCCACCTCGTCCACGTTTAAGATCGTGAAGACGCGCGACATCTCCGTCGCCCAGGCAGCGGAAATTCCCGACCAGGTGTACACGGGGCAACCTCTAACGCCTGCGGTCAGCATCACCTACGACGGCCAACTGCTTACCAAGGATACTGACTATACGGTCGAATACCGTCGAAACATCAAAGCGGGAGCGCCTGCCACCGCTGTGGTGAAGGGCATAAACACCTTCGAGGGCCAGCTCGAGGTGCCGTTTACCATCGTAGTGAAAGACGGCCAGCTCACGCGCATGGGCGAAGACGCCGACACACCGCAGGAATTCGCCCTCGTCGTGGCTCGCGAGGCGTACCCCTACGGATCGCAGGGCATCGTCGTGGCGAACGAGCGCGATTATGCCGCCCAGTCGGCAGCGGCAGTCTATGCGGCGCAGCAAGGCTGGCCCGTGCTTCTTACCAGCGACAACGGCCAAACCTTAAGCGCCGAGGTTCTGGCGTATATCCGCGAATGCGGGGCGAGCGAAGCTCTGGTTATTGGCGATGAAGCCACGGTGACAGCTCAGGTGCAATCGACTCTCGAAACAGGCCTGAACCTTCAGGTGCAGCGCATCGACGCGACAGACGATCAGGCGCTCTCGCGCAAGCTCGCCGCTATAGTGGTAGAACATGCGCAAGCCGCAACCGCATCGGGCAAGACACCGCTTGCGCAAACAACTGCTGCGCTTGTCAATCCCAACGATATCGAGGGGGCGGCAGCGATGGCCGCATACGCCGCGACTTGCGAAATCCCGCTGTACTACACCGCACCCGACGGAACCATCGACCAGCTCACGCAAGAAGCGCTTGGGAAACTGCAGATGCTTGTAGTCGCGGGCGATTTCACGCAAGTGGATTCGCGGGTCGATGAGGCCTTAGGCGCCACCGTCGACATCACGCGCCTTATGGGGAACAACCGCTACGAAGAGAACGCGGCGATCACCGCATACGCCCTGGCAAACGGCTTGCAGGCCACAGGCTCGGTGGTGGCGAACGCCCCGAACCTCACCCACCAACTCACTGCACTCGCCTTGTGCGCGAAGAGCGGCTCACCGCTTGCACTTGCCGCAACGCAAAACCTGCAAGGCGTCGAGGCGCTCGCAAAAGCGCAGGTGCCGGCATACGGCATAACGCTTCTTGGCGGGGAGAGCGCGTTTCCCGCATCACTTGCAAGCAATGTATCCCAAAGCATGAACTGGTAGAAAGGGGGAGCGATGAATCGACCGATGAAGAATGCGCGCACGATCGACGCGAACCAATCACGCTTGCGCGGTAGGCACCTCCTGGCGATTTTAGCCTGCGTGCTGGTTTGCGCGTTGGCGGTGCCCGCCTTGCAAGCGATAGCGGCTCCGATCAAGGGCACCCTCACGCAAGACGGCGTTACCTACAGCTACACCATAGAAGAGGGCGAAGCAACCATCACCCATATCGCCAAGGCGGAGGACAACGCTTCGGATACTTACGAGGCCGTCATCCCCGACAGCATCACCGACAACGGCAAAAGCTATCTTGTGGTGGCTCTGGCCGACAACGTTATGGGCACGAAGTATCAACAGGGCAAAGCACCGATTACCGACAGCGCCCTCACGCGTGTGGTGCTGCCGGCGAAGCTGCTTAAGATCGGCAATCAGGCGTTCGCCGAGTGCTTAGCCCTCAGCACCGTGGAATTCGCCGCCGAAGAAGACGGCACGCAGCATCTGGAATCGATCGGCGATTATGCGTTTTGCGAGTCGGCAGTAGTCGACCTGCAACTGCCCGACACACTTGTCAGCGCAGGTCAACAGGCCTTTTACAAAATGCCGAATCTGCGTACGCTGAAGTTGCCGGCCACGCGCACCGAATGGGGCATTTCAGCATTCGAGAGCACGCTACACGTACAGCAGCTCTCCATCCCCGAAGGCGCAGTCGCCGTGCCGAAGATTCAGTTCGACGGCGCGAAAGTGGACATCCCCTCATCCGTAGAGGGCGAGGTGAACATCACCGCTAGCAACGCGACGCAGGTGAGCATCTCCCCGCAGGCAAACATCACCGCGCTGAACCTGAAGTTTGGAAGCTGTCCCCAGCTGGTTGTACCCGAAACGGTGACAGAACTGGGACTGTCGGGTGCATGCCCCAAAGTGGTGTTCCCGAAGAATCTACGGATCATCACGCGCTACGGCATCACGGGGAGCAGCACTTTGGAAGTTCCGGCTTCGGTGGAGCAGATCGCCACGATGGCCTTCCAGGGCAACTCGAGTTTGCGAACCATCACCTTTGAACAGGGATCGAAGCTCACCGAAATAGAGTTCTATGCTTTCTTGAATTGCTCGAAGCTCGAAACTATCCAGCTGCCTGAAGGACTGCAAACGCTCAACCTGAATGCATTCAAAAACTGCGATGCGCTTACCAGCCTGACCATCCCCGCAACGGTTTCTGCGGTGAACTATTACGTGGAGAGCTGTGGATCGCTGCAAAGCATCGAGATCGCATCCGGTTCGCAGCTACGCACCATTGCACGCATCGCGAAGGATTGCACTTCCTTGAAAAAGGTAGTGCTTCCGTCAGGACTCCAAAAGATCAATCGCGCTTCGTCGGCACTCATGTCTGGTTGCGCCGCTTTGGAAGACGTCATTGTCTACAACCCGAATTTGCAGCTTCAAGATTCCGACTTCGAAAACTGCGGAAACTTCAAGGTGTACGGCTGGGGAACGGAGGGCAAGCTGCTCGATTTCGCTGAAAGTGCGGGATACGAGTTCGTGCCTTTAGCCGAGCTCGATGACAGCGCCTACAACGGTGTTTCGAATACAAAAATTTCTTTGCAAGAAGACGGAAAACCGCAGGTTGTCACACAATTCTCCTCAGAAAAGGGATATAATTATTCTCGCTTGCTAATAAATGATTTCGACTACTCGCTTGCGCGCATCGAGCGTGACGGAGTTACTTATTGGCAGGTGCAAGGCAATAACGCCACAACCTTTGGCACGGCCACGATTGCTGCAGCGCAAAGCATTCAGGGAGCTCAGATTGCCCCCATTGCAACGCAGCTGTACAGCGGTGCGCCGTGTCAGCCGAAACCAGTGGTAACACTTGGCGGTCGCACGCTTTCGGAAGGTGCAGATTATACCCTTTCGTACGCAAATAACGAGCAGCCAGGTACTGCCACGGTAACGGTATCGGGCGCCGGTGGCTATACGGGAAGCATCAGCGCTACGTTCGCTGTTGCGTCAGCGCTTTCCGTAACGCAGACCGATCGTACGGCGATAGCTGCTGGAGTTGCGCCTGAGCAGGCTGTTGCAGTGGTGATTGCCTGGGCATGGGATACCGCTTCTGTGGCATCAGCAAGCGCTTTCTCTGCAACTACGGGGTATCCCTTGGTTGCTGTTTCGAATAGAAGTTTGACAACTGACCAACTCTCTCAGCTGAGAGCTTGGGGCACGAAAACCGCCTACGTGGTAGGGGGCTTGGATGCTTGCGGCAAAACCGTGGCCGACCAACTGCAAAAGGCGGGCGTGGAATGCAACCAGATTGCAGGGGCTAACGTGGCGGAAACGTCATTGGCCTTGGTGGGTAGCACGCAGGCTTGGGGCAGGGTTGCCGTGGTCGCAAACCCCGAATACCCCGCTTTGGCGGTAGCAGCTGGCGCTTTTGCGGGCGCAGGCAGGGCACCGCTCGTGTATACGAACCCCGATGGCACGCTCAGCGCGCAAGCGCTTGAGACGTTGCAATCGTTTGACCAGGTCATTCTAGCGGGAGACCTGTTCCAGATAGATTCTGCCGTGCAAACGACGCTCACGAGGTCTGTACGCGTTTCCGGTAACGGGGATGCGGCGACATCGCTGGCCTTGGCGAGCTACGCGCAACAGGCAGGCTGGTACCAAGCAGGGCCGCTCTACGCTTCTTCGGTGGCCGATGCCCCAACGCAGGCAACGTGGGCTGCGAATGCGGGCAAGGCGAAATCACCGTTTGTGGTGGTGGATCTGAGCGATTGTGAATCCGTTGCGACGTGGGCACGCGATAACGCTCAAACGGTGCAGGGATACCTGCTGCTGCAGAGGGAGACGGGGACACTCGATCCCCTCGCAAATCTTCTGCAGGCAGCTAACCAATAAGGTATTTGGCGCTACCTAGTAGCGCTGGATATAGGCAAATGTTAGGCGTACCTATCGCTTGGAAAGGAGAGAAGACGCAAAGCGGTAGGCCAAGAAATCTTAAACACCTCTCTTAAAAGGAGCAGCGTATGAGTATTTCAAAACTAGTCAGTAACGCAAAGATCATGGCGGCTGCTGCCGTCATGGCGGTAGCCATGGCTCTGGCATGCACTTCGTATGCATTTGCCGATACGAATATCCAGGTGAATGGAACATTCGACGACAATACGCCCATCTCGGAAACGGTCAATATCGACAATCTTTATGGAACGAGTCTCACACCCGTGTACGGCATGTACTACAAATCCAACGTTTGGAATGTTCTTGCAACCACGTCCTACGTGTCAGTCGAGAGCGTTCTGAATGCGGCAATCAGCCAATATAATGCAAAGTATGAAAAGGATTACGAGCTTTCGGAACTCTATACGGCCAGCAATACAATGACGATATCGGTTACCGAAGATGATGGCGAGACTTCCGTGACGTACGGTAAGCATAATCCTACCTATGCCGATATCTTTACCACCAAGTCTTTCTTCGGGAATGCTCTTAATACGAATACCACTTTAACCAGCAGCTTGTTTACTAGCTTGAACCCGACGGGTGCTGTTTTGGCAAAAAGCTATGGCCTTGCCGCAACCGCAGACGGCGCTTTTGCTTCCACTGCAGCTACTTCGGCTCTCGCTAATGAAAGCACTTTTAATTACCCGCGTTTGATTACTGGTTGTTCTGCCGATATGACCACTGCAAATGCTATGGGCAAGCGCTACCCCTCGTTCGTCACTGGTATTACTATCAGCTAAATAATTCGGGGCTGCCGTAACCGGCAGCCCCATTCTTCGTGGGGGAGCCCTTTTTAATCTTGGCCATGATTCCGAAAGGCGCACCCCACTTCCTAGCATATTGCAAAATCAAGTCACTTAATAAGACTCGATTTTTTTGATTTGATAATAGGAGTGAAAATGCAAGAATACAATGGGCTTGACGCTTTTGGTATTCGAGGTGGAAAAGTCTTTGCCATTGCCCTTAGCTGCACCTTAGCTTGTGCTTCGCCAGGCGTTTTGCCTGGTGAAGCATTTGCGGATTCAAACGGAACATACCAATCTCATGAAACTACTGATCTGTTATACGTTGAGGGCCAACGATTAAATGTGTCTTCAGGTAGTTTAGCTTACTATATTACCAACGTTGATAAACGAGAGGTCTCCATTGGAAACGGTAAATCATGCTCGGGTATAGTCAATGGTAATGCTTCATCTGAGTTCTGGCCTGAAGATCATTGCATTACGGTTCCGGATTATGTCTTTGATGATGCTGGGGAAAAGTGGTATGTGCGCAGCATTTCAAAGAAATCGCTTGCTTATAATGCAAAATATGGATACATATCTAAATTTATTATTGACGCAGATTTAGAGACTATTGCTTCAGGTTCTCTGAGAACAAGTAGTTTTGAATCCATTACCTGGAATAGCATACCTAAAGAGATTAGTGCTGGGGCGTTTAACGACACCCCAATGGATATACTGGAATTTCCCGAAGGCTCTTTAGTTTCACAGGAAACGACTAATTCTAGTAATAAGGGAAATGTAGTTTATCCCGTTTCTTCGTATGAGGACGTTTCATTGATCTTTAGGGGTGCAAATGTATTTGTGAAATCCCCCTATGCGAATTTTGGCACAGGGAACAGCATAAACCCGGGACAAGCGAAGTCAATTTACTTCTGGCCAAACTCTGAAACTCAAACTTCTTTTACTGGCGTGGATCCGAAATATGTGTCCGAGGGACGTACCATGGCCATCTTTTCCAAGGATGGCTATTCCTTCGAGGCGCCAAAGTCTGCCGATGAGAAGGCCACTTATAGCCATGCTCAGAATGTAAAGCTGAATTTTGAAGACGGCCAGGTCTTTACAGGTGCGCCCGAATTCAACCTTGAGTGTATGGGTGATTCTGATGGTAACTACGGCTATAGCATGGAAGAAGGGGTAGATTACACCACTATATACTTTGATGCCGAGGGCAATAAACTTGATAAAAAACCAACTTCAGCAGGCAATTACTCGGTTCAATTTGTTGGAAACGACAGGTCATCGTGGGGGGCGACCGATCGCGTCAACTTCACGATTGACTCGTCGATCGCGGGTGCAATTGTGTCCAGCGATGAGGGTGGTGCGGCGTATTCTTACGACGGCAAGGCGCATGCTCCCGCTATTACGGTGACGCTTGGGGGCTATGTGCTACAAGAGGGTATTAGCTACAGTGTGTCCTATGTGGGCGCTGATGGTGAGCTGAAGCCGGAAAAGCCAACTCTCCCTGGTGACTACACAGCGCTCGTTATTTCCGAACAACCCAGCACAGGTGGCGTGCTCGGCCAGGTGAAGTTCTCCATTAAGGAGCACCAGCTGCAAGGAGGCACGCTTTCCACAGCAAATATCGAAGCTGACGCCAATGGTGGTGCTGTTGCGCCTGAATTGACGGTAACTGATTCGGATGGGGCTGTTGTGCCCGCAAGCGCATATGTAGTTTCCTATAAAGATGCTAACGGAGATGCTGTTGCTCCTGAAGATTTAAAGGCTGCTGGTACTTATACCGCTGTGGTAACGGGCGATGGGGCTGGCTGCTTCGGCACGCTCGAAGCGCCTTTCTCTATTGTTTCGGCAGGTAATTCCATCGACACTGTCGAGCAGGTGGGCTCTCTGGTATATACCGGCGAAGTGCTAGTTCCGCAGATTAAAGTTACCGACAAAAACGGCAAAGACGTTCCCGCGGACAACTACACTGTGACGTACACCGACAAGGATGGTTACCTTATTTCCGATGCTGATTTGAAGGAAATCGGAACCTATACGGCAACCGTAGCAGCTGTTGGCACCCAGTATATTGGAACAGCTTCTTGCGAAGTGACTATCTCCGCGCAGGCTGTGGCTGATCAGGTTGAGGTTACGCTCAATCGCAATACGTACGACTACCAATCTACTCCCGTTTGGTTCAAAGACAGCTATCCATCGGGGAATATGCGCGCCATCGATCGAAAATCAAAAGCTGTTGAGGTTGATGCCACGGTGAAACTTGGTGATAAGGTGCTAACCGAAGGCGTTGACTACGTTATTAAGAGCACAGGCGATGTCACTTCTTCATTCGAGGACACCATCAGCCATGAGGCGACGTTCGTGGTGGAGCTGCAAGGTATTTACACCGGTACAGTGTCTTCCGATACTTTTAAGTACACCATCAATAATCGTATTGCCAAGACCTGCGAGTACAAGGGTGTCAAGTTCAGCTATGCCGTGAATAACGACGGAACTGCAACTATTACTGGCCTCGGCGTCGATCTGGTGGGCTCAAGCACTCAGGCGGATATCGCAGCAGCATATACGACTAATTGGGATGGCGAAACGGTGACTATTCCTGGTACTGTCGACGATAACGGAACGCAGCGAAACGTTGTTTCTGTGTCGGATTATGCCTTTACCGTTCCCAGCTCCGGCGACTGGTCTGGTTCAAAGCGCGACATCTGGAATGGCGCGAAAAAGCTCGTGATCGAAAAGAACATCAAGGAAATCGGTTACAATGCCATGCCTTTGAGTACCACCTATTGCGATGTGGAAGAGCTTTCCCTGCCCGAAGGCTTGGAGGTTATCCACTCCTGGGCGTTTGGTGCAAGCAAGGTTAAGAACATCGAGATTCCCGCTTCCGTGACAGCTATAGGTTCGGCTGCATTTGGTGATCACAATACCGGTAACACGCAGTTGGAGTCGTTCACTTTTGCCAAGGGCTCTAAGTTCATCGACCATAGCGAAGGCTATTATCAGTCGTCCACTACAGGTCAAGTTCAAAAGCAGATTTACAGAGACCCAGAAGAGATTTTGGGCGGTTTAGGCAACGTCGAGGGCGGGAAAGAGTACTCGCCTATTAGCGAAATGACCATTCCCTCAAGCTTTACGAAACGTGACCAATTATTTCTCCGACTGTTTAATTGCACCGACTACTACTATATGGGAGACTCCTACCCGTCTGACATGTTGGGCACTCAGGTTAGCTTTAGCGGTGGTGACGTAAAAGATGCGTATCGCATCTGGGGCTGGGACGTCAAAGACACGGGGTTGCTTAACATTTTGCCAAAGGCGACAACCGGCAAGGTTTTCTTCCGCCCCTTCGCTGTTCTTGGCAATTCTGCTTCCGATACGTATACCTACACCGAGGCTTGGAACCCCGAAACGCAGGCAGCTGATGGCAGCAAGGACTACGCTGCCAACACGTTCGCTGGCACTCCTGTTGCCACGAACCACGGCGACGAGGTAACCGTAGATTGGAACCTTAATACCCAGTTCGTGAACAGCGATCATAGCTGGATGCCCCAGGAAGGCACCGACTTCACGGTGAAATACGTCAAAGACGGCTCCACCGAGCAGCTTGATGCGATTTCCGAGCCTGGCGACTATACCGCTACGCTTACGGGCAATGGCAAAACCTGCTTCGGCAAGCTTGAGGTTGCCGTTCATGTTGATGCCGCCTCGATCGAAGGCGCTCAGGTTTCTGTGGCTGACGAGGGGCTTACCTACAACGGAGCCACCCAGACGCCCGATGTTACGGTGACTCTGGGCGAGGGCGACAACGCTCGCGTCCTTCAGCCTGGCACCGACTACACGGTCGAGTATCTCAATGCTCTTGAGGCAACCGATTCCGAGACTTTTGCCACGGCGCGAGTCATCGGTTGCGGTCTGTATGGCGGTACCGCAGACGGACAGTTCTCCATCGCCAAGAAGGACCTCACGATCACCGCTGGCAGCGCCACTATGACCGAAGGCAACAGCACGCCATTCTTCGGGTGGACCGCCGAGGGTCTGGCGGAAGGCGACTCCATCGTAGGCGCCACCTTCGACTACGGCGACGACCTCTCCGTTGGCACGCGACCGGTGGACATTTCCGAGGCGAAGATCATCGGCCACAAGCGTCTCGTGACCGACAGCTACAACATTACCTACAACCCCGGCACGCTCACGGTTAAGGTCGCGGGCGCGCAGGGCGGCGATGTGGTCGAGCGTTTCGACGACGTACAGGATGACACCGCCTGGTTCTACGATGCGGTCTACTATGCGCGCGACAACGGCCTTATGTCCGGCTATGCCGACTCGAATCTCTTCGGACCTGCCGATTCGCTCACCCGAGCACAGGCTGCAATGATCCTCTGGCGTTTCTTCGATGCCGAGAACGCAAACGCATACGACGCGGCTTCTGCGGTTAACACCACTGAGTTGCCCGACGTGGCTGATGGCGCCTGGTACACCGGAGCTGCCAACTGGGCGGTTGCCAACGGGGTTATCACCGGGTTTGTGGACGAGGATGGTTCTGCAACCTTTGCCGGCGACAAGAACATCTCCCGCGAGCAGCTGTGCACCATCGTCGCTCGTGCTGCCGCGAAGTTCTGCGACGGCGCCTACTCCGAGGCTGACGCTGCGGCCCTTGCCGCCATGCCCGACGCCGCCGAGGTGAGCGACTGGGCGACCGACGCGGTTGCCTGGAGCCTTGCGCACGAGGTTATCTCCGGCGTAGACAAGGACGGCACGCGCTTCGTCACCCCGCAGGACGACGTCGACCGAGCTCAAATGGCGCAGATCATGATGAACGCCATCGAAGGCAAGGTTTTGAAGCGCTAACGTGACGATTCTTCCCGTGCCGCCGTTTCCCTACTCCCGGCGGCACGGGGCTTGGCTTGCGCTTGCGCTCGGCGGCCTGGTAGGTGGCCGTTAGGCGTGGCTGTGAGCTCGTTGCATACTCAAGGTGAGGCGCGGGCGACTCTTTCGCTTCGCACCTTGCCTTGAGGCATCCTGCTGGGCGGGTTGGGCATCCTTGCAGGCTTCCTGGCTAAAACCATTTGCGAACCTGTGAGGTCTTTCCGAGGATGCGCATCCCGCTCTCTGAGCAGGTATTTCGATGATTGGACACGAGTGAAGGAGCGATCTTGCCTATAGAGAGAAGGTGTACGAGCATTTTGGGCCGCTGGCGTGGGGGCGAGGGCGTGTTGCGCCCTGGTGACCCGAAGCACGAGGACGATGTTCGCCGCGCAATCGAGGCATCGGATATGAACCCCATCACACGCAGGCGCTTTCTGCAGGTTGCGGGCCTGGTTGCTGCGTCGTTTGCGGCAGGGGCTGGCCTTTCGGGATGCGAGTCAGCGGCGGCAATGCTCTCCGGTGAGCGTACGGTGGTCGACGACGTGGGTCGCACGGTCGTCATCCCTTCCGTCGACCAGCTCAAGCGCGTTTATTTCACGTCGGGCTTGGCCGAGATATTCGTGTTTACTGTGGCGCCGGACTTGCGCGGGGGAACCTGCAGCCAATACGACGCCAGGCAGCTGAAGTACCTGCCCGAGGGAACCGACCAGCTAATCCAGATGGGCTCGCTTTCGTCAGGTGGAACCATCGACCGCGAGGCGCTCATCTACAACGATATCCAGGTTGTGTTCAGCATTTCCGGCACCGACTTAACCGACGTGAACGTCTCCGACGCCGAGAAGCTCCAAGAGCAGACCGGCATCCCTGTGGTGCTCATCGACGGGTCGTTCAACATCATCGCGGACACCTATCGCTTCCTGGGAGAATGCTTGGGCCGCGAAGAGCGCGCCGAAGAGCTTGCAACCTATATGGAAGACATTTACAACCGCGTGTCATCCGCTGTGGCGGGTGTGAGCGAGGCCGATCGCGTGCGCTTTTACTACGCCGAAGGGCCGCAGGGGCTCCAAACCGAGCCGAACGCTTCGCAGCATTCGCTGGCATTCCAGGTGGCAGGCGGCAACAACGTTGTCGAGGGAGTTGGGGTTACCGCGGGTGGCGGTATGTCGAACGTGTCGCTTGAGAGCGTGATCAAGTGGGACCCCGACGCCATCGTCGCATGGAGCGCCGATCTGCGCGGAGGGGCCGACCTTATCATCCGCTCCTCGTCGGATTGGGAGTCGATCAGCGCCGTTCGGCAGGGCCGCGTCTACACGATGCCGAACCTGCCTTTCGCCTGGTGCGATCGCCCGCCGGGGGTCAATCGCTTCATCGGCATCCAGTGGCTGGCGAACCTGTTCTACCCAGACGCTTACCCCGTCGACATGGTTGCCGTCACGCGCGAGTTCTACAAGAAGTGCTACTGGTGCGACTTGACCGATGAGGAGTCTAAGCAAATTATAGCCGGAACGCTTTGACAAGATCGCCCCACCCGTATCGCCGCATTCGACCATCTGTTGTTAGGAGTCAAATATGTCGTTCTCTTCCGCGCTTTCCGCCATCCTGTACATGGGAGCGCAGTTTCTCGAGGCACCGACCATGGCGCTTCTCATCCTTTTGTTTCTGCTGGTGGTGTTCTGCATCGGCTGGCTTCTCGTGGAGTACTTCACCGAGCGCCGCCACTTCAAGGTGAACCACCGCGCCGTGATGGTGCGCCTGCACGAAGCGGATTATTCCGACATCGAGCCTGCCATCCGCGAGGCGGGGCTTTTGAAGTCCCAGTCCGACGCGCTTGTTCGCATTGCGGAGAACATGGGCCTGCCTGATGAGGAGCTTTTTGCCATGAGCCAGGTCGAGCTGGAAAACCTCGAGCGCACGTATCGCCGCCGCGTCAACCTGACAGACACCATGTCGAAGGTGTCTCCGATGCTCGGCCTTATGGGCACGCTCATTCCACTCGGCCCCGGCATCGTGGCAATGGGGCAGGGCGACCTGAACACGCTTTCGGCGAGCATCGGCATCGCCTTCAACACGACGATCGCCGGTTTGGTGGTTGCGGTGCTTTCTGTCATCGTGAGCCGCGTGCGCCGCACGTGGTACGGCCAGTATTCCACCATGATGACGTCGCTTATGGCCTGCCTGCTCGAGGAGGCGTCACGCGCGCACGAGGACGGCAAATCGCTGCCCTACAAGCCGTGGCGAGAGTTGCTCGGATCCGAGCGCGCGCCTAAAAAGCGCAGCGGGCGGATTTCGGTCGGTGGCAAGGCGAAGGCCGGCGCCGTGCATCCAGCGGTAAGTAAGGAAACGAAGGGGAACGCTCGTGAAACCGCGTAAATTCGACTTCAATGCAGGGCGCGCCGCCGCGGCATTCGAGCCCGCCGAAGAGGACGCGAACCCGAACTCGTATCTGACCAACCTGTCCGACTGCATGCTGGTGTTAGCGCTAGGGCTCATGCTTGCGCTGGTTGTCGCATGGAACGCGCAGGTGCCCAACATGACGGAAGTCAAGACGACCGACAACATGACCGAAGTCACCGATCTCGATAAGATGACCGACCCCAACAGCGCCGAAGGCACAGGCTACGTCGATATGGGCACCGTTTGGCAAGACCCGAAAACGGGACGCATGTACCTGATCGAGGAAGCCGACTCGTCTGAGGGCGACTCCGGCGATTCTGGCGATGCGGGCGAGGACAGCTCCGGCAGCTCGACCGGCGGCGAGATCACCAACTCGCAAACGTCTGCGAACTCGCTTGGCATGCGCCAGCAATCGGGCTCGTCGACAAGCGACCAAGGTTCGGGTTCGAATGGCTAGGAAAAACGCGAAAGAGACGGTGCTCGCCCAGGCGAATCCAGCCGCCGAGAAGGCTTTTTGCCGAAAGGTACCCCCTGCGGCAAAGGTCGGCATCGCGGTGGGGCTTGTGGCGGTGTTCATCCTTTCGTTCGCCGTGGGCAGCTACGCGCTTGCGCCTGACGAGGTCATCGGCGGGCTGTATCGCCATTTCTTCGACATGGATGCGATCCTGTCCGACAACACGCTCCTCGGCGTGGAGAAGACGCTGTTCAATATCCGCCTGCCGCGTATTCTCGTGTGCCTGCTTGTGGGCGCCGCGCTGTCGGTCGCGGGCGCGAGCTACCAGGGCATGTTCAAAAACCCGCTCACCTCGCCTGACCTGCTCGGCGCGGCGGCAGGGGCGTCGCTTGGCGCCTGCATCGCGCTGCTTTTGAACCTCGACGGCTTCATGGTGCAGCTCTTCGCGTTCGCCGGCGGCATCATTGCGGTGGGGCTCACCTTATCGCTTACGGGGCTTGTGCGCTACGACGCGCTTTTGGGCCTGGTGCTCGGCGGCATCATGGTGTCGACGCTCTTCCAGGCAGGGTCGTCGGCGGTGAAGCTTCTTGCCGACGCGAACGACAAGCTGCCCGAGATCACATACTGGCTCATGGGGTCGTTCGCCGATGTCACCGGGCGCGATTTGGGAATGTGTGCCATCCCGCTTCTCGTGGGGTTCGTCATCCTGCTGTCGCAAACCTGGAAGCTCAACGTCATGTCGTTTGGCGACGAGGAGGCGCGAAGCCTTGGCATCAACACCAAGCGCACGCGGTTCGTGGTGATATTCGCGGCCACCCTGCTCACGTCTGCAAGCGTTGCCGTCAGCGGCATCATCGGCTGGATCGGGCTCGTCATCCCGCACCTTGCGCGTGCGGTGGTGGGGCCTAACTATCGGGTGCTCTTGCCCGCGTCGATGTTTCTCGGCGCCATGTTCCTGCTGTGCATCGACGACATCTGCCGCGTCTGCTTCACGCCCGAGCTTCCCATCGGCATCCTGACGGCCGTTGTGGGCGTTCCCGTGTTCCTGTTCATCTTCAAGCGGAACATGAAGGGGTGGTAGCATGGGCGCGCATATGCTCGAAGTGAGCGACCTGCATTGCGGCTACGGGTCAGACGAGATTGTCCACGGCGTATCGTTCACCGTAGACGAGGGCGAATTCGTGTGCATCATCGGCGCGAACGGCTGCGGCAAGACGACTACGCTCAAAAACGTGATGGGACTGTATAAGCCCTTGTCAGGCGAGGTACGCATCGTGGGGCAAGACGTGCTTTCCATGCAGGAGAAGGAAAAGGCGCGTCATTTCGCCTACATCCCGCAGGCGCATGCGGCACCGTTTCCCTTCGTTGTGGCCGATGTCGTGATACTGGGGCGCACGCCGTATCTGAACACGCTCACGCACACAAGCCCCGAGGACCGCGACATCGCCTACCGTGCCATGGAAACGCTTGGCATCGAGAACTTGGCCGAGCGCGTTTACACCGAGCTTTCGGGCGGCCAGCAGCAACTTGTGCTTATCGCGCGCGCCTTAGCGCAGCAACCCGATGTGCTCATCATGGACGAGCCGACGGCGAGCCTCGACTTCGGCAACCAGCAGGTAGTGCTCTCGCAGATGAAGAACCTGGTCGCGGCCGGCACGAGCGTGCTTATGGTGACGCACGATCCAAACCACGCCTTCTACTGCGCCACTAAGGTGGTTGCCATGCAGAAGGGCCGCGTCGTGTGCGAGGGCACGCCCGCCGAAGTGGTGACCACCGAAATGCTCGAGCAACTCTACGATGCCCGCGTGGAAGTAACGCGCGTGATGATAAAAAGCCTTCAGGAAGAGAGAAGCGTCGCGATCTCGCTGTGACGACAAGGAGGACTCACATGAAACGAGCAAGCAACAGAGAAGTGAAAAGGGAGCGCAACGTGCGAGGGCGCATCGGCCGCGCGGTCGTGGCAGGTGCGATGGCGGTTGCGCTCGTGCCGAGTGCGGCCTTCGCCGTCGGCGTCGAGGACGCGCCGGGCGAAGCTGGATACGGGGCCGCGAGCGCCTCGTTGGGAACGTGCGATGTCGTGGGAATGCCTGATGGCGTAGCGGGCGTTGACGCCGTCGGGGCTGACGTCGGGGCTGGCACGAACGCCGCCGCCAGCGATGCGGACATCTTCGCCGCCGCGTGGGGAACCTCTTCGGGCAACGGCATGCTGTCGCTTTTGGGAGCGAACACCACGGGCATGACCGAGGACGGCTGGGCCTGGAGCGCGAACGGCACAAGCGTCGTGCTCACCGGTTATTCGGGAAGCTCGCTTGCGCCTGCTGTTCCCGCGCAGGTGGATGGCTTGCCGGTTTCGGGCGCAATCGTGAACGCGGGGGCGGGCGCGCCTTCGATCACCAGCATCGACGTGTCGGCCTGCGCTTCCACGCTGAAGTCGCTTAAAGTTCGCGGGTGCGCGCTTTCCTCACTCGACCTTTCGGCATGCACGAACCTTACGCTTGTGGACGTTTCCAGCAATGCGCTCGGCGACCTGAACGTTGCGGGCTTGGCCTCGCTTGAGCGCCTGATCTGCCAGGATAACAAGCTCGTGCGGCTCGACCTGACGGGATTGAGCTCGCTTACGAGCCTCAACTGCCAAAACAACCTCATCGAGACGCTTGACTTGCGCACGGTTGCGCTGCTCGAGTGGGCCCAGGTGAACGACAATCGCCTCACCTCCCTTTCGGTTAACGCGAACACGCGCCTGAACGATTTGTACGCCTACAACAACCTCATTCCCCAGGGCGCGGTGCTCAATGCGCTTACCAGCCGCTATGGCACCGATCAAAACGTGATCCTGCCGCAGGGCGAAGCGGTGAGCATGACCGGGGCCACCGCCGTTGTTCTTGGCGGGCCTTTCGAAGCGACGGGGGATCCCATCACGCCGAAGCTCGTGGTTAAGCTTGGGGGCAAGACGCTTGTTGAGGGTACTGACTATACGGTTGCGTACTACAACAACGTTGCTCCCGGCACGGGCCTTGCCGTGGTCACGGGGCTTGGCAGCTACCTTGGCAGCAAGGGATTCACGTTCACCATCGATAACCCGGGCAGCGGGGGAGAGGCCATCGCCTTCGACGACGTTTCCGAGGGCGAGTGGTTCTACGACGCGGTGCAGTACGTGGCAAAGCGCGGGCTGATCACGGGTTATGCCGGCACGCAGCTGTATGGGCCGAGCCACACGCTCACGCGCGCGCAGGCTGCGATTATCTTCTGGCGCTACTTCGATCCGGAGGGTTATGCCGCCTATGACCAGAGCACGGCGGTGAACACCACGAACATGCCGGATGTCGAAAGCGGTACCTGGTACACGGGCGCTGCGAACTGGGCGGTTTCGGTGGGCGTTATCAACGGCAAGGGCGAAGGCGCCGATCGCATTTTCGACCCGGACGGCGCGATTACCCGCGAGCAGCTCTGCCGCATCATCGCCAACGCGGCGACGGTCTTTTCGGGCGCTGATGTGACGGATGCCGACGCGTCTGACCTTACCGTTATGCCCGATGCGACGGACGTGAGCGATTGGGCTACCCAGTCGGTTACGTGGTGCCTAAGCAAGAAGGTCATCAGCGGCGTTAACGAGACCGACGGGCGCTACGTGCGGCCGGGCATGGCTGTCGACCGCGCAACGATGGCGCAGATGATGATGAACACCATCGAAGGCGGCGTGCTCTAAGCGAAAGCCGAAGACGCCTTCTGCGGGCGCGCGCTTTGAGCGCTGCCGAGCTGGTGGTACAATTTCGCGGATTGTAAGTAAGGGTTGCGGGCTTCTCGTTTCTGCTCGATACGCATGCAAGGCATCGATTCGCTCCGCGCGAGGGACCGCAGCTCCAACTAACGCGAAAGGGGTCGAGTTAACCTTGACGTGCACAACGCAAAGGGACAGTGCGCTCGTGGACGAGATCGCGCCCGTGCTCGATAACCACCAGGTGGGTCCGAGGCTTCACCTCATGACGTTGAGCGCGCCCGAAATCGCTTCGAGCATCAAGCCCGGACAATTCGTCCATATGCAGATTCCGGGTATGGAAGGCCATATCCTGCGCCGCCCGTTCTCGGTCTATGCGGCGAACGTGAGCGAGGGGACGATCGAGATTCTCTACCAGGTGGTGGGCTTCGGATCCGAGCGGATGACCAAGCTCGCGCCCGGTGACGAGATTGCCCCTAAGCTCATCGGGCCTGTGGGCCACGGCTGGGCGGCGCCCGAAAAATGCGGACGCGCGCTTCTGGCGGGCGGCGGCGTTGGAGCTGCGCCCTTGTTCTTGCTTTTCGAGCAACTGGTTGCTGCGGGGGTCGACGTCACCGTGGTGCTCGGCGCCCAAACCGAGACTGCGCTCGTGTGCCGTGAACGCTATGCGCGCGTGCTTTCCACTGCCGGCTGCTGTGCGGAGAACGCGCCTCTGTGCGCAACCGACGACGGCACCTTCGGGCGTGCAGGTTTTTGCACCTCGCTTGTGGAAGACGCGATCAACGAGGCGAACGCGAGTGGGAAGCCCTTCGATTACCTGGCTGTTTGCGGTCCTGAGCCGCTCATGAAGATTGTTTCCGGCCAAGCGGCGCAAGCAAACATCCCTTGCCAGGTGTCGATGGAGAAGCGCATGGCGTGCGGTGTCGGAGCCTGCCTTTCCTGCGTTGTGGAAACCGTTCACGGCAAGAAGCGCTCCTGCGTTGACGGCCCCGTATTCGATGCGCAGGAGGTGGCGTGGTAATGGCAGCGAAAACCCCACGTGAAACCAGTGTTAATCTGGCGGTGAACCTCGGCGGCCTTGCGATGAAGAACCCCGTTACCACGGCGTCGGGCACGTTCGCCGCGGGTATGGAGTATTCCGATTTCATCGACGTGTCCGCTTTAGGCGCCGTCACGACGAAGGGCGTTTCCCTCAACGGTTGGGAAGGCAACGCGAGCCCGCGCATCGCCGAGGTTCCTTCGGGCATGCTGAATTCGATCGGCCTGCAAAACCCCGGTGTCGCCCACTTGAAGAGCGAGGAACTTCCCTGGCTGCGCGAGCAAGGTGCCACGACCATCGTGAACGTCTCTGGGCATAGTTTTGACGAATACGTGCAGGTCATCGAAGCGCTCGAGGATGCACCCGTCGATGCCTACGAGGTGAACATCTCGTGTCCGAACGTCGATGCCGGCGGCATGACGCTCGGTACCCACGTCCCAAGCGTCGAGAAGGTTGTCTCGCTTTGCCGCGAGGCGACGTCGCGCCCGCTTATCGTGAAGCTTACTCCCAACGTGACCGACATCACCGAGATCGCCCGCGCGGCTGAGGCTTCAGGCGCCGATGCAATTTCGCTTATCAACACGCTGCTTGGCATGGCGATCGACGTGAAGCGCCGCCGCCCGGTGCTTGCGCGCGTCGTCGGCGGGTTCTCGGGTCCTGCCGTGAAGCCGGTTGCGCTGCGCATGGTGTGGCAGTGCTCGAAGGCGGTTTCCGTTCCCATCCTTGGCATGGGCGGTGTCACCACGGGCACCGACGCTGTCGAGTTCATGCTGGCAGGTGCCACCGCAGTCGCCGTCGGCACGGCGAACTTCATGAACCCCCAAGCGACCGTCGATGTGATCGATGGCATTATCGACTACTGCGAAGAGCAGGGCGTAAACGATGTGAACGACCTGATAGGAGCACTTGAATGCTAGAGGATTTCCACGCTCAACCCGCCCGCGACCGCGTGATCGTCGCGCTTGACTGCGATGCGGCGACTGCGCTCTGCCTTGCCGTGCAGCTGCGCGGCCATGCGAAGTGGCTCAAAGTCGGCATGACGCTGTATTATGCCGAGGGTCCTAAGATTGTGCAGACGCTCAAGCAGCTCGGTTTCAATGTCTTCCTCGACCTGAAGTTCCACGACATCCCGCATCAGGTGGAAGGTGCCGCGGCTTCGGCGGTGCTTTCGGGGGCCGACATGCTCACCATGCACGCTGTCGGCGGTTCGGCTATGATGGCAGCTGGGCACCGTGGTGCGGAAGCCGCCGCGTTCGAGCGTAAGGTTCCCGTTCCGGCAACGCTCGCGATTACGGTTCTCACCAGCATGGATGCCGAATCGCTTGCAGCTACGGGCGTTTCGAGGGCATTGCCTGAGCAGGTGAGCTCGCTTGCCGCGCAGGCGCGCGAGGCGGGGCTTTCGGGCATCGTGTGCTCGCCTCAGGAAGCGAGCAGCATGCGCGAGCTGCTTGGTCCGGATGCGTTTATCGTGACCCCGGGCGTTCGTCCCGCGGGAAGCGCAAAGGGCGACCAGAGCCGTGTGGCCACGCCCGCTCAGGCTTTCGAGAACGGCGCTTCTCATATTGTTGTGGGTCGTCCGATCACGCAGGCCGAAGACCCAGTCGCTGCGTTCGAGGCAATCGCCGCAGAACTGGCGTAATTCTTTCAACTCGATAAGCGCTCGCGAAGTGAGCGCACGTTCAAACCCGAGGGGTGCGCGGAATTCCGTGCACCCCTCGGTGTCTGATGGGACAGCTCGCATCCTGGCGCAGGTTAACATCGGGGGTTTGCCATTTGTGAATGCTTTGTGCTCAGATGCGCTGTGATGTGTCCAGATTTGGCCCGGCACCTTATTTTTCCGTTGATGAGCAGTGATTTCTTCGAAAAACACTTGACCATTCGACGGAAATCCACGACGATAATCAAGCGTTGACCGCGCCCCAGGTAAGCCGATATGGGATTGAGCACGCTGGGTGTCGCGGAAAAACAATGCCTGTCGACTATTTTTCCTTCTAATGGTCAACTGGGCATTTACAATATTTGTTGATAACGGTGAGCGACGGTAGGCGTCGTGCCGAGTAACAAAAGGAGAGATTCACGATGGCAATTCCTCAACTCAGCCCCGAAGAGCGTCAGGCAGCTCTCGAGAAGGCCAAGGCCGCTCGTATCAAGCGTGCAGAGGTTCGCGACGATCTCAAGAGCGGCAAGCTCACGCTCGAGAAGGTTCTCGACATGAAGGAAGACCCGATCGTCGGCCGTATGAAGGTTTCCACCCTTATCGAGACCCTCCCCGGTTACGGTAAGGCCAAGGCCGAGAAGATCATGAAGGAACTCCAGATCGCTGAGAGCCGCCGCCTTCGTGGTCTTGGCGACCGTCAGCGTGCCGCACTGCTGGAGCGTCTTGGCTAATCGTGCCCATGCGCCGCGGTAATCTCTTTGTGATTTCAGGGCCATCAGGTGCTGGCAAGGGCACCCTGGTGGCCCGTTTGTTGCGCGAAGTTCCCGATTGCTGGGTTTCGGTTTCCGCAACGACGCGTTCTCCACGCGAAGGAGAGCAGGAGGCTGTCCAGTACTTCTTCAAGAGCGACGAGGAATTCGACGCGCTTGTCAAAGAGGACGGGCTTTTGGAATGGGCCACGTATGCGGATCATCGCTACGGCACGCCGAAAAGCGCCGTGCTGGGGCATATCGCCCAAGGTGAGCAGGTCGTTCTTGAAATCGACGTGCAGGGCGCTTTCCAGGTGAAGGACAAGCTTCCCGAAGCGCACCTGGTTTTCATCGAGCCGCCTTCGCTTACCGTGCTTGAAGAGCGTCTGCGCGGACGCGGTACGGAAACCGACGAGGTGATAGCCTCCCGCATGGAAGCGGCGCAGGCAGAGCTTGCGCGCAAGATGGAGTATGACATTCGCATCGTGAACGACGACCTTGAGACCGCCACCAGGCAGTTAGTCGATTACGTGAACGAAAAAGCTGAAGAATAACGAGGTAACATCAAAGATGAGCATCATCGAACCGAGAATCAACGATTTACTGGAAGAAACTGATCAGGACCGTTTCCTTCTGTGTGCCCTCGCGTCCAAGCGCGCGCACGACATCAACGACATGATGCGCGGTCAGCGCGATCGTGCAATCCAGCTGCAGACCGCCGTCGAGATTGCACGCGCCGCGGACAAGAAGCCGCTCACGATTGCCTTCAACGAGATCGCTGCCGGCGATGTTTCCTATGATCCTGACAGCATCGACATCAAAAACCATTAATGGCTGAGTATCAACGGATCTGTCTGGTTCACTACCACGAGATCGGCCTTAAGGGCCACAATCGCTCAAAATTCGAGATGCGCCTTCTGAAGAATCTGGAGGCGCATCTTTGCGCGTACCCCGTTGTGACGATTCATCGCATCTCGGGGCGTCTTTGCGTGTTCCTGAAGGAGGGAACCACGCACGACACCATGGTTGAATGCGCCGATGCCATCAGAACGATTCCCGGCACCGCGCGTGTCTCGTGCGGGTTCAAGTGCGAGCGCGACCTCGATCAGATGACCGAGGCGGGCATCCTCGCGATGGGCGAGTCGGGGGCGTTTTCGAGTTTCAAAGTGCATGCGCGCCGCAACCACACTGATTTCCCCGTGAACTCGATGGAGATCAACCAGATTGTGGGCGGGCGTTTGAGCGATGTTTATCCCCAGGTCAAAGTCCAGATGAAGGACCCCGACCTTACGGTGGGGATCGAAGTTGTGCAAAACGCGGCCTATGTCTACGCGCGCAGCATCCCCGGCATCGGGGGCCTTCCCGTCGGAAGCTCGGGCACGGTTGTGAGCTTGCTTTCCTCGGGAATCGACTCGCCGGTGGCGCTCTGGCGCATCGCGCGCCGTGGCGCCGTTTGCATCGGCGTGCATTTCTCGGGCAGGCCGCAGACCTCCGATGCCTCCGAGTTCTTGGTCGACGACATCGCGCATGTGCTCGAAAAGACGGGCTGCATCGCGCGCGTCTATGTTGTTCCCTTCGGCGACTATCAGCGCGAGATTGCCCTTTCGGCCCCCCCTGAGCTGCGCGTTATCCTGTATCGCCGTCTTATGTTCCGCGTCGCTGAACGCATCGCTTTCTACGAGCATGCGAAGGCCATCGTCACGGGGGAGAGCCTTGGGCAGGTCGCCTCGCAGACGCTCGACAATATCAGGGCGACGAACGACGCTGTTTCGCTTCCGGTATTCCGCCCGCTCATCGGCTCCGACAAGCTCGAGATTATCGCGCAATCGCAGCAGTTGGGCACGTTCCCCATCTCGTCGCAGGACGCGCCGGATTGCTGCACGCTCTTCATGCCGAGAAACCCCGAGACGCACGCGAACCTGACGGCCGTGCGCGAGGCCGAGGCTGCCTTCCCCATCGATCAGTGGGTAGAGGAGCTCGCCTGTGCTGCCGAGCCGCACGACTATGCCTGCCCTGCATATAAGCCGCGCAAGAAATCGTTGCACGACCTTATGATGGAGAACGACGGGGACTAACTAGTCTGCGCAGTTGCTTTAATCTAAGTGCGCTCTCGCTGTGATGCGCTACAAAGGTATTTGCGGTACCTTCCTCAGGAAGGTGTAAGAGAGGATCTGTTTCATCAGGTCCTCTTTTTGGCTCGTGTGGTATAGATGCTTGGGACTGTGTTTCCGCCGTTCGTTTTGCTGTATGTCTTTCGAGACTAGACCCTGTCAGGTTTCTGCAAGGAATCTGACAGGGTTTTGTGTATTCTGGGCGAGAAGCGGCAGAGTATTTGCGTCTTTACCGTTGCATTCCTGCAGTAAATGCGCGGATAAAGCGATGCGATTCGGGAAGCATTGGGTCAGCTATTCGCCAGGCTTCGTCGTTATACTCCCTTACTTAATCGAAAGGGGAGCGATGAAGCGCCGCGACAAAATACCGTTTTCTGTGCCGAGCAAGCGCAAGCCGAAACCTGCGGTCGTTATCGGAATAGTCTCGCTCGCGGTGGCGATACTCTGCATCGTAGGCTTGCAGCTTGCCCATGCCCTGCTGCCTGGAACCGAGTTTTCAATCTCAAAGGCGCAGACGAGCACTTCGGAGCCTATCGAAGATACGGCCTCCGATACGCCCATTGTCGAGAAGACGATATTCGTGCACGTTGAAGGAGCGGTTGCCGCCCCGGGGTTGCTCGAGCTTTCCGAGGGTTCGCGGGTGTACGACGCTATCCAAGCGGCTGGGGGCTTTGCTGAAGACGCGAGGCATGACGCGGTGAACCTTGCGCGCGTCTTGACCGACGGTGAGCAGATCGTCGTTCCCAGCACTCAAACCGATGGCGGCTCGGACGCCGCGCCCGCAACCGCAGCTTCACCTGGCACGGCGGCTGGGAAGGTCAACATCAACACCGCCGATGCGGCAACGCTTGACACGCTACCTGGGATTGGGGCATCGACTGCCGCGAAAATCGTCGCTGACCGTGAGGCAAACGGCCCCTTCAAAACTGTCGAGGACCTAAAGCGTGTCTCGGGAATTGGCGATAAGAAATTTTCCCAGCTCGAGGGGTGTATTACCGTTGGATAACGAGAGAGGCGGACACTTAAAAGACACAGCTCGCCGCCTCAGGATGACGACGAGCGTTCTCGGCCAGCATTCGAGCGACACTCTTGACGACCCATGCGCCCAAGGTTCGGTAAAGCGTCCGTCGATGCCACCGCTTACGATCCTTGCACTCGCATTGTGGGGCGCCTGTGCGGGAAGCTATACCCTGGGATTTCGATGCGCGCGGGAGTTCCTGGTTCCCGTCATTATCGCTGCATGTATTCTCTTTGTCATTACGATATTCGCGTTTATGCGAGGTGCACCGTCGACGCTCGCTGTCCTCGTTCTGGGGCTCATTATCGGATGCGCGCTTGGCTTCTCCGCTACGCTTTTCTATGAAGCGAAGGCTAACCAGGCTATAGCCTCTCCGGTTCAGAAATGGGTCTTCACCGCCGAAGAAGACGCGAGGCAGGGCGATTTCGGCGCCACGGTGCACGTGGTGGCTCATTCGGAATCGAACGGCGAGGAGCACGCGGTGAGCGTTACCTTGCCAAAAGGGGAAAGCGACATATTCTACGGTGATTCGTTCAGCGCGACGTGCGCGCTTTCTCAGCCGAGGGAGGCCTCTGCCGAGCGGTTCTATCTTCAAGGCACCGATGCTGTGTCATCGCCTGGAGCGATCGAACGACTGGACAACTCGCGCTCCGTTGGGGACGTTCTCGCAAACGTGAGAAAATCGGCGATTGCGCTGTTCGACGGTCAGGGAGATGTCGGTGCGCTCTGCCAGGCGCTCGTCTGCGGATATCGGGAGCAGCTGCGAGAAGCCGATCTGTACGCAGCATGCAAGACCGTGGGTGTGGCCCATCTCGTCGCAGTTTCAGGAGCCCACCTCTCCATCACGTGCGGGATGATTGCGTCCGCGCTTCAGGTCGTTCGAACGCCGAGAAAGTTCTCCTTTGCGATACAGCTTGCTGTGCTTTCGATTTATCTGGTACTGACGGGGATGCCCATATCCGCACTCCGAGCTGCGGCGATGACTGTCGTCGGCATGACGTCGTTCCTCGCACGCCGACGTCGGGCGACGCTCTCGGCGCTCGGCGCGTGCATTGTCGTGATTATTACTATCTCCCCGCAATCGAGCGTATCAATATCGTTTTTCCTCTCAGCGATGTCGACGCTAGGGATCATCGCGCTCATGCCGCTCATTTCATCATGGCTGTCGGACGTTCCCATCGTGCGGCGGATAGCTGAGCCCCTAGCGCTCACGTTGGCGGCCATGGTGGCAACGACACCGTTTTCCGCGGCGCTCTTCTCGCAGTTGCCGCTCGTATCCCCTGTTGCGAACCTTGTCGTCGCACCGCTCTTCACGCTTGCGCTCTCGGTAAGCCTTGTGGGGTCCGTTGCCTCCTTAGTGGCTCCCGTCGTTGCGCCGCTCGCGCTACCCTTCGCGAACGGAGCCGCTTTCTTACTTGCCCAAGCGATAACGATATTTGCGGAGATTCCCTTTGCTTGCGTGCCGGTATCGCTCTCCGCGCCGTGGGGTCTTGCGCTCTCGATTGCGGGGCCGCTTCTGCTCTGGCTCTTATGGCCCCAGCTCACAGGCGCAACGATCTTCGCGATGGTATCAGCTGCCTGCGCGTGCGCTATTGCTCTCGTTGTCGTTGTTCCTCTTTTCAGGCCAAGCGAGATCGTCATGCTCGACGTCGCGCAGGGAGACGCGTTCCTCGTGAGGAGTAAAGGGTCGGCGCTTCTCATCGATACGGGAAACCACGACACGCTCCTCAAGGAGGCGCTTGCCAGGCAAGGCATATTCCACCTCGATGCGGTGCTTATCACTCACGCCGATGACGACCACTGCGGGTCGCTGCAGGCGCTTGACGGTGTCGTGGCAATCGATAGCGTGCTCGTGGCGCGCGATGCCGTTACATGCGAATGCAAGTCGTGCGAAAACCTCATCAAGAACGCGTCGTCGGTCGTGGGATCCGCCAACGTCGAACCTCTTGCTATTGGGGATGCAATTGCCTGCGGGGACTTCTCTCTGAAAGTGATCTGGCCACACGGGTTTTCCGACGAGGGCGGCAATGCCGATAGCCTTTGCCTGCTAGCCTCTCTTGCGACGAGTGGGGGCACGTGGACGGCATTGTTCTGCGGCGACGCTGAATCCGATCAACTGAAAGAGATAATTGATGAGGGGGAATTAGGGGATATCGATATCTACAAAGTCGGTCATCACGGCTCGAAGGCGGCACTCACCGAGAGCGTCGTTGAGACGATTCGCCCCGAGATTTCGCTGGTCAGCGTTGGAGAGGGCAATCGATACGGCCACCCTGCTGCGCAGACGCTTTCGCTTCTCGACAACGTTGGGTCGCACGTCTTCCGCACTGACGAGATGGGAGACGTTTCATGCGAATTCTCAAACGATGGCATCCGCGTTACCGCCCTGGGATAGAATGGCTGCATGACGCAAACAGCAAAGCAAAAACCACTCATTCCCGCCTACCTGATTGTGGGGGAGGACGCGCTCAAACGCTCGACTGTGATGAGGCGGCTCCGCGAGCGCCTCGCGCAATACGGGGATCTCTCTTTCAACTCCGACACCTTCGACGGCGAGACGGCGCTGGGGGCCGATATCGTATCGGCTTGCAACACCATGCCCTTCGCAAGCGAGAAGCGACTGGTCTACGTACGCGATGTCGACAAGCTGAAGAAGGCCGATTCGGAGGAGCTCGTCGCCTACCTCGATTCCCCGAGCGATCAGACTGTGCTTGCGCTTGAGGCAGAGAAGCTCGCGAAGAACACGCGCCTGTACAAGGCTGTCGCCGCAGTGGGGAAGAGCGCTGTCATCGAGTGCATCCCACTGAAGAAGAAAGAGCTGCCCCACACCGTCCGGTCGATGGCCGTCTCGCACGGGACGACGTTCACCGAAGGGGCTGCAAATGCCCTGGTCGAGCTTGTAGGCGAGAATACGGTGCATCTCGACAGCGAGATCGCTAAGATTGCGCTCGCGCATCGGGGGAACGACCCTGTTTCCGAGCACGAGGTGCGCTCGCTCGTAAGCCGCACGACCGAGGCAACTCCTTGGGAATTCGTCGACGCCTTTGCCGCGCGCGACCTTAAGAAGTGCCTCATCTACCGCACGAAAATGGAGTCGACTTCGCCCCATGCGCTCATTGCGATGTGCACAACCCGGCTGCGCGAGATTATGTGCGCGAAGGTTCTGGCTGAGCGGGGCAACCCCAATGCGCTTGCATCAGCGCTGACCGAGTATGCGAAAATTGCGAACCCCAAAGCCCGCCCGAAACAGGCATGGCAGGTGAAAGGGCATAGCACCCTCGCGCGGCGTTTCTCGCGAGAGGAGCTTCGCCGCGCGATCATCACCGCTCGCGATGCCGAGCGCGCCATGAAAAGCGGCGCTGATCCCGAAGCGGCATTCATGGACTGGATCACCTCCGTCTGCACGGGAAGATAGCCCCACCATCCACGATCGAGGCAAACCACTCGATCCCTATCTCGCATTGGTGTTCCAAAGAAAAAGGACCCTGGGTTCTTGCGATGAACTCAGGGTCCTTCGAAAGTCGCGTTAAGCGATTTGCTTATTCAGCAGCTTCCTCGGCTTCAGCAGCCTCGGCCTTGGCGGCCTCTTCGGCTTCCTTGGCCTTGCGAGCCTTAGCAGCAGCCTCTTCCTTGAGCTGCTTCTCGCGACGCTTTGCCTTCTCGGCGGAAGCGGCAGCGAGGGCGGCCTTGCGCTCGGCCTTCTTGGCAGCCTTCTTGTTGCCCGTGGCTTCCTGCTTCTTGGGCTCCGGCTTCACGTAAGCAGCGCGATCGGCGTCGGTCACGATGGTGTTGGCAAGCTGCATAACACCGGACTTGCGGTTGGCAGCCTGGTTCTTGTGGATGATGCCCTTGGAAGCAGCCTTGTCGAGCAGGCGGCTTGCGGCGAGAGCGGCGGCGTAAGCCTCGGCACCGTTGCCGGCAGCGACAGCCTCGCGCACGCGACGCACTGCGGTCTTCAGCTCGGACTTGCAAGCCTTGTTGCGCTGATGCGCCTTCTCGTTGGTGATGTTGCGCTTCTTCTGGCTCTTGATGTTTGCCATGTTCGTTCCTTTCCTAAAACTACTGATAGTCCGCGCATGCAGCACGACACGTTGCAGGAAAGAGTGTTGGAAGGCAAGATTGACACGCGAGACGAAGAAACCGCATAGATGCGCGTCTCGCATAGGAAACAGTCAGGATTTCTCTGTCTCGCAGGCCAATCGGCCATCCAGCACAAGCGCTTTCCCTGTTGCAGCCATGTCTGCGGATTCGCCGATGAATATCATCATGCGAACGCTTGCTGGATACGCAATGCGATAGAATAGCAAACGCTTGCGCCAATTGCACGTAGTTTTTAGTGAATTGCGCCATTTTAAGGTGCAAACGTATACATTGAACACAAATACTGCAAGAGATAAGGACCTATCGATCGTCATGACCGACCCCTCGCATATCAGGAACTTCTCCATTATCGCCCATATCGACCATGGGAAATCGACGCTTTCCGACCGCATTCTCGAGATGACGGGCACCATCGCCGAGCGCGATATGCAAGCCCAGCTCCTCGACACGATGGACATCGAGCGCGAGCGCGGCATCACGATCAAAAGCCAGGCCGTGCGCGTGAGCTATCAGGCCGACGACGGCGAGGAATACCAGTTCAACCTTATCGACACCCCGGGGCACGTCGACTTCACCTACGAGGTGAGCCGCTCTTTGGCTGCATGCGAGGGCGCGGTGCTCGTGGTCGACGCGACCCAGGGCGTCGAGGCGCAGACAGTCGCGAACGCCATGATGGCGATGAACGCGAACCTTGAGATTATCCCGCTTATCAACAAGATCGATCTGCCCTCGGCCGACCCCGAGCGTGTTCGCGCCGAAATCGAGGACGCGCTTGCGATTCCCGCGGACGACGCGGTGCTCGCCTCGGGAAAGACAGGCGTCGGCGTGCACGACCTGCTCGAGGCCGTGGTCTACAACATCCCCGCGCCAACCGGTGACGCGAACGCCCCGCTGCGCGCGCTCATCTTCGACAGCTACTTCGACCCCTACCGCGGCGTCGTGGCGCTCGTCCGCATCGTCGACGGCTCGATGAGGAAAGGCCAGCGCCTGCGCCTCATGGCGTCGGGCAAGGACATCCTGGCCGAGGAAGTAGGTGCGCGCCATCCCGTTGAGGAGCCGCTACCCGAGCTTGGCGTCGGCGAGGTCGGCTACCTGGTCACGGGGCTAAAGGACCTTGTCCACGTGAAGGTCGGCGACACGATCACGCTTGCGGAAGGCGGCGTTGACAACCCGCTGCCAGGCTATCGCGAGGCCAAGCCCATGGTCTACACGGGCCTGTTTCCCATCGAGTCGGACCAGTACGAGCCCTTGAAGGAAGCCCTCGAGAAGCTCTCGCTCAACGATCCCGCGCTGTTGTGGGAGCCCGAAAAGTCCCACGCGCTCGGCTTCGGCTTCCGCGTCGGCTTTTTGGGGCTTTTGCACATGGAGGTCGTGAAGGAACGCCTCGAGCGCGAGTTCAACCTCGATTTGCTTGCGACCGCTCCCTCAGTGGAATACCACGTCTTCAAGCAGGGCGGCGAGATGATGAGCCTGCATTCCCCTCAGGAAATGCCCGACCCCGGTGAGATCGAGCATATTGAGGAACCTTACCTTAAGGCGAAGATCCTCATCCCGCCCGATTACGTCGGAGCCGTCATGGACCTCACCGTCGCCCGCCGCGGTACGTTCGTCACGATGAACTATCTCTCGCAGAACACGGTCGAGATGCTTTGGGAGATCCCCCTCTCCGAACTCATCATGGACTACTTCGACAAGCTGAAATCGAACACGAAGGGCTATGCGTCGCTCGACTACGACTTCGCCGGCTACAAGCCCTCGCAGCTCGTGAAGCTCGACATCCTGCTCTCCGGCAAGCCGATCGACGCGCTGTCGTTCATCGTCCACAAGGACAAGGCCTATGATCGCGGGCGCGTGCTCACCGAAAAGCTGAAGGAAATCATCCCGCGCCAGATGTTCGAGGTGCCTATCCAGGCCGCCATCGGCGGACGCGTGCTCGCTCGCGAGACGGTGAAGGCGAAGCGCAAGGATGTCCTCGCGAAATGCTACGGTGGCGACATCTCGCGCAAGCGAAAGCTGCTCGAGAAGCAGAAGCAGGGCAAGAAACGCATGAAGGCTATCGGCAACGTGGAGGTCCCGCAAGAGGCGTTCATGGCGATCCTTAAGGTCGACGATTAACCATGTCGAGAAGAGATAAAGAATCCTACAACTGGTTAGACGACCCCTTCGACGAGAAGAAAGCGGCCGCCGAACGTGAGCGTATGAATGCGAAAGGGGCTTTCCCCGTTGCCGGATGCCTCATCGCGGGAATCGTCGCCTTAATTCTCATCGTGGCGCTCTTTGTCATGGGCGCCCTTACGCTCGGCACGCTTGCGAGTGTTTGATAGCAACGACGTTTCGAAAGATCTACATGATGCATGATTTCTTCGCCGAGCATCCGCTGCTCCTCGCGCCGATGGCGGGCGTGACCGACGAAGCGTTCCGCGCGCTTTGCCGCGAGCAGGGAGCCTCGCTCGCCTATACCGAGATGGTCTCCGCGAAGGGCCTTTCCTTCGCGAACGAAAAGACGCGCCATTTGCTGCGCCTGGCTCCTGGAGAGAACCTCGTCGCTGTGCAGCTGTTCGGACACGAGCCTGCCGTCATGGCTGAGCAGGCCGCATGGATCGAGCAGACGATGGGCGACACGCTCGCGTACCTCGACATCAACATGGGCTGCCCTGCGCGCAAGATCGTGACGAAAGGCGACGGCTCGGCGCTCATGTGCGACCCTGCGCTCGCCGCGTCTATCGTGTCCGCGGTGCGCGACGCCGTGTATCATCCCGTCACGGTGAAATTTCGCCGCGGGTTCAAGATAGGGGAGGAGACGGCCCCCGAATTCGCACGCCGGATGGAAGCCGCGGGCGCGTGCGCCGTCACCGTGCACGGGCGCTTCTCCGAGCAGCTCTACCGCGGGAGTGCTGATTGGGACGTCATCGCGAAGGTCAAGCGAAGCGTTGCCATCCCCGTCGTGGGGAACGGGGACGTGCGCTGCGGTGCCGATGCGGTCGCCTTGCGTGAGAAGACAGGCTGCGACGCGATTATGATCGGACGCGGCGCTGAGGGCAACCCTTGGGTGTTCGCCCAGGTGAAAGCCGCACTTGCAGGCGAAGAGGAGCCCGCTCGGCCCAGCGTTGCCGAGCGTCTTGCCATGGCTCGGCGCCATGCGCACTTGCTCGCCGAGCGGGAAGGGCGCAACATCGTGCGGATGCGCAAGCACGCGATGTGGTACATGGCAGGCCTTCCCGGGGCTGCGACCGCGCGCGGGAAGATCAATGCCTGCGTCACGCCGGAAGATTTCGACAAGGTGTTCGACGAGCTGCTCGTCTTTGCAGCAGCACACGATAGCGCGCACAACCCAGCGTCGAGCGCCTTCGTAAACAAGGAGACCAACTGATGCCGCACGATTCCTATCGCGCACTCTATCTGCATGTGCCTTTCTGCGTGAAGCGCTGCTCGTACTGTGATTTCACCACGTCCGCCGTTGCCGCGGACGACCCGCGCATCGACGCGTACGTGGAAGACCTCTGCCTTGCGATCCGCCGCAAGTCGAAGGAAGGCGAGCTCTCAGCGATCGAGACGGTGTATCTGGGCGGGGGCACTCCGAGTCATATCGGGATGTCGCGGCTGTCCATGCTGCTCTACGCGCTCTCGACGTCGATGCGACTCGAGCCCGACGTAGAATGCTCGATGGAGGCGAACCCCGAAAGCCTCACTCCGAACATGGTCCGCGACGTCTGGGCGCTTGGGGTGAACAGGCTCTCCATTGGCGTTCAGAGCTTTGACGACAAGGTGCTTGAAACCATCGGGCGCGCGCACGATGCGGAGGCTGCATGCCGAGCGATAGAGGCGGCTCACGAGCGATTCACCAACGTGAGCTGCGATCTTATGTGCGGAATCCCCGGGCAGAGCGCGGAATCCTTCGAACGAAGCGTCTCTCGCGCTATCGAGCTTGGCGTCTCGCACGTAAGCGTCTACCCGCTCACCATCGAACCGCACACTCCGTTCGACCGCATGGTGCTCTCAGGCGAGCTGCCCGAGCCCGATGACGATGTCGAAGCCGAGCAGATGCAAATCGCGCAGTCGCTTCTTGCGGCCGCCGGCTTCGAGCGTTATGAGGTCGCAAGCTACGCGAAGCCAGGCTACGAGTGCCGTCACAATATCGCCTACTGGACGGGCGTACCCTACTTGGGAATCGGCACTTCGGCAGCGACCATGACGCAGGACAGCGAGCGGCGGATGCGCATGACAGACGGTTCGGTGACTGACGATTTGAACGCCGAGCAGATGGTCGCCGAGGACCTCATGCTCGGCATGCGCATGACGCGCGGCGTCTCCGGCGAGAAGATCGCCGAGGCCAGGCTCGTGCTCCCGCGCCTCGACGAGACGATCGACAAGCTTGTCGAGGAGGGCCTCGCAGCCTGGAGCGAGGGTCGCTTGCGCCCGACCGAGAGGGGATGGCTTCTCGGAAACGAACTCTACGGCGCGCTTTTCGACCTCGCTTAAGCCTTTGCGAGCACAACTCCTGTGATGCATCTATCAAGATATGGCGCACCTTGCCAAATTCTTTAGCACTCGAAGGCATCGGCTGCTAGAATGGCTCTTTGGCATGGCAGACATCGAGATGAAAGGGGTGAAGTCATGCTCTCAGATAGAAGGCAGCGCGTTCTCGCGGCGCTCATCGAGGAATACGTGGCACGCGCTTTGCCCGTCGGGTCTCGAACGCTCACCGAGCGCTACAAGCTCGGCGTGAGCCCTGCCACCGTCAGAAATGAGCTTTCGATCCTCGAAGACGAGGGCTACATCGCGCAACCCCATACCTCTGCAGGTCGCATCCCGACCGATTTCGGGTACCGCACCTTCGTGGATGATTTGCTCGCAAATGATTCGCTTCCTGGCGAGGATCGCTACCGAGCGGTCGCCGAGGACCTGCGCAAAAGCGCCTCGGAACTCGATTCGCTCCTCGAGCAGACCTCGAGCGCGCTTGCAAGGCTTACCGATTGCCTCTCGATTGTCCTCGCGCCGACGGTCCTTGAGACGCGCGTCAAGCAGATCACGCTCGTGAGCCTTACGGCGTTTCGCGCCATCTGCGTTGTCGTGACCGAAGACGGCAACGTCTTCAACCGCCAAATGGACTTCACCATCCCCGTCGGCAGCGACGAGCTTTCGCGCATCCAGGTCCTACTCAGCAAGGCACTTTGCGGGAAATCGCTCTCCGACGTGGAACGCGGCCTGTCGTTTGGCATGAAGCGCGCCTTCTCCGATCCGCTCGTGCGCGCAGTGCTCGACGAGGTGCTCTCCTGCATCCAGGAAGGGCAGACGGGGCGCACCCACCAGCTCGGCATGAGCGCGCTTCTTGCGCAGCCCGAGTTCTCGCACACCGACGCGGTGCTGCCGCTTGTGCAGGTGCTCGAGGACGACACGGTGCTTCTGCATATCCTCGACGACCTGACGAGCACCGACGAGGACCTCTCTGTGCAGATCGGGAAGGAAAACAAAACCGAGGGCCTCTCGGGGGTCTCCGTCGTGGCGAGCCGCTACGGGCGCGGAGAGGCGGAAGGCGTCGTCGCCGTCATCGGGCCGACGCGAATGGATTATTCGAAGGTTATCCAAGCCGTGCGTGCAGCAAGCGCGGCGCTTGGCGAATCGTAGTGAACTGTGCGGCTTTGGCGAGCCGCTGACGAGAGTAGTTGAGAAAGGCAAGAGATGGCCAAGGACCTGTATGAGATTCTCGGCGTGTCGAAGGACGCGTCCGACTCCGAGATCAAGAAAGCGTTTCGTCGCCGCGCACGCGAGCTGCACCCCGACGTGAACAAAGCTGCCGACGCTGAGGACCAGTTCAAGGAGCTCAACGAGGCATACGACGTTCTCTCCGACCCCAACAAGCGCGCGCAATACGACCGCTTCGGGACCATCCCCGGCGCTGCGGGCGGCGGATATGGCGGAGGATCCGGCTATGTTGACTTCGACGACCTGTTCGGCGGCGGCTTCGGCGGAATGGGCGACATTTTCTCATCGTTCTTCGGCGGCCAGGGCGGCCAGGGCGGACGGCCCGCACGCAAGGAAGGCCGCGACATGGGGGTCGGCCTGCGTATCACGCTTGAAGAGGTCGCACGCGGCGTCGAGAAGGAAATCGTCTACGACCGCCTCGCACCCTGCCCCGATTGCAAGGGGACGGGCCTCGGCGAGAACGGCAAGGTAGTCACCTGCCCCGAATGCGGCGGCAAAGGCCGCGTCGTCAGTGTTCAGCGCACGTTTTTTGGGCG